>Ga0126342_10013060_pt1 | contig 14753 bp, 14 predicted proteins | sample Cyp1metagenome_FD_92528 | JGI IMG/M metagenome (GOLD analysis project Ga0126342, IMG submission 92528) | Coral microbial communities from Lord Howe Island, Old Settlement Bay, Australia - Cyphastrea 1 metagenome | ecosystem: Host-associated > Invertebrates > Cnidaria > Coral ... | reverse complement strand
TTCCTTCTCGGGGTTGTGCTCGGCTTGAGTTAGAAAAAGCAGCTACAGAAAATCGGCAAATGTGAAATCTGCAGCAAGTCAAAATGCCTGACAGGTATGGTCAAAATGGAATGCATTCTGCAGAATGAGTCGTCACAAAAACACAAAATTCGCTTGCAAGTTACAAGTGCACGAAATGTAGTTCTTGAAGCTTACAAGAATGCCCAAATCTATCAAAACTATTCAAAACTAATCTTTGAAGCAGTTCTACTGCAAGGTGGTGCCCCATAGTTAGCCAAGTTGGTTTATAACTCTCATAACTATGGTTTATGGCAGATATAACTATAGTTAATGGGGTTTATAAACCAACTTATAACTGAGGGGCCCCACTTTGTGTCATTGTCCCTCACAAATCTCACAACAACTTAACCGCGCCTGCCCAGGCCCATGCCTCACCGCTCGGTCAAGCCGAGTCAAGCCAATCCGTCTCGAGTTAGTCGGGTTAGTCGAGGGCATTTAAAAAAATCTATGGCTCTTGGCAAAATGCATTGGTTAGTTCACATGTGTGACATGTGTGCCTTGGATTTTGTGAACTTTGTGAACTTGCGCAACGAATTACAACGAATTAAGCTTGGCTGAGGTAAAGAGAGTAAAGCATAGTAAAGCTTGAAAGGCAGAAAGCAACCAGAAAGCAACCAGAAAGCAACCAGAAAGCAACCAGAAAGCAACCAGAAAGTGACCCTGAGGTTGCTGCATGGCTGACAAAGCTGTCATCATGGAAGGAAACCCCAGGCACCTGAATGACAAAATGTCTGTAGCGCAGGGTTTGGCCATGCGCAAGGATCGTTGGAATCGCTACCAGTTCCAATGTTCCCCCACAAGTGTTGATCATTCTTGATCTGTCAAACACAAGACCTGTAATATTCTTTGGCCATGTGGAAACAGCGCAAAGCACGGCACAAAGCACCATTCCAGAATTCCGCGACATTTGAGATTTCTTGAGATTTCTTGAGATTTCTTGGTCTCTTTTGGAACAGAAAAGATACACGCACGCCGTCTCAATCCGTCTCATGGATCCCATAGGGTCCAGGCAACAAGCGCTTGCGCAGTGTCTCCATGCAAAGGACAGGCGCCACAGTTTCGATCTTGGAAGACTTCCAGTCAAATGGCAGTGTGTCAAAACCTTGTACCCCTGTAGTTCACATCAAAATAGCTGGGATTTATGGATGTTCATCCCACTAAAAATGGTATTAATAGGTATTGATCCATACCCAAATCAAATTTCTGAAGATCTTATGAAGATCTTATGAAGTGAAGCTCAATGAAAAACTTCTAACCATTCGAACCTTTCCAACCTGAGCGTGAGGTCAACTAAACCTCCCTGGGGCTCCCTCAACCTTTCTGGGGCTCCCAAGCTCCCCAATGGAATTCTTCCAGTGTGACATCTCCATCCTGACGAATTGGCGCTTGGAGGTGCTTGGAGCTGCCATTGCGCGCAGCGGAACCCCGGAACCCGAGACGCGGAGAGGCTGGAACATTCACCACAAGAAAAAAACGAGAACAAGAAAAAGATTCACAAGACTCACAAGACTCAAAATTCAGAACTCACCTTGTTCTCGTCCAGAAGCTCCTCAGCTGCCGTGATCATCAGAGAAGCATAGAGAAGCGCAACTGTTACAGTATCAGGCAATGGGGAGCAGAATCTATCGAAACCTGCTCAGTACCATATGTACCATGGATAAAATCACCCTGAAATTTGCTTTTCGGAACATGCACAAAAAAACGGATACGGACTCAACACGTATGGTCAAGAGTCATAAGGGACTCATAACTTGGACATGGACTAATAAAACGTTGATTCCTGAAGAGTTCATTCATTAAAGTCAAAAATTCATTGAAAAATCCACATAAAAATGGGTGACTCGCCGCACAAAAGGTCCCTCTTCTTTCGGAATGTTCATCACCAATGAGTCCAGGCACATAGATCACGCGTGCATCTTGCATGCTTGCAAGGCCTGCAAATGGAGGTAGGGTTCTTGCACTGAAAATGTTGGAATCTCGAATCAGGTCCAGGTCCTCCCCGATGCCTAGGTTGGTCATAGCTGCGGCCCACTCCTGCAGGTTCATTTCCTTCGTCACCTAGCAGGCACCATCTGCCGGGAATAGTTGCTCATATGACCTGCATTCTTTCGCCATGGAAATGCTCGCCATGCAAACACCCCATAATTCTTCGCATACTCATCGAATCTTCTTCGCGGACCGAATGGACATTTCACACTTACGCATTTGCGATAGAAAGGTCGTTTTGATTATTCTGATTCTGCGCCTTTGACAAGTAGCTGTCGATGGCTGCAAAAGCATCCTGCCGTGTACAGAAAGCTACGTAGCTCCAGAACTGCATGAAATGGTAGGATTTTTCATTATAAAGCATCCATTTTGGGGTACCCTCTGGTAAACTAACATAACTATGGAAAATCACTATTTTCAATGGGTAAATCCACTATAAATGGCCATTTTCAATAGCTATGTTAAATTACCAGAGGGTACTTCCATTTTAGGACACCTCCAAATCTGACATTCCATGCAGAAACCTGTCTTCGTGCCTGGATCGTGGGCCATTTTTGGAGAAGTTTCTCTCGAAAGTCGTGGAGTGGGTGGCCCTGACATGTTGCGACATCCACCGACACCCAAATTGGTGATAGCCAAGGAAGATGAAGATGGATGAAGATGGACGAAGATGTATGGTCCTGGATGGTTCTTGAGTGTGTGGAATGCATTAAAAAAACAGTCAGCACTGACTGTCCTTCCCCATTCCCAAGTCACAAATCAAACTAAAAAGAGAGACCTTAAACTTATGCCGGCTGCAATTTCAAACACTATCAAACACAAGTGTATCAAACGACACTTACCTGCTGTACTGATGATATTGACGTGGGGGGTTCTCCACGAGTTTCGACTAGGAAAAACCCAAGGAAATGCTGCGCACAGTGCAGGACTGCAAATCTGATTTTCTGGAGCTGAGAGCGTGAACATGCGTGAACCGTTGGGACTTGTGGGGACGAAATCAGGACTTGTCATCATTCCAAATTCAAAACCGGAAGAGCACTTGCAAATACTTAAAATATCTAATAATATCTAATAATATCTAATAATATCTAATAATAATATCTAATAATATCTAATAATATCTGATAGTCACCTCGGCAGAATATGCTTAGAATACACGGAGTGCAGAAGCCAGAGCAAGTCTACGCGGAAGTATAGACTATAGTGACTATAGATAGATACGATGTTCGTGAGGCAAAGTACAACATCTGCCAAAAGTTTCCCCCAAGAGAAACTGAAATGCAGAAACAGTCACTGTCAAGGGTGGCTTCCAAACGAAACCTTCCACATGTTCCATTTCACCAGTCCACCCATGCCAATCTGATCCAGTCTGATCCAATCTGATCCAATCTGCCTTCCGCTTCCGTCTTCCGTGCCTGGCATCATGCGATGCCAAAGTCTGATCGAATTTCTGTGACCCAATTCTGGCAACTTGAGGTCATGGCCATGACGGAAGATTCTGTAAATCAAAAAATATCGGATCTTGGTAGGCTTTTCTGCAGAGCTCAACTACTCAGCTATTCACCTAAAAAGGCACGCGTTTTCCTGTCTTGTACTTGTTTTCGTACAGCATGACAATGTGGGTCAGATCAGATATGGTCAGATTCCATGCTGTGGAGAACTCTGGGCAGGAAAAGGCTGAAGGTGAGGATAGGAATTGTATCATAAGCTGCGGCTTTGCGCAGCGCACAAGTTCAAACGAACTTGCGGTATGAGTCGACTGTGGAGAATTCCACGCCATGGAGACTTTGACGTCAACATGTTTTTAAACATTTTTATGGTGGTGGTCTTGGGCTACAAAGGCCGATTCACTTGTGTAAGCCCTGTAGCCTCGAACATATCATTTCCCACACGACAATCTTCACTGCCATCCTGATGCAGACGTAGCAGTTTGTTGGCTCCCAAAAAGGCTTTCGTTGCCAACCTGGTCAGAGTCAGTAGGATGAATCTTCCCCGGTCTTCTGCATTGAAATTTATCGTCTGATTGCGAGAGTGTCACGTCTGATTGCGAGAGTGTCACTACTATACCGTATGTAGCAAAAGAACAAAACCAATCAAAACCATATACGGAGAAAGAGAGAGGGAGAGAGTTCCAGGGCAAAAGGAGCAAGCGTCCAAGATGCCTCAAAGATGATTTCTCGCAACGGCATAGTAGCTCGCATAATGACATCCTGAACCACGGGAACGCCACTCATCAACTGGCACTGACTTTTGCTTGAAAATGCTGGAACGGGGCCTCTCTGCACCAGCTGCACTGCCAGCCTGAGTTAGAGATGCCAACAAGATTGAGATAGTCCATGCAAGTCACTGTGATTAGTTCTTGGTGGTAACTAATCAGTGATAACTTCTAACTTGTCACAGTTCAAAGGTAATGTATGGTCTGAGTCTACTGTATGGTCCAAATAAGATATGTTTTTCATTGAAGAAATGCATGAACTGTGCCTGCTGTACTCACTCAGCTTCTGGCGATGCACTGCAAAGGTGGAGCTGCTGCGGAGGGCGGCATCGTTTCGGAGCGAAGCTTCCAGCGAAGCGCAAGCGAAACGTAGAGCCTGCGCTGGCCATCGGGCCATCCAAAAATGCCATGGCCAAAGCGATGGCTGGTTGTACAAAATGCCATGCCATTCAAAAACAAAATGCCATTCATGGAAAAAACATGAACATATCATGAACAATGACATCATCAATTATCATCAATTATCATCACCATTGCCGCAAATCAGAATTGGTGTTGTTTCTTTTCATGATTTTCTACATCCGCCTGGCGATGATTTTGCAAGAGTTGGCCGCCAATAAAGAGATCACGACAGCTGGAGGTCATGGATGCTACATTCCAACGAGCCAAGTGCGGAGAGAAGTAATCCTTGGAACTTCAGGATCTGCAAGGATCAAGTCTCGGATCAAGGCACTTTTGACCGGAAACTGGATGCTTTTGGTTTTGTTCTTCAGAAGCATTAGCCTCTGGTAAACGTTTACGTAACTATGGAAAATCACCATGCTATTAATGGGTAAATCAACTATAAATGGCCATATTCCATGGCTATGTTAAATAACCAGAGGGTATGAAGCATTGGTGTATTGTTCTCTGTCGTTCAAGCAGAGCAAAGCTACAGAAAGGATCGGAAATGGACCAAGGGACCATTGCTTCTCCCTGAAAAAGGTGTAAGGCAGTCATCCAAAAAGTCGTCCAAAGTTGTGTCCGCTGTTTTTTCGATCACATTTTCACCTTTCAACATATTTCAACATATTTCAACATATTTCAACATATTTCAACATATTTCAACATATTTCAACATATTTCAACATATTTCAACATATTTCAACATATTTCAACATGGGATATGGGTGGTAAGTTGTCAGCCGTTTTGCCCAGCTTTCCCAGCAAGTGTCTGTCTCCGAGCTAATTCTGGTGCTGGAATGGAGTCCGAATGGAGATGCCATGTTTATTCAGTTTCTTCTGCAATAATTCTAAGAGTGTTTCAAGGGTTTAATAATTTACACACTCGAACAAAGATACATAAAGATACTAACCCCTGGACTGGATACTATACGTATAGATATATCTGGAGGTGAACCTAAAATAGGAGCACCCTATTTTAATCATCCATTTTGATACGATGTTCAATTAGAAAAACCATCCATTTAATGGGGTAGCCTTATTTTTGGAACCCCCATTTATATAGATCTGTTTGATTCTATTCGCATTTGAAATGTCAAGATACCCGCATATTACTCATATTAGCCTCATAAAAAACCCTCAACAAGATTGGCTCATCGGCCCTCGTCAGGCGACAAAGGGCAGCCGTGCCACACAGCCGTGCCGTCTGCAGCTGCTGTGCGACAAACTCATGCGATCTATGAGCCGCGGCCCGGTACACTGTACGGGATCACTGCCACAGCTTCGCCTTAGCGGCGCTCAGCGCTCAACTGTGACCATTTGGAAAATCACTTTAAATCATGTTAAATCAGTTTAGATGATTTTAGGATTGCGAGAATCTGAATGGTCTGAATGGTCTGAATGGTCTGAATGGTCTGAATGGTCTGAATGGTCTGAATGGTCTGAATGGTCTGAATGGTCTGAATGGTCTGAATGGTCTGAATGACAAGATGCTGGAAGATCTCTTGCAAGACCTCTAGCCAGAAGGGATGCTGCGGTGCACTCGCCATGACAGCGTTGCTCACCAGCCGGCCTGAGAGCCTTGGTTCCGCAATGCTCAGCCACTGTCATGCTGAGGTTTGTGCATTCTGTGCATTCTGTGCAGTGCATCTGCGTCGAGTTTGTGGCCTCTTCTCCAGGAGCACTGTATGCACAATGTTCTCCTGGCGCCATGCGTGATTTCAACAGACTTTAGCTTGAAAAAAAGCTTGATACCAGTCCACAAAGATCATCAAAGATCCACAAAAGCTAAATTCATGGAGCAACTTTGGTGGATCTTTAGTATCATTTGCATTCATTCGCCAGGTTCCGAAAGTTCAGCTGAAGTATCGAGCCATGGTTCAGCAGTCCCCCGATCCCGATAGCCCGATGGTCCGATGGCCCGATGGCGATGTGCCTCACCAAGTAGAACGCCCATGCGAGCATTCTGCGCAGCTTGTAGCAGAGGGTCAAAGCATCTGGCCGCCTCCACATCGATGTCTGCGTAGACACCGCCATATGCCTAACGCTGTAGACAAAGCCAAGCCCTGCGGCTAAATCCACGAGGAAAATGGACGAAAATGGACGAAAATGGACAAAAAATGGACGAAAATGGACGAAAATGGATGAAATGACAGTTGTGTGACAAAAAGCTCCATGAATTGTGTGGGGAAGACAACACTTTGACTATGCATGATCAGCCATGCTGCCAAGATTCGTACAGCGCTACAATTCGAGCTACATCGGCACGTTTTATGCCGGACATCCTGCAGGCAAACAGATCAAAGGCACAGAACATCCCAGCAGTAGAAAGGGATACCCACCAGACATACTACATCCAAAAGTCTGTGAATCGGCCAAGAAACTCTTCAAATGCAAGTGCGTGCTGCGGGAACACATCCTCACGGCGATGGCTCGCAATCTCAGGAGATCACATTTTTCAACGCACAGCTTTGTCAAACAAACATAACTAGGAACCAAGTAGGAACAAAAAAATGAAAAATAGGAAGAAAACAAATATATCAAATATGTTTTCCAAAAATGCCGATTCTTTGCCGTAGGTCCCACAGCAAATCCGCACTTCGGTCATCATCCCAGAATTCAAAGCGCCAGTGCGGGTGCAGCCGCCGCCAAGAGCTGATTTCATCACCTCAGAACCACAGCTGTCGCTGCCCAACGCCGGCCTAGAGGCCTAGCCATGCCTAGCCTTGGCCAAGGCACGATATTTCACAGGAATTTCATCGGTTTTCCAGGTCTGATGCAAAATCTTGGGGATCTTCCAATCTGTCCTCGCGGCGCGATACACGGCACAACATCTGCAACATCTGCGATGTAGTTTCCGCTCCGTGAGCAGGAAGTCGACAGGAAGTATGTTTTCGTGAATGCAACATGTTCACATCTCATTCAGGAAAGAACTACAGCGGGCCTTTCAACATGTTACATACATATTTCACAATGGGGACATGAAGCTCACGGCTAGAAGCTCATGGCTAGACTAAAACTCTCTTTGATGTTTCTTGACTAGACGCTAGATGGACAAGATTCAACCAGATTCAAACAGATTCAACTGGATTCAACTGCTAGTGATGATGGAGCGGAGCCGGTGTCCTGGAATCGATACCTACGCGGAGCTCACTTTGAGGCTGGAGCCTCAGCTCCCGTTCGATAGCACGAGTGCGGTTTCTTAAGAGCTTGAAGTAGGCCTGGCAGAAGAGTTCCTCTGATTTCCTCCATCCTCTCGCAGACTCTATCAAATTCAATGTTCAAGACATTTCAATGGAGACCAAAAGGGAGACATAGGAAATGAAAATGTCGAAGTCTCACAGTTATGACAGTTGGCAAGTGGCAATTCGATGCTACACTATAATTAAGACGGAAGACGCTTTACAGGATTTAGCTGCATTTAGCTCATATTATATGACTCATATTGCAAGGATCATATCACTATCTGCCCACGGCGCAATAGCTATTGCTAGCGCTTGATTCATGTGCTTCAAAGCTCACCGGAAACCTGCCTGTTCGGATGCGGATGGTATTGACAAAGGTGCGCCTGGACAAACGCCTCACGACGCCAAAAATTTGCCCTGCTGCCGCTATCCAGCCTAGACAAATACAGGATACTATAATAATAATAGTTATACCATAGATAATAATAATTAGATAGTAATAATAATTAGATAAATGGTATATGCTGCCTAGAAAAGCCAAAGCCAAATCTGACTCTCTGCACGGTGTAATCAGCGGGTCTTTTGCAGAGACAACCACGAGAATGGACTACCGGCAGGATTACAGGGCCATTCCAGACCTGGGCAGTGGGCCCTTTTTGTAAAACAATTCTTCCAGGAACAAAGTCTCCATGGGCTGAGGATGGCGAAGCCTTCCAGAGTTTTGGAGTGCGTACAGCCATCCTGGTTTATTCTTCGCCAAGCTTGTACTACGTACTTTCCGCTTTCTGTCGTACGTCGCCATACCTTCGGGTTTCTTGGTATGTAATGTAATGTATGCACTACAGTGTCCACATATGCTGTGCTATCACTCATATCACTCAAGCAAGTTCAGTATGTTTTTCCCTTGCGAATCTATCGGGCCCAACATGGTTTACTAATCAGATTCTGCACCGGCCCACTTTGTGCTAGATGTTACAGCAACAATCTCTATACAAAACAGTTTAACCACCAAACATTTTCTGCACCGACCTGGTCTTCACACCAAAGAGTGTGCACCAAACAACTTATACATCAACCAGCTTTCACGCCAACAAGATTTTCACACCAACCAGCCTTTCCAGTAAGCAGGTTGTACACTAACCAGCTTTAAGGCTTTGTGCCAACCAGTTTCTACACCAACCAGGTTTTACACTACAACCCAAGACCCTCTCTATAGGCTCACGGGCAGGGCCAGCACAACATTCCAGAGGCTGGGAGGTTGTACAAAAATGAAATCGTTTATAAAACCTACATCGGGATGTGTCAGGAAATTGCTGCACAGCATGACTGTAATCACCTATCACAAGTGGTACAGTCAGTGCAAACTGGAAACCAACCCGAAAACTGGACGCTGCAAATCCGGGAAGTTAAGCCATGTTAAACCATGTCCAACTGCAACCAAGTTCACAACACCATGTAGATGCAATGTGTGGAAGAGTTGCATAGTCTATATATATATGTGTGTGTGCCTACTCACCAAATACCTGGACATGTGACGACATGTCTACAAAATTATGCAAACCTCTCTGTCGAAATAGGATTCAAATTGGGGGCGCCCCAGGCGATATCCAGAATCCAGAGTTCATTTCACTGGGTCCTGACCCACTTGTATTATTTTGTATTGGCCCCTATTTTCTTCATATGTTCTACCATTGTCTTAAAGACATTAAAGACGGGAAAATCTGCAATTAACAAAACACAAGGGAACAGAGACTGACCTTTCTAGACTTTCTAGCCAGTCATGGTACTCCGCAAAAGCTCATAGTTATCATAGTTCAGTAAATCAATTGGGGAGCAAAAACGTAGGTGTCACAGTGTCCACTGTGAAGATCATCCTAGAACAGGCACAAGTCAGGGTCAGACTGGGCGCAGTTACAAACACGGCACCAAAGAAATACGCCTCTGACACCTAAATATCTGTTAAAATATGTTAAAATCATCTAAAATCTGTTAAAATCTGTTAAAATCTCCTAGATACTTGGCTAGTCTCTGGTGCCCACAATGATGTGGTGAGACACGTCATGACAGCCAGGAGAAAAGTTGTTGAAACGACCAACAAAACATGATGGAGGACATGGCGTTACTGGACCAAGAATTGGACAGAGCGTGCCGCAAGGGGCTGAGGAAAAGGAGCAACTCCTCTCAAAAACATTGGTAAATTATGACAAATTTGACAGTTTCATACAATTTACATTTAGTCACAATATTCGAAAGTTTCACACTTTCCTCACACTACTCCATTCTCATTTGGCACACCCATGCGGAAGAGAAACCACAGGTCACTGGGCAAATGCGTCGCACGCGCTCTCCAGATTCCCAATCCTCATCAGGCTCATCAGGTTGACATCGACACATCATCCATTGCTTGAAATATGTTGAAATGTTCAACACACCATCACATCACCATATATTGGACATCGACACATCATCCATTGAATCCATTGGTTGAAATATGTTGAAATGGTAGTACCCTCTGGTAAACTAACATAGCTATGGAAAATCACCATTTTTACTGGGAAAACTCACTATAAATGGCCATTTTCAATAGCAAACTGTTAGTTTACCAGAGGGTAGCGTTCTTAGAATTCGGCTGAGCTGATCCTGAGCTGATCTGTGGCTGGGAACCCATTGCTGTCGGTGCACCTTGCAGTGTTGCTGCAGTTGGCTGCAGGGTGACCTGAGACCGCTGTCAACCGGCAACAAGCAACAAATGTTCAAGGGATCCTTGGTAACTTGGTACATCCTGGTACATCCTGGTACATCCTGGTACATCCTGGTTTCTAAGGTTTCTATCAAGACAAAATTCCATGAAATTCCGAGCTGCATTGTCCCGTCCGGCTCCTGGAAAGTGGTAAAATCTAAATCTCTGCAGGGCCCATCGCAAGAAGCGTTGCAGGACTTCGGGCCTTGCAAAAAGACCGTGGACTGGTTCCCATGTGTTGCACTAAGTCACTAAGTGTTGCACGAAAAGCTCCAGAATAACAGGCAGTAACCGACAGAAGACTCTAGTTCTTACTGAAATACTGTATTCGGATAATGTCAACCCCGGATTAATAAACCATGGTTTATTAATTAGGGGGTACCCTCCAAATAGTCACAATATGGTACATAAATGGTACCCTCCCAATTAAACAGACTAGGGGTTTATTAATCCAGGGTTGACATTAATTGTCTTGTCACATGTCAGTCTTGCCATGCTCCAAGGGACACATCGCTTTGATTGCATCGGCAGAGGGCCCGCGATCGCAGTTGGCACCACCTCAGCTGCGATCGGTTTTTTTACGACGAGGCGTCAGGCGTCGCGCCGTTTTTCGCCCGAGATGCTCATCCCATGGCATTCTACACTCAGGCCAGTGGTGGCAACGTCGAAGCAGGAAGATGCAACACCTCATCTACAGTGAGATCAAGTGAGATCAGTGAGACATGACCGAGACAGCTGTGGTGCAGATCCGCTAAAATCACATGAAATGGGAGCAATGAATAGCAATGATTTTTTAGCGTGAAAAAGGGCTCCAAAATTAAAATGCTCGAAACATCTCTGCTGAAATATAAACCACAGTCATGATACCCTCTGGTAAACTAACATAGCGAACTGGAAAATCACTATTTTTCATGGGTAAATCCATTATAAATATCTATAAATGGCCATTTTCAATAGCAAACTGTTAGTTTACCAGAGGGTATTGAATGATTCCCTCGTTTCAAGCCACAGCCCAAGCCCTTAAGCCCTGAGTCCGGCCTCTCCCCAACAGGGAAGGACGCACTTTGCGAGTGATGGGCGGAGGTGGAATGCTGAGAGCTGTCGATGTGGGGAAGTTGCTTGGCTCCTGCAGGATTTTTTGTGGGGACAACTTCAGGATCATTTAACGGGATCAAACGTCAGGAATGTCAGGATAATTTCGGACGCACATCTGGCACATCTTAGCACATCTTGACACCATCACCAAGATCTGATGAGTTGAATGGCTTGGGATTGCTTTGCATTATCATTGCTTTCTCCATATGCTTTCTCCATATGCTTTCTCCATATGCTTTCTCCATATGCTTTCTCCATATTGGACAACATAGTTGGACAACGACTCGAAGCAAAATCTGCGAAGAACGACGAACTCGACTCTGTCACGGCCTCTTCCTCGTCTGCCTCTTCCACAATCGTCAGATTTTCTTTCCTCTCTCTCTCCTCTCTCTCCACTGTCTGCGCTCTCTCCACTCCGGCTCGTAACGAAGCCAATTCTCGATGGACCTGCAGTGAAAGGAGCAGCGAAAGGTTCCAAATGCATCAAATATATTTCTACTATATGGATCTATATGGTGGTTGATCTAAGAGTGCCTGTGAAGACTCTAAAAATCACAGAATCCTTACGACAGATTGTCGCTTGGTTTATGTTTGCAAGGCTTACGAATGACCATCGATCCCCTTCAAAATGCACTCACTCGAACACCTTCGCTCCGTATCGAGGAACTTTCACAGAACTTTCCCGAACATCTCCAGAAAAATGTTCCAATATCGAACTTTCGCGATTTATACTTTCGCAAGGCTTCTCTTTACATTATATGAATGGTCATCTTTCATCATAACTCTATATGAATGGTCATCGCAAACCTAAAAACTCTTTGCTGGGACCTCTAAAGATCAACCACCATACTTCAAATATGTTCAAATGCAGGCCTCTTCCAACTCCGCAAGCATATCCTTGACCGTGCCGCCAAGGAGATCCAAGTGCACCTGTTTTGAACAGTGCACCTGTTGAACCACGATGTTCCGCGTCAAACTGTTTGACGTAAACCCTGCTGGATATTACACTATTACATATTACACTATTACACTATTACATATTTCCTGCTGGATATTACTATTGATGTATTACATATTCGGTTGAATGAAAAGGAATGTTAAACAAGTTGAACACCAACATCTCGGTTTTCACATGTTGAAAGTGATCCTTGTACCGGGTTTTGTCGATTTTAGTGATCCTTTTTGGGTCACCGAGTCATGTCCGAGTCATGTCGTCATGTACCTCCAGGCGCTGGATGGGACGCCAGGTGAAGATCAGGGATAGAGAGATGGCAAAGCTCAGGAAGCTGGCCAAGCTGCTGAAGCTGCTGAAGCTGCTGAAGCTCCAACTGCCTACCTGTCGGCATCTCAAGATTGGGTTTGTGCCACATTATACCAAGATGACATACATTATACATATATGTATATATATATATGTGTATATACATATATACACATACATATCATACATATATATATACACGTATATTATATATATATATTGTCTGACAGTCTGACAAAAAAGCATCTGACACCATCAACGTAAGAAAACTCATGCTGGGACTGCTGGGATAGTACGAATCCCTAACAGGTGAGACCATGGTCACATCGACAGCATCCAAGCAGCCCAAGCAGCCCAGTCTTGCCGGCGTCGCTTGCCATTCTTCCGGCTGATTGAGGCCATTTAGCATGGCATCAATGGTTCACTGAGTTGACGCTCTTGATAGGACACTGGCAATACAGTCGAGTCTTCCGTACTGGGAACGGAATCCTCTGCCGTGAAAAAATCGAATTATGACTATGGCATTAAAATTCACATGTGCATGGGCCTAATGATTCTGCTCCGGTTTGCAAGCAGTGCTGCTTTCAGTGTCAGACTTTCCCTAACCAAATCTGTGTGAAGCCCAAATCTTGCAGCTTTTGATGTCTTTTGTAGCCATATTTTTCCATGACACTTAAGCTTTCGCAGGGCCAAAGCTGCATGGTGGAGAAGTGGAGAACTAGGAAACTGATTGCATGTCAACTAGGGAACTGGGAAACTCCAAACGGTCCAAAATAAACAGCTCTTCTGGATTCTTTTTGCCTAATGTGCCTAAGTCACCACATGTCACAACATGTTACACTTCCGTGGAAAATGTCGAAACCGAAGAAACCACGACGAAGCAAGACAGGAAGGCCTTGGAGCCTGGCCCAGTCACCACAGCTTCAAGAAGTTCAACTGAACATAACTGAACCAAGTCTTTCGTCCGAACACAAAAAAAAAAACATGTGATGATATTGGGATGATATTGTGATGATATTGTGATGATATTGTGATGATATTGTGATGATATTGTGATGATATTGTGATGCTTGTGATGTCAGAAATTGTCAAACATATGTCAAAAAGTTGTGAAGTCGAACGTGTGACGAATCTTGCGCTAAGTAGGGCTTCCTCTGCTAGACTTTGCTCTTCCGTTTGATTCGTGCGCTGTGTGCGTGTTTATGCTTCGTCTGTCAATCAGCCTCCGCTACATTCCAACATTCCAGCATTGACCATCCTTCATCATGTCCTCCAAATCCTACGTTCTTTCTACTGCCTGCCTCTTGGAGAAACACAAACTTGCCACCGAGTACCCTCTCGATCCTGAAAGGGTTCAAAAGGTTCAAAGGAGAATAGACAGAATAGACTCTTGACATCTCTTGACATGTGGCCATAGAAGAGCGCCCGGAGTGCGCTGCTAAATTTGCCTGGCCCTAAGTCACCCACGACTGAGCACAAGCCCCTTTCACAAGGTCGATGCTGTTCCTCAGCTGAAAAAAACTACACACAATAAAAGCCAGAAAGATTAGATACAGACAATCAGATACAATCAAATCCGCCCGCACCGAAGGTGCTGGGGCGTGATCTTCCGGATGGCACTCGTAAAAGGTTACAGGTTTACCTGGCGGGGGGGGCATTTTTCGGCCAAAACCTCCTGTTTTTGATAGGTCGTGACGCTCGCCTTCAAAAAACACTGTAAAAAACAGTACGGAAGACACCTGTTCGTGAACGCGCCCGTCCAAAATCGGC
>Ga0126342_10013059_pt1 | contig 14753 bp, 12 predicted proteins | sample Cyp1metagenome_FD_92528 | JGI IMG/M metagenome (GOLD analysis project Ga0126342, IMG submission 92528) | Coral microbial communities from Lord Howe Island, Old Settlement Bay, Australia - Cyphastrea 1 metagenome | ecosystem: Host-associated > Invertebrates > Cnidaria > Coral ... | reverse complement strand
CAGAAGCTTCCATTTCTGGATTGAAGATTGTGCATTGCAACCACTCTAGTCCAGCTGGAATACTGCTACCCTCCCAAAAGCACAAAAAAGGTAGACTTTTCAGGGGGGGATAACATCTATCTATCTAACTATCTGTCTGTCTGTCTGTCTATCTATCTACCTATCTATCTATCTATCTATCTATCCATCCCATCCTATCCTATCCTATCCTATCCTATCCTATCCTATCCTATCCTATCTGTCTATCTCTCTATCTATCTATCTATCTATCTATCTATCTATCTATCTATACGTCATAGAATCTATCTATATTTGGATGATCTTTCGGCTGCCTGAAACCCGCAGCAGAAACCCGCCACGTGGCCGCCAGGATGGCATTGTCTTCCGGATCTACCGGTGACTCGCCGCAGCAAAAGGGGACCCACTTGGCTGGAATCGTCCCTGGCGACCCATGATTCGTAAGGGGTTACCATAGATGTCTTTTCCCATTGGTTGGTTGATTAATAGAGGGGTCTGAAGGTTTACCCCTGAAAAACAACAGGTAAATGATGATAGATGGTATACCAAACCGGCCCCTCTATTTTTACCAAAAGAAGATTATTGGGAGTTACCCTCTGGTAAACGTTTACAATTTGCGAACTGGAAAATCACGATAATTTTCACGGGTAAATCAACGAATTTTCTATTGCAATTTTCAATGGTTTTTTGTAACCAGAGGGTAGCCTCTGGTAAATACAAAAAACTATTGAAATTTCTCATGGAAATGGTTGATTTACGGGTTTACATCGTATTTTTTTGGTGATTTTCCATAGTTATATTGTATGTTTACCAGAGGGTATCCCAAACATTTTCCAACATTTCAGGTTAGTGAAATATATTGCAATATAATAATTAACCCAGAATAATACTGGTTAATACATGTTAGTAAACTCTTGGTGGTTGTTGCATATGAACTATCCACAAGGCCTTAGTAGAACTCGGTCGCTGCGACGTCACAATAGAGTATGCTTAGTAGAAAGAATCATCTCGAGAACAAACGGCAATACGATGGGAATACAATGGGACACACGACACAAACCATATTCAATATGATCAATGGCCATTTCAGGAACCTAAATTGGAGGTGTACCTACTATATATAAGGCCTATTTTTGAGGCCTATGCAAGGGAATATCCCTAAAAATATATAGCCTTATATGGTACAGTACCTCCATTTTAAGATCCTGAAATTCCCACTGATATGATATCAATGATATGCTTTAAGACATTTGTATTTATCTGTCCTAAATTGGGGGATACCCTGAAATTGTCATCCACTAGTTTTGGGTACCCGATTCTTGGAGAAACCGATTGAGGAGTGCTCTCCAATGAGCATACAAAGTGCCTTCCTTGCCCAAACTACAGTGTTCCCTGAGGTGAAATGTGACTGCGGAGAGAAACTGACCCGATATGAGTTGCTAAAATGAAATAGTGACTACAGATGATTACAGTATGTTATAGTTGCATATATGTATAAATACATATAGTCTGGTTGTATATTGTATCATGCTTCACATATGAAGTATATATATATATACATATTAGTTACATATGAAGTACTGGATGAAATCTGGCGTAGTTTATCATCCCAACCGACTATTTCGATAGATAAATATTATACCCCATCAACCCAAGAGTTATTGCCGTTTTTGTAGTTCGCCTTAGCTATCATAAAAAGTAGTTATCAATCCTATTAGAAAAAAAACAACTGACTAAGAAATGAATCATCCATTTTATCGCAATGAAATCCCATTAAAACACCATTAAAACACCATTAAAACACCATTAACCTATGGTTTTCCTATGGTTTTCCCATGGTGTTCCTATGAAATCACCATTTTTTCACCTCTGCTTGGGACGACAAAGTCCGATGAGGTTGGGACGTCTGGAGGTGCGCACCACGCAGGCACCTTCTGAGGAGACACCTGAGTTTCTGGAGGTTTTTGCTTCGTCATCTAAATAATTATATGATATAGTGTATATACTATATATAGAGTATAAGTTTTATGTACACTATGATACACTATACTATATAATAGAGTATAATATCCTGATATCACAGAGAATAATGTCATGGATATCGAGTATAATGTCATTATCCATATATATATAGTATTATATAGAGTATAATATCATTATAATAGATATCATGATATCATGTTCCATCATTTTCCCAACTATAAACCTCCATTATCCATCATTTTCCTCCATTTCCTTCGTGGATGTCGTAGCCATCCACACTACTTAGATGGGCCCTGGAGTTAGTTAACTAATTAGTAAATGGATTATACTTAGGATATAATGGGTTATACCCAGTTACTAACCACTTGGCTAATCCCAGGGCCCATCTAAGTATGGATCACTGAAAAACCATAAACCATAGATACCCATCATTTAAAAACCATAGTTTTTGGTTAATCATGACTAGTTTCTGGAGATTTGTGTTCATTAATCACTTTAATATGGATCATTAATCTATGATCATAAAACCCTAGTCACCATGGTATGGAAAAATAGTATGGATCATTAAATAGGGTACCATAACCATAATATGAAAGAAACACGTGGTATGGATCATTAAAACCATAGTCACCATGGTTAGTATAATAGGTGAATTCACTTTCAGTATATGGATGAATTGAATCATAGTTTTTAGTACCAGAAGAAAACATATAGATTGTTTTTTTTTTATTGATAAAGTGAAGAACCAGGGTGTTGGTTAACTTAATGACATATGGATGAACTTAATCATAGTGAAGTCATCCATTAATCACTGGTTTCTATTGGTGAATTCATCCATTGTTTTTTTTAGAGTTCAACAACTTGACTTTAGTTGTTTTTTTTTGGAACTATTTGTTTACGTTTGTTTTTGCTGGTTGGTCAACTAGCACCTTTTTTTGCTAGTTTAATGAATCGTATTGGATTGTTGAGAAGGATTTGTGTCTCACCATGACTACTATGACTCTGACATTCCGATTCCTTTCTGATTGTGGGGGGTTTGAGCATGAGCGCAATGACATTATCTGGTTGATGGTTTGGAACATGATTTTTATTTTTCCATTCAGTTGGGAATGTCATCATCCCAACTGACGAACTCATATTTTTCAGAGGGGTTCAAACCACCAACCAGGTTATGATTGTGTTTATTTGGCTCAGTTGATTTTCCACCCTTGGGAACTCTGCACCGGAGTGGGATGCATCATGGGAATCGGAGAATGAGGTCCTCTGATTGCATGATTTTTTTGTTTTTGCGAAATCATAGTGCCCTCTGGTAACCTAACATAGCTTTTGACAATGGTGATGTATAGTGGACTTACCCATTGAAAATGGTGATTTTCCATAGTTATGTTCCAGAGGGTAAGGTTGGATCCATGTTGTGAAATAGTTTTGTCAACCGTTGGCAAAATTAACAACCCCAACTTGCTTTGAACGGTTGTCCGAAAAGTTCTAAGGGAAATTGATAACAAACCAGAGGACTTTGGACAAGATTCAACAAGCACTCATGAGGTGAACTACTATCATTTATCCGAATGGATTCAGTTTGGAAAATCTTAGGAAGACCCACGATCAAATGGAGGTGCTTCAGTTTCAAGCCTATTTGTCTATGCAAAAGCAGTGCTCTGAGCGTAACAAATGATACCTTATACCTTTGGGAAAAACAAACAAGGAAAATGAGTGAAGTGAAGTGTTTCAAGAGTTTCAAGTTTGAATCGTCATTTTGCGCAAAAAAAACAGTTGATGTACCATCTGGTAATCAAACATGGTTTGCTGGAGAATTCCTCTGTAGATGATGTTCCAATTGAAACCTCCATGAAGTTCATGTAGTTTTCCCATTATATGCCATGATTTCCCCATAGTTTCTATGATTTTTCCCTTCGTTTTTCGCTGGGGATTTCTACCCCTGCGCTTCAAGGAGCAAGAAATTCTGGCGGTCTTCTCGCAGCGGCCTTTGACCGAGCTGGCACCAGGTCGGACGTCTGGTCTGGTGGGGTTTTGAAGGAACAGTGAGGAAGAGGAATATGATGGGATGCTACATGTGGGATATTGTTATATGATATAACTGGGATTTTCTTCAAATAGTAAACTGATAGGATATGCTGTTGCTATGGATATAATGGGATAATAATATATACAGTGTATATATATATATATGTCAGAATGGGATGCTTGGGATGATATTAATTAAGCATAAAAACTACTGAAGCTATTGTATGAATACTATTAGATGAATAATATATTCATGAACAATATGAATATTAATAATAATTATCATACTGAAGGTTATTTGTGGATGATTGATGGTTAGTATATGTTCCTGTGAAGCAGTTCTGGGACTGGTTAGTATGAGCGATGACAATCTTGGAAAAGGAGCGGCTCGGAGCTAGGGCTATCCATATTCCCTATAAAAAATGGGGAGCCAAGGAACTAGTATAGTTTCTAGTTCCTATATGCAATAGTACCATAGTATCAATATTACCATAGTATACTATCATGTGCTTGGGGAGCCAAAGAAATGCTTAAAGGCTGTTAAAGGGGAAACTATTAAATGGATTTAAATGGTACCTAGCTAGGAGTTTGCCCAACCACATGATAGTATATGCTGTGGTCCTGATTTTGGAGGATTTTGAAGGATCAATACTTGATCACAACTTCCACTTCTCGGGGTCACAGATGGGTTGAAACGGATGTTTTAGGCGGAGATCTATGATTCAACTTGTAAGTGATACCCATTCCGAAAAGGCCCTTGATTGAATTCAATATTGAAAAGCGTCCTGTGGGAATCCAAGATGAAACGGAACATGCATGATAATTAATTTCTTGTAATTCCTTTTGTGTGTGATTGCAGAGGTGTATATGTAGAATATATACATATACACAAAGATGCAGACATACAGAATCATACAGATATGTAGTTACTTGATATGTCACACAATGTGGGTAAAATTACAATAAACCATCCCCAGTCATCACCATTTTTAGCTCGGTGGTATGAACCATTCCCAGTCATTTGTGTGGTAAAAATGGCATTGTTTTACCTACATTTCTGGCATGTGAGTTTTGCGAGTTTAAAGAATCCATGGCCATCTGAAACGGAGTTGTTTTCAGATGATCATGTCATGATGTGCCTTTAGATGTCCGATTTAAAAAACAACAAGGAACTTCAGATTTTTTGGGTACATCCACAATTCGTTACATAGTACACTATCATACACTATCTATATCAAAATTGTTTGAATATGTATATATATATATACATATATATATATATGCTCGCTTCAGGTTTTTTAATTGGCTACACCCCATTCCATCCATTTTCTTTGGATTTCAACGCGACATGCTTTGTCCCTTCCATGCCATGTTTGGTTTTGTGGATTTGTTGTGGGGGCTCCGTTAAACACGATGTCCGCTGTACATTTGAATCATGTGAACTGTTCCGGCCTCGAACAACATCACAATAGATTCAATAGATCATGGTCTCAATTCTTTGTTTGGGATTCATTAATTATACATTTTCCAGAACTATTGGATATAGACATACGGAACATATATGAACATATACCGTACAATAGATAATATGTATATATATATATATTTAATTTACGCATATGTGTAGATATGGCCGGAAAGCACTTGTGACCCCCTGGCTGTCAGGAAAAGTGAAGGCGCCAGTGTCACCAGATGAGAAGTTTGTGAAAGGCCGGGGCAGTCTGAGCAGTGGTTAGTCAATGGTTTACATATTTTTCCAAGCAACATCAGGGGTGGTTCACCATTAAAAAAGGGTGTATATAATATTATATAATGGTATATATATAAAATTATATACAATGTTATGCAGTAGTAGAGGCAATTGAACAGCCAACGCAACTAAAAAGCCATGGCCGGCCATCAATGAGACTTTGTGGATCTTATATAAAGATTGCATTCAAAACATCGAGGAGATCATTAATCAAGATCTCATGCACTTTTGACCTGACCCTATCTTAATTCCAAATATAGATCCACTACTTCAAAGCACGGTTTGTTTCTAGTGATCGATTCAATGCGGCATTCATGCTGGACTATTTTAACTATATATATATACACACCTACAGTCACATCGAAGGTTGAATGGTTTGAGCCGTCCAAAAAGTCAAGTTCAATTCACATGTCCAAACGGTGGCTTTGGCGACATGGTGAAAATTGAGCAAATGAATGGTAGGGGATCCACTAATTTCTGCATTTATTTTCAAACAAATGATCTGATGTGGAGTTTCACTTATGAATGGAACATCATGGATGTGCCGATGTTTTTCGATTTTTCATCCATCAAATCTTTGCAGTTGCTACCATCCATAAGTGGAACTGATGTGCAAAAGCATGTGACATGTGATGACCAAAATGCTTGTTGGTGACAGTTGGTGAGGTATGTTACCTGGTTAGTTTGGGGCCTGCACTACCTGCAACGAATTGGCCATCAATTCGTACAATGTTTGTTGGTTTCAGATGTGTGGAGGTGATTTTGTCCATGTAAGTCATTAGGGATGTTGTTTGTCATTTACCATATATATATATATACACATACACATACACTATATTATATAATATATATATAGATTTATTGGTAAAGTTAACTTTCAACTGGATGAAATCCTTGCTAATCCTAGCTACTTAGTGGTAATCCCTTTTGTTTTTGCAGGTCATTCTCGAAGTTTCAAGGTCAGATGAACACTGTCGTTCACATGGTTTCTTCCGGACGTCCAAGCATCCGTGGTTTGAGTATGTTCTTCACTTGAAAAACCAACATGTCCCATTATGATTGCTTTAAATATGGGGAATGTATTGGAATATGTCATTCTCAGACACAGCCGGTAGCTTCATTCAAGCCTATATAGTTATTGTTAAACATGTTAAACCCTATCAAACTTCCAGCAAGCGTCTAGACCCTCTTAACCCCCTCTGAACACTGGTAAACACCATTAATATCCATTAATGAATCTCATTGTGCCCCATCCATATCCCCATATCCAATCCTTATGGGTCATGTCATGTCCCTTTTTTCCCAGATCGTGGCTTACAAACGCGCGTGAGGACGTTTGTATGTGGAGGCCATCGAAGGTGATCACAAGGAGAGCTCTGGGCTGGTGGAGCAAAGTTCCCGGAGTGGATTTTGGCAAGACCTTCTGAAGGAGTAGAAAGGGCCCCTCATGATGTTTTTGTCCACCATTATCTACCCTCCGGTAAACTAACGTAACTATGGAAAATCAGCATTTTTTATGGGTAAATCCACTATAAATGGGCCATGTTCATCCATTTTCAATAGCGAACTGTTAGTTTACCAGGCCGGGTATCAGGTAGAATTCCCAGAGGATATCCCGCAGACATTGGCCAATTGGCTATGCAAGTAGTGCCTGTCATCCTTGATGTGTGATAGATGGAAAGCATGATTTCTTCATCAGAATTGATGTTGGATTTGTGATGATGTTACCCTCTGGTAAACTAACATTTCGCTATTGAAAATGGCCATTTATAGTGAGTTTTCCCATTAAAACATGTGATTTTCCATCGTTTTTTGTATGTTTACCAGAGGGTAACTCCAGATTGACATAGATGTTTGTTTCATATCGATGCCAATTTGCTGGAGGGTACATACACTTGGCAAACTGGTGAAGATGGTTGCTTGACATCAAGATGAAGTTTAAAAAACACCAACCAAACTGTCACCGTATACCCATCAAAGGATAAGGTTGCTTCAAGTATCAAAGAACACACTTAATTAATTTCCACATCAAAAGAAGAGAAAAACAGCAAGATTGGAAGGACAATCAGCAACAATGATAGTTTAATCAGGCAAATATGGAGCAACTGACCGTTTAGGTGAGGACATTCTTTTCCAACCAGACAGAGGTTTTTGTTTCGCAACCTGAAGTCGGAGGCTTACCATTTGGATCCATTTGGTACTTTGACATATCTGTGGAAATTCACCGACATGATCTGTAACTCATCTATGTTCATAGCAAACTCTTGAATCGCCTGAGGTTCATCTAATGTTTGATAGTCATAGCTGATTGGTGGTTTGGAACATGAATGGATTATTTTTCCCATTATAAATGGAGGTTTTAATGGGAAAATCATCTGTAAACATGTTGAAGATAATGACCTGGTTGGTTTGGAACATGAATGGATTATGACTTTCCATTCAGTTGGGAATGTCATCATCCCAACTGACTTTCACTCCATCATTTTTCAGAGGGGTAGGTTGAAACCACCAACCAGATAGGATCATCTCTCGCTGTGGGGTCTTAATGTGCAGGGGAAAATCCTTTTTGCTGATAAAGCCAAATTGTGCGCCTGATGTTGCATCCTCATCCTGGCGAACTTGCTAAGGGACCTTGAATTCCTCGGTGTTGCCAACCGTATCCGCTTCCACAAGTGATCGCCATGAAGTCAATGAAAACTTGTTGGCGCACACGGAGCTGAAACATGCAACTGGTTGGAGAATCTACTCGACTTGGAAACTGCCCGCTTGATTTGTTCCAAAGAGTCAGGGCTTCACCAACAAAGCCTAGCAGAGGCTCTGAGCTCTTGGTTCCATGAGGAGTTGGCTGAGAAATGGCCTGTCAAGATTCGCATGGCACCTGCATTAGCTGCGCAAGGATGACATAACACATTTGGTGCTACTTTGGCTATGACCTGTCAAAGCGAGAGGTGAGAGGTAAAAAAAAAAGGCGGCCAATGGTTAGGCCAAAGTCTGCATGTGCAAGCCACTCATTCTCATTTGACAAAGCACACATTTTTTTTCAGACATGAGTGAAGCTTCAAGTGCACTTGTGCCAGGCGTTGAGATGACGCTGATGATTTTTGCGGAAAAAATTGGAAAACTGCTGAAACATCCAGATTTGACTAATACTTTTCAACGGGGTCCTTTGCACCAACCAGATCTAATGTTGGATTATCTAATACTCATCACATATTTATATATGTTCATAGCAGACTGTTCATAATACCTTATCGATATGTTCTCATCAAGTCTGCGATTCGCTAGAAGCCATTGCCCCCATTTGCGGACAGCGCAGATCCCTCAGCCACAAATGAAGGGTCTATGCCGAACGGTGAAAGTATAGTTGTTCGGCAAAGATGCTGCCAGTGGGGATCTAGCATTAGACATGTACAGTTGTACATACATAAATGGGACACAATAGGAAACAATGGATGATATACATGAATCTTACATGTGATTGCAATGGGACATAGCTTCAGATAGTCTGTGATGATTTGACAAACCAAGTCAGCCACTATTTATCGAAGATATTCGCCCGCCGCAGTTCCCACCCTCTTCGCCATGCGGCTTTCCTTTCGTGGCAGGACGTGGTGAAGCAGCTCCACACCTGTCACTTCTACGTGGTCTTGGATACCAGCTGCGGCAACACCATCGTTACGGAGAAGCTGGCGGATGGTAGTACCACCTGGGTTTCTTGGAGTTTCGATGATGTTCTTTTAATGGGAAAATATGGAAATAATCCCAACCTGGAGGTTTATACCTCGAGATTGTGGATTATACATGATAGTGGACCTTATTAGTTCGTTGATTTACGTATTAAAAGTGGCGATGTTTCATAGTTATGTAAAGGTTTACCAGAGGGTATATCCCAATCAAATCCCATTAAACCCTATTATTTCCATTTATTTCCTATCATTATAAGTTTTAAGTCCCACTGTAAATCTGTAAATGAGGATTTAGCTAAACCATCTTTAAACATTTTAAATCCCATGAAGAATCACCATTAAAATCCATTAACATCATGAAAATCCCATGAAAAAATCACCTTTTTTAACAGTGAACCAGGCCGCATGTCGTAAAGTGGGGGTTATTTTTACCACCCAGTTCTGATGAAATCGGATGGTTCATTACTTTTTTGGGCCACATTATGGGGCGTTCAGGGCTTCCAGTAGATGTTCCCATATTACCCTCTGGTAAACAATAGATACAGCTATTGAACATGGCCATAGAAATCATTGATTTGCCCATTAAAACATGGTGATGTTCCATAGTTTTTTAAGTGAGGGTACCCATTTTCCACTATTACAAGATAGTACAACATTAGTTAAAATATGGTTTGTCCTATATTTTCCAGTAGATTTATTGGCTTTTCCATGGTTTTCCGATGTGAAAATGAGTGATCCAGATGTCTATTCTGCAGTAATCCAAGCTGTGAAAGACCCCCTTGGGAAACCTTGGGTTTCCCTAGGAAATGATCTTCAACGGAACGTTGGGAACGTGACCTCTCTAAAAATTGTACTGGTTCAGTCGTTGGTGTTCATATATATATATATTATTTATTTATGTATAATATAAATAATATTATATATATATGTATATATTTGTGTATACATATATATACATATACATACACGTATCATATGTATATATATATATATATTATATACATATCTATAAATCCATTCCACCCCATCTCCCTTGCGAGTGTGGGCACCTGAGGTGGTCAACCCCAACTGCCTGGAGGACCGCAATTCCTTGGCCAAGTTGATGGTAGCTCGGTGGAATCGCGACGTTGAACTCGGTGAGTTGGGTTGTTGTTGTTGTTGTTGCTGTTGTTGCTGTTGTTGCTGTTGTTGCTGTTGTTGTTGTTGTTGTTGTTTATTTATGATAATTAACTATCTAAGTAACTAGACTTAACTGTCGGGTTAGTTATAGTAGATAACTATCTAAGTTTTATAAGTAACTATAAGTAAACGTCAACTGGTTTCTATCTAAATATTGGCAGGGTGTTGGGTTACTAATAATATGTTTATAATATAGCTAACTATCTATAAGTAACTTGACTTAAGTGTTGGGTTTATAGTCCTAAGTTGAACAAAGTAACTGGGTTATTGTTGGGCCGATGATACTTATAGCTAGAGGTTGATGGGATTGTAAACCAGCAACGAACATGACTGGGGGCCTCTTTTCATTCTTGAGGCGAGGTAAACTCGTTTTGTGTGCCAAAGATCAACAAAGTGGACAAGCGCCGCTAGTTACCGCTAGTCACATCATGGGGCCACCAAAGGATTCACACAGATGGTTAAAAACAATAGCGTCTTGTTCGAAAAAAATGTTGCACAGCCAAAAATCGCTAGTGATGGGTATGAGATGGTAGAACTCTGAGTCTTGTTTCACCTAATATGTGTTTTCTTGTTTCAGGGGAGGCTGAACATCTCGTACGCCGGCAAAATTGTAATGTCACAAATACAGATAGTCCAGTTCAGGCAGGAAAGCATCGTTTTGGTGTGTTGCTTGAACTAAGGATATAGTAACTGGTTGGTGGTTTGGAACATGGCTTTTATGACTTTCCATTCAGTTGGGAATGTCATGATCCCAACTGACGAACTCATATTTTTCAGACTGATTGAAACCACCAACCAGGTAAGTTCCTATTGTTGGTACTAGGACTACTTACTAGGATATGTGTACGATAGTTTTGTCGTTGGCTCCGGCGTCGCGTTCCGTCGCGTAGAGCAGGGCAACGGAAAATCCGGCATTGAATATCTGTTCATTATGTTCAAGTCATATTCTCTACTATCAATGGTGGATTTTGTTCATTGATTCATTGTTCTGTTTGATTGCCAGAGGAGAATAAGGGCTCATTAATCAGCAACAGCCATAAAAGTACCCTCTGGTAAACTAACAAAAGGCTGTTGAACATGGCCATAGAAATGGTGAATTCACCCATTAATAGCATGGTGATGTTCCATCGTTTTTTGTATGCTTACCAGAGGGTAATGTTAAAGTAAGGCTTTGTTGACCAGCGGGGTCACCCTCAAGGAGCCTTCGGTTCGGAGGTGTTTGTTTGGAAGTCTACCGACTCAAATCTTTCGTGCGGTTCAAATACTTCCCAATAGGTCTCTGTATTTCATACCTATTTATACTTACCTATAATCTATTCTATTCTTTGCATGTGTGTTTAGATTACTTACCCTTAGTGGTTTCTGAATCCCAGCATTTTTTTTCTTCCATATTGGTTTGTAAGAATTTGCCTTAAAGAAGGTAGTGCAATCCCAGCAACCATCAACCAGACCGCCAGACCGAGGTTTGTTTGGACATCCGTATGGAGTAGCTGGGCGAAAATCGCTCTGGTTGATTGGTAACTTCGGGAGTTAAACTACCTGTGTTGTTTTTGGGATTGTGAACTAACTTTCTACAAAACCCATAGTCACTAGACTAAGTTTCTTGTTGAACAATGTTTTTTTCATGGTTTTTCATATGTGAAATTGTTGGTTTTCAAGGGCCAATGGTAGATGTTTGGATATTTTTAGTTGGATGACCAATAACACAATCACCAGCAGCCAAGGCATGTTGCAATCCTTTCCTTGCTTTGATCCCATGACAATCAATCAATCAACCAATCAATCAATCGATGACAACATTATCATGGTTGTTTTTCTCCCATTGAAACTGTGGGTGCATATCTCTCTACATTACTATAGTATCTAATGTAATGTAATGAAATGTAATGTAATCTTATGGTATGGTATGGTATGATCTGTATTTGCGTACATATATATATACATATATGTGCCCACTGTATGGCCAATATATCCCCATCCCAATGACACTAGGTAGTTTGTTCCCAATTACACGCAGTGATTGTTACTTGGGGGTGCATCCCACCCTGACACACTACTCTGACATAGTTTTGGACACACAGAATGTCAGAATAAGTCAGATAGAATGACAGAATAGATGCCGGAAAGAATGTCAGATAGAATGTCAGAATATACGTAAGAAAGAATGTCAGAAAAATGCCAGAATATACATATATATATATATATATAAGCCATATATATATATATGGCATACATATATATATATATACTCCCAGATTTTGGCATTCTAGCTGGCTTAATTTTGGGTCCAGGCGCCCCCCACAGCATCCGGAGCGCGTTTTCAACGGTGTTCGGGTCTAGGCGACCTTCTGCAGGTGGAATATCCCACTGATATTTGGGATGTATGGATTAACCACTTACTAAGCGGAATAATAAATAAATATATATATATATATATTAATGTTATACGTATATAACCTGAACACCCCCGCTTATTAACGTATATATATATATATAATAGGTTAGTTATACACAATGGCGACTAAGTGGGGCCCGCACATCGAAGTAGGAAGTCGCCATTGCCACAGGAAGGCGACGGTGCGTAACTTGAAGATCACGCAGGAAAGTGCCTTGGTTGTCCGAGATGCTCCGTTGCTCCAACAAAATGGGGGATATGTGGGTTGGTTTATCATGGAAAAACTTACCCGGCCTGGTAAACTATACAAAAAACTATTTAAAATCACCATTTATAGTGGATTTACCCAATAAAAATGGTGATTTTCCATAGTTTTTTGTATGTTTACCAGAGGGTAAAACCAACAACGGAAAAATCCATGATGATTACTGGGGGTCCCATGACTTAGGAAACCTCCAGGATTTTTTCTCCGGTCAGACGTGGCTGGCTGGAGGTTTTATCAAAGAATCTCTATAAATGGAGGTTTCTAGCTGGGAAAATCAATGATAAGTGGAAACTTTTACGAACAAAATCCAATCATGTGGTTGAACTATAACGACCTCACGTCGCGACGTGAATGGAATGATGGAGATTGAATTGGGGTAACTATACCCAAAAGTGCCTATTCTCAGGTTGGTGAGTCATTATGATTGGCCAGACTCATTGATGCCCCTGGTTTCCTTGAAGTTGCTTCATGACTAGCTTAACGAGTGGATTTATGGTAGATTATGTATGGTTAGATGGGTTTAGTGACCAACTTATCACTGAGGGGGCGCAGACAAACCATGCGGGATTGATGGTGTATTGTCAAGTGCAGCAATACATGATAAATCAATATAAATCATAGATTCTGGTAAGTACAAATTGTCTTATATGATACTTATATGCAATATGTGGGTGTTTCGCAATAGTGGGGTACCTCCAAAGTCATATACTGGTTGGTGGTGTGGAACATGAATTTTATTTGTCCATATATTGGGAATAATAATCCCAACTGACGAACTCACATTTTTCAGAGGGGTTGAACCACCAACCAGTATATATACCCTCTGGTTATTTAACATGCCATGGAAAATGGCCCATTTATAGATGGCTTACCTGGGTTTACCTATTAAAAATGGTGATTTTCCATGGCTATGTTAAATAACCAGATGGTGTAATCTATATATATATGCATTATATAAGCATGACAAGTCTTGGATGGTTTGGGTGAAACCCACCATTTTTTTTAAACCCCCAATGGAGAAAAAGAACTCCCCCTGTGGACAGACATATGATTCACCTGTACGGAAAGGTGTATATATATATGTATGTATGTATGTATGTATGTATGTATGTATCTATGTATGTATGTATGTAATGTAATGTAATGTATGTATGTATGTAATGTATGTAATGTATGTATGTAATGTATGTATGTATGTAATGTATGTATGTATGTATGGTAATGTAATGTAATGTAATGTAATGTAATGTAATGTAATGTAATGTAATGTAATGTAATGTATGTATGTAATGTATGTAATGAATGTAATGTATGTAATGTATGTAATGAATGTAATGTATGTAATGTATGTAATGTATGTAATGTATGTATGTAATGTATGTAATGTATGTAATGTATGTAATGTATGTAATGTATGTAATGTATGTAATGTATGTAATGTATGTAATGTAT
>Ga0126342_10013058_pt1 | contig 14753 bp, 15 predicted proteins | sample Cyp1metagenome_FD_92528 | JGI IMG/M metagenome (GOLD analysis project Ga0126342, IMG submission 92528) | Coral microbial communities from Lord Howe Island, Old Settlement Bay, Australia - Cyphastrea 1 metagenome | ecosystem: Host-associated > Invertebrates > Cnidaria > Coral ... | reverse complement strand
TTTAAGTAAAGATCTTACGTCGATTTCGTGCAGAGCACAGCTGGCCACACCCCAAGATTTTCAAGAAAAGGCGTGCTGTGTGCCGTCTTGCTTTTGGGTTCTCTGGCCCACCTTGTTTTCAATGGGCCGGCTGTCAACCATACAACCCACAGACCTTGGCGCCTACGCGGAGTTCTGAACAGTTGATGGATCGATTGGATGGACTCCAGCCATAGACTTAGATGTTGAGTTTTAGGATTACTCTCTGGTAATTTAACAGTTTGCTACTGAAAAAACAACATGTTTAATGGCTACATCAGTTATTTCTATGTCCATTTTCTATGTCGCAACCTGTTAGTTTACCAGAGGGTACCTCCCCCTTAACTCCCCATGAACCCCCTATTTCACCAAGAAATCTCAGCCAGGAGCGTGCTCAGCAACTTCTTGAGATCGAGGCAGACACTGATGGAGGAATGCCCCAGGACCAAAACCATGTTAGCATGGGAATTATAGCATATAACAACTTAGATGGATGATACATACTATATGGTATATATAGTGAGGTATACAATAACCACCGACAATATGTACATGGAAATTTTGGCGATTTATCAACCTATTTTGGAGGGAGCGATACGGAGCAAGGGGTATCCATATTCCCTTTGAAATGGGGAGCCACAGAACTACGAATAGAGTTTCCCAACTTTAGTTAGTTGACGGAAATATTTCACTAAGAGTACGGCTAGCTGTTCAAACTAATCAACTGGTACTCGTAGTGGCCAAGTAATTCATACTGACCATAAGGGATTAGCTGATGGAAAATTCAATCAATCCCCACAAGCTTCGTTAAACCCCAGCAAACATATGTGAAATGTTGGATATAGCTCGCATTTTCTTTAGTGTGTGGTTCATAGTTGTAACCAACATACAAATGGGTTTCCTTTTTGACCCTTCAAAAAGGAGGATATACCTTCATTTTTTTGATGGTTGGTTGATGGCGGGTCTTGTCGGGTGGATCAAAAAAAGAGACTCTTGAAAACTGCCACTCTTGGTACCACAGAAGAGTGCCGGATGCAAAGTGTTTTTGGACGTTTACCCTCCGGTAATTTAACATAGCTATGGAAATCACCTTTTTTAATGGGAAAACTCACTATAAATGGTGATTTTCAATAGCTATGTTAAATTACCAGAGGGTAATCGATGAATCAACTTCTTTGATACATTTCATGATTCAACCAGCGAGATGAGGAAATAGCTCCAAGCAATACTGGTGACACAAAGATTGGAAAGTGGAAATCAAATCTCCCAAAGACAACAAACAAAGGGACGGATGTGGTCAGCTATGGGCCAAGGTCGAATGCCCAACCCTCAAGTGAAATCGCGTGGAGGAGATTCCCCGACTGAAAGATACCTATGGTTGAAACCATAGACCAAAGTGCTGCGGAGCGTCGTTAGACATGTTGCTTTTGGCAGCTACTTTGGATATGAAGTTGAATAGAAAAGCCATTATATAAACAGGGGATTTCCCCGCTAGCCATGTTGATTACCACATGGTAGATGGCTTCCCCAATGGCACGATGGTTTCTTAGGCCAAAAGCCATCAACCTTGGGTTAGCTACCTCTCATTTACATCAATTCATGGTCAGTTTCCGGGCGGACCTTGGATTCCGAAGCCCATTTTTTCAACATTTCAGAAAGTGGTTTCATCCAAATTGTGGAAATCCATCAGGAATCTCCCATTTTTCCAATCTGGATTTTCCACTTCCGAATGTTTCTCCGGCGGATGGCTCCAGGTGCGAAAGGAAAAGCACCGCTTAGCGGATCACTCCTTGGCCGAGCACATGGAGAATGAACGCTTGGAGCAACAGGACAGGCGGACAGGCCCATGATATGCCCAGGGTGTATTCAGAATGCTTGGTGTTATAAGTTCCATAGCACAAGTAATGTTAGTTAAGTATATTTGATTATGTTAATTGGTGAACATCATCACTTATCCACACTTATAGTATCATATATGGATAACTTGTTGATATGTCGCATATTTATCCATACATGTACCTATCGCATTCGGATATTTTCTGCTACATGGGATTTACCCTCTGGTAAACTAACAGTTCGCTATTGAAAATGACCATAGAAAGTTCGTTGATTTACCCATCAAAAATTGTTATTTTCCTGTTCGTCATGTTGGTTTACCTGAGGGTATATAAATTGGGTAATATGGTAGACTATGGTTATATATATATATCCACTTGTGGTATAATGATGTATAATGTATACTAACTATGTTGGTATACCATACTGCAATATGCTTATAATATGTTGGTTATAGACTGAGGGTACGATTTCCCCAGGAGTTGGAGCACAAGTTGGACATCGAGAAACGCAAGCAGCGCGAACGGGTGAAGGTCATCAACCAGCAGCAGATCGCCATGAAGGAGGCCGCACGGGGCCGAAACAACGAGGGGTTAGGCCTGGGCAGATTGAAAAGTGTTGGGCTTGCTATGGGTTAATGATGGTTTAATATGAGTTAATATGGTTTAATATCGGATAATATGGGTTAATATGGTTTAATATGGTTTAATATCGGATAATATGGGTTAATATGGTTTAATATGGGTTAATATCGTTTTAAAATGGATTACTATGGTTTAATGATGGTTTAGTATGGTTTACTGTGGATTACTATGGTTTAATGATGGTTTAATGATGAAAAATGGAGAATATGACCCATTCACCACTTTTTGGTTGGTGTTCATATGGGAATTATATGGTTGGTATAGGATAAATCTGGCTATAAACCATCAAAATGGTTTAAACATGCAAAATGCCAAACATTCATCAATACTTATCGGTTTATTATAAAGATACTATGCAGAAAAATGTGGCTTGATGGATATGGCTGCTGCATCTGTAGCCATTTAAATAGGGAAAGTGATGATAAAGCATGGGACTTAATGGGGACTGAATGGACGTTCACCACCTATTCACCACAAATTCTCGCTTAGCGGATGCGTTTATCATGAAGAACTGTGAAATAATTAAGTCATGATTAGAATGTTGGTAGTGATTATTATGAGGGATTTCAGCATATATAACACTACCAAGTGATGTTACCCCTGGAGCTGTCCCTAGCCACACCAGGCATCACGTGAAGAGGCTTTGAAGGAATACATCAAGGACGGGCTGGAAATCAACGAAAACCCAGGGCTGAACAAGAGATGCGCCACGCTAAAATTTCTCCATTTGTCTGTGTTCAATATTTACACCAGCTACCCTCTGGTAAACTAACATTACTATGGAAACTCACCATTCGAAAATCCACTATAAATGGCAATTTTCAATAGCTATGTTAGTCTACCAGAGGGTAAATATGTTTCACATGTTGAAATGCTACGTGAAAACATGTTTAATTAACCAGCAATGTGGGGTGGTAAAACATGATAATCCCATTATTGAATAAACCCACTGGTGAAACCACCAACTGCAGGTGAATTCTTAATCCGAACTCCAAGCATGGTCTTCTCCCATGAAGATTGGATTTTAGCCCATAAGATTCAGGTGATTCCTTGATGTGGACGTTAACTAGTGCTAGCCACCATTCTGACCCAGCTGTATCCAGTTGTATACGGAATATACCCAGTTACATTCGAGTGTCTATCCACTTCCTTATGGAATGCAGATGACAAGGCCGGATCAGATTTCCGCAGAAACTATGGTAAAATGGTAGATGAAATCACCTATCATTGGGACCCTAGGATGGGAGTGTAACTAGTAGCTACTATCGGGATGGGATAATCTTACGCCGCAAGTTCAGGTCAAGCTCCCATTTCTACTGTAGTTGCATCTGCGAAAGTACCTTTTGGAATCACAATTCTAGAGATCTCCTTCGGTTTTGAGAAAGGTGTATATACTAGTGTATATACTATTAGGCATGTCAACGTCTCTATATGTATATACAATGTATGTATATACAGTGTGCGTATCTGCGCTATATCATTGTTATCATCATTGTCATTATCATCATTACCATTATCACGTTGATATTCCTTCTATCATTTTTTATAGCGAGTTGAGTTGACGTCGTTCGTTCTTCATCCAGGAGCGGAAGCAAGTGGAGGAGTTGGTGGCCAAGATCGCCGAGGAAGACGCTAAGGAGGCGAAAGCGCGCTCGGAGAAACAGGTGGAGTGCCCTGGCGAGATCTGGACGATCGGTGGGCAACCTGGTTCGGGTTTTTGGCGGTGAAACACTGGCGAAAGATACGAGGGCCTTTACCGCAAGCGTTGCTGGATTTGTGAAAACGGGCATTTGGCGGTTTGATTTTTGAGCCCTCAAAAAGGGTTGTTTTGGGTGTTTTGGATGCTTAGATGGGAAGAGGGCCAAAATTAAAATCACGGGGAGTAGCGTCTATGATGGTGAATCCTGAAGCTATGGAGCAACCCACAGTGGAATTCCCAATGCCGTGCGTTACCCGAATGGTAGGATGATGGATTGTGTGTCAACCACCGATCATGGAAATTTGGCAACCCAAAGATTCGATTTTCTAATCAACAGCCATTTGATGATTTACCTTCCAGTAAACTAAATAGATATGGAAACTCCACCATTTATAGAGGAGCCCCAGCGAAACCCATGGACCCATGGATTTCCGCTACTGAAAGGTCCAAAGTTAATACCATGAATACCATGACCATGATATCCCCACTATCACAGTAGTTCTACGTAATTTTTGATGCTTAGATCCCGATTTCGCACGAGGTCGCGACAGATGTTACAGAAGTTCATGCTGGAACAGCTGCTTGACCGGCGGTTAGGGAGGAACATGGCAACGGCGAAGGGTACCAACAACATTTCCCCAGTGTTGGTTCAGAATGATAGTGGTTAAGAGTGGTGTTTCATAGTGGTTAATCATGGTTGTTCAATAGTGGTTGTTAATAGAGGTTGTATAATAAGTAAATGTCAATAGTTGCTGACAATAATATAAAACTATATATATAGGTTAAGTAATGATGGTTGAGAATATGACAGCCGCAAAACAGCTCTGTTGACACCACCGAAGTCGGAAGGTCACTGACATTCTGTCCTAGGATGGACACCAAGAGGGAAGTTGGAAGCATCAGTCCAACTGTTGAGGTATCCCAAAGTTTAGTGATACATCGAATTTCCCATAGAATTGAAGAACCTTATTTGTGTGTGTTCTCAAGACTGAGGTAGGTACTCCAAAACAATCAAACTTTTCCGCGTAGAGAAAAAGACCAATTTTGGATGGCTTAAAAATCCGCTGTGAAGCAAACCCATCAAAACACCCATGGATTCGTCCACAACAGCTTTGATGGCTGGATTAGATTGGGCCACCTTTGAAATCTCCTATGGACCAAGACATGTTCCCAAATTTCTCTGATGAATCATCCCAACTATGTCCTTGATAGCATATATTGTATACATAGAGATATTTGAGACATCTGTAGTTACACAGTCATGTATACCAAATATTGAATGCACCCTGACCCTTATAATATATATATATATGTGATTATACGTACACTGCGATATGATCCCCATTATATCCCCATGATACAGCATTTTTCTTAGTTTTGCTGGCATCCCAATGATATGTATTTGAGAATCATCCCACTTAGCAAGTGTCCCAGTTATAGCTGGGGAACTAGGCTCATTTGCTGAGATGTTTGCTGCTTACGTGGAGGTTCATCCCACTTAACTTCTATGACTGATATTGTATCCACCAGTGGGATACTTAAGACTGATATGATTTAACTGAAATATGAGACTAAACGTTTAAAAATGTGATACCAAGTATCATTCATACTATCAGTTAGAAAAGTTATCACACCAAGTACCATCCCATAGAGTCACCATTGAAGTACCATTCAATGGATTGGTTTAAGGGAAAATCTACAGGAAACCATAGATTTTCCCATTAAATATGGGGTTTTCCTGTAAAATTTCCCTTAAACCAATCCATTGAACCATAAAGATCAACAAATTCCCATGGAAAATATCATGAAATCCACCGGACCCAGGAAGGCCAACCAAGAGAAGATCGAAGCCGAAGAGCGCGCCGAGAACGAGCGCATCGAGCAGTTCGCCCGCGACAAGCGCGAGCGCGAGGCCACGGATGGAGATCTGGCGCGATGTAATTGGGATTTCATGGAAAATATTGGGATTTCTATCATCATGTGTATGATTTATTGGGATGTTGTAGGTTTGTTGATGGAAATCTAAGTGGAGGTATATACAAAGAACACCAATATTCATTGATATTCATGAATGAATTAGTGAATATCAATAGGATATCTTTAAGGTTAAGTGGATTATAAACCATTCAGATTTCACCTCGATGAAATCTATGGATACCCTCTGGTTATGACTAACATGGCCATGGTATAGATGGCCCATAGAAATAGATGGTTTACCTATTAAGAGGTGATTTTCCATGGCTATGTTAAACAACCAGATGTTAATACAGTTTAAAGCTCTGGATGTTTTCACCTGCTGGGGTTTTTATGGGGATAGAAACCAGCAACAAAGAGAGAATTCAGCGGCCTAACTATCGAGTGGCTAGGGAACGATCAGGAGCTATGGTGGAATCCAATGACCATCCATATATTTCCCAATAGAATGGGGAGCATTAGGGAGCTACGGATAGAGTTTCCCAAGATCAATGGGTTAATCGATGTTCCTAGAAAAATAGGTTTACACCACGCGCAACATCGGAATTGAAATCTTCAAAGTCCTTAGGAGATTAATGGATATTTATGATGAGCTTTGGGCCTTTGGGATATCAAAATTGTTGACATTGTGGATGCTATGAAGCTTCAACTCTTTGTTTGGAAGAACATGGTGACATAAATAGTCTAAACCTGCATGAACAGTAGAAATAGGGATATGAACCATGAAAAGCTCCAAAAGGCATGGATATGAACTAATCCATCAAAAGCCTGGAAAATTATGGAAAATTTTCACATAGAGACTCAAGAAAACAATTTACTGTATGTGGATCACATAGTTGTTTGCCAACCTTACAAGGGAACGTTTATCAAGCAACTTTGCAAGCAACCATCTTAGGGATAATCTCAGTTGGTGATTTTTGGGGTTGAGCTGGACTGAAACCAGACCCCTGCTGTGATATGCTCTCACCGGCGCCAAGAGGTATACACATCATGTATGGCAATCTCACCGGGCAATGGAAAATGTTGATTTGTTATGAGAAGGTAGTGGGGGAATTTCCATTGCCAGCTCCATTCTCACAGGTGAGGCACTCAGATATATCAACCAGAACCTAAAAGTCACCAGTAAACTGCCGCTGTGTCTTCCCACTGCGTGAATCTTGCTACTTGGATGTGCATCCCACTTAGTTTCTAAGTGGGTTTCCATAAATGGGGGTATCCCAATAGCTGGATGGTTTATAAGGGAAAATCCTCCATAAGTGGGTTCATGAGCCATACACTTGGGCCTATCCCCAGTACAGCCATTCCCAGGATGCACATCCCAGAGGGAGCCCACTGGTCATATCCCAGTCACAGACGAATGTAACTCTTGGAGGTATATATCTCAGGACACACCAAAAGCTTATAAGTTGTAAGGTTGGGTTTATACCCCTGTAATCCCCTGTGTATCAATTCTATCCCCTTTCTATCTGTGTTGTCCCTTATCATATCCTTTCTTCTAGTGATCTATTTATCGTTAACTGATTTTTTGGTTGCATATCCCCAATTCCATCCCAATTGTCACGTCATGTCATTACCATAAAACCCGGATATAGAACCACTTGTGACACTGTCCATTTCTTGCTGTAAGGTTGGTGACATACTTTACATCCAAATCGAACTTCCATTGAACTGTTACCAGTTCCCAAGTTCCTGATGACACCTGAGCTGTTGGGATGCAGGAACGCATGGAGCGTGAGCGCCAAGAAAAAGAAAAGGAGCCGGGGTCAAAACCGGCAGCGAGTTGGCCGAGAAAACCGAGAATATCCACGTGGGATAGCCTGGGATATGTTGATATTATGTGGAGAGAATGTTGATAATTTAATGGTTTCCTGAAAAGGCCACAAGGAAGGAAAGAAGACATGAACACCACCACTTGATGATGTGATGAAAAGGCGGTGATATAACCAACAAGAAAAGGAAAACCTTGAAGCAGGTGTTTTTTGTGCTTAGCTGAAGTATATGCTCATCCCCAATGCCCCAGTCTTCACCACCCAGTCCAACCAAATATGGCCGACCTTGAGCCGAAGAGATGATGGGTTTTGCGAAGAGGAAACCATCAGGAAACCATGTCCCAATGGTCAGGATCCAAATTGGGAGTTTCGCAAGGAGATTCCACGGTGTACCATTTGGGAAGTTGATTAAACTCATGGGCAAACGCTTTAGGTTCATGAGACAAAACGGAATTGTACCTACGATTCATGACAAAGTTGCAACGCATTACTATTCATGTTTTGCACGCAAAGAAACAAGAGACTATTGACGGTTGAACCTTCACATACCATTTACTATCCTGATACAACAGTCATGCCGCAATCCCTCGCGTAGTTTATAGTCCAATGTATCATGATAAATGGTAAAGGATTACTATATAAGCACTCACAGCTAAACTTTGGTACTTACTATAGTAGTAAGATCACCGGAAGTTACTATTGTAACACCGATAGAAATCCCGAACAGTTAATGCTCTAGTGCTAATGTAAATACATGTAATTACTATAGTCCCTAGTGACCTAGTGTTCACTATTAAGAGCCCCCGACGCAAGGGTGCCCCACGCGTCACAGGAGAAGACCCGCGTTCTCAACGCCATGCTAGGCAAAATGGAGGCCGCTGATGCCGGAAATGGACCATGTGGTGTTGTTTTGGCACTTTGAGGGTGTGGCTTGGGAAAGGGATTCATGTGGATTCATGTGGGACAGTACTAAAACTATATTAAGATAATTATTATATAAGATATTTCTTGATTTGGGAAAAATCATTGAGTTTTGTTCGGCGGAGGTTTTCAGCCATACAAATATCAATGACACACATGGGATCATGGGATAATCGACATGTATGGTATACGGATCAAAGATGATAACCATGATAAACACATGATCAAAAATCCACACGTATGGTATTATCTATGGTATTAAATGTATATATATATATATATATGATAATCCCTTTGATGCCTAAGCTTTTTTCAGGATTTTGGGCCAAGGGAAACCGGAGTGACCAACAAACCAACTGGTGGCCCCCGGTGACCTCACCGGATTCTTTCCACTTGGAAAAGCGCCCGGTTTGTTGGTGAAAGTTTCCAGTTGGATGAAATCTCCCGGGTTGTTGAACTCAACATGCTTCAGAACTGTTTTCACAAGTTCCTTTTGGATACCCAATCGTTCAACTGGTCTTTCTCGCACTGGTTTTGAGGAGCAATCGTTCAACTTGCTCACAACCACCGGTAGATGATGGTAAATGGCATACTCAGCTGACCACTCCAATTTCCCAAACACATTCAGACATGTTTCTCACATGTGTTTATGTGTGTTGGTTGGAAAAGGGCAAAAATTAGCTTACCCCAGCGACTTGACTTTCCCATGACAGATACCTCAATAATTAGATACATTGTTTTCCGTACAGAATTGAGTCCAGGCCAAGAACAAGGAAGCCGAGGAGTTGCGCAGTCTTGTGGGACGTGTCAGTTTGACCATCCCAATGGAGTGGTATCTATCTTCTTAGTTTAGCTGGTATATCCCAAAATCCCCAAAATCCTTGGCTTATCACATTGTTTGATATGCCAATTTGGGGATATCCATCTTAGTTTATATGAGATGGTTGGTATATCCCCAAAATCCTTGTTTTAGTTGGTTTAATAGTGACAAAACAATGACAATGATGATTGACAATGGGATTTGGGGGGCAAGTTTTCAGGGAAATCCAAATGGTTGGTGCTATCCATCTTTTGAAGCCACAAGACATGCCACGTTTATCCTCAGGATGCATCCCGTCCTAAATCTCCTCTGTAATGTCATCCCACGAGATGATAGGTGTGTTACAGCACTTTTTGATCGCCAAGAAGACATCTCCCACTATTTCTGGCCGGACTACATCGATGTCTACCATGTTTGATGTTTAGATCCCCACATTTCATGGTTCAATTGATGGTTTTTCCACGTTTATCCACAGTCATGGTATGATCTCCAGTCTGGACGTATGGTAAGTTGTATGTCCCCACTATATCCCATTCATCCTCTCCCAGAGAGACCCTATAAAATCCATGGCTGTCTGTATCTGTCTCAATTCTTCACTCAAAAGAGGGTTGGGTCCCAAGTAGTAAAACCAGGTTGGGTGAAATCCCCATATGAAACCTGCAATGGCACTCCCCATGATGGGAGAGTGGATCCATTGTGTTTTACTATTGACAATATCCCATTGACCGCCCATATGTTGCTGGCTAAATCTGAAAGTTGACTTTCATATGTCCATATTTCCATGTTCATCCCCCTTTTATATCCCTTTGCATCCCTAGTTACCATAAATTTGTAAATATCCATGATATCACCCTAACTTTTAGCCCCACCTCTGAAGTGTTCACCGTTGATGCCCAAGGTTTCACTCTATGTTTGATGGTTAAATCTCCACATTCATATGCCTATAGCCAGTCCCAAGTAATCCCACCGGATCTCATCATATCCCCTTGAAAACAGCTGGAATCAACCCCACTTTCAGACCCCATAGAAAAAAATCCCTCTCATGTTCAGACCCCTTTTTGAAAAATCCTATCGAATTCCCAGAAAATCCCCAGATTTTTCATGGCTCAAAGGAGCTGGAGATCCTGCGCAACGAGTTGCACTTCGAGGAGCTTCAGGCGGAAGCGCGCCGCCTTGACGAGATGAGGTCGGTGGGGGATGGTCAAAGCACGAGCTGAAAAATTGGAGAACCATGGAGATTTCAACTGGATTTCTATGGGGATTTCATAGGGGGTTCATGGAGATTTCATGGTGGTTTCGTGGAATTTTTCATGGGATTTTCTAGTTTGATGGTGATTACTGGGACATCAATGATGGAATTGGGAAATAATAATAGGGATTTGACCCAGAAATAGTGGATGAATGTGGTGATCCACTGGGCTGGTTGGACAGACTTTTTGACATGTTTTAACTTCCTCGGGAATCCCTGAGGAAAATGATGGTTTGGGGATGGTTAGGGTAGTTCACCAGCTATTGATGGAGCTTCTTGGACCTCACTGCGACCTAACCCTGGAATCATGGTTTTTATAGGGAGATCATCCCCAAATGGCCGAACTATTCAGGTTAGTGAAATATTATAATTTACCCATATATTTTTACATAAACCAACAAGAATATGAACTGAACCAACGAATCATAGACATTAGTGGGCTACATACTGGGTAGATCTCGATGACTAGTTCTAGCACAAAATACCCTACATCGAACTGCAAAACAAACAGATTCAAAACTTCAGGGTTTCTGTAGGAGCGTTTGTTTGTTCTTTTCTTGGGAAGCCCCTGACTCACACATCCAAACAAGGCCAACAACATGTTTAAAAACTTGTAAAAAAGTAGAAGCCTCCAACTGGTCAAATTCGGTCTGGTTCAACCCCGAACAAAGATAGCTGCCGTTACCCTCTGGTAAACTAACATAGCTATTGAAAATGGCCACAGAAATACTTGATTTACCTATAAAAAATGGTGATGTTCCATATTTTGTTGTTCGTTTACCAGAGGGTACCCAAAAGCGTTACGCCGCTTCGCAGGATGCGCAAGAAGTTGGAAGATCGGGAGGAGTCGGGCAAACCGGGTAAACCGGCGATTTCAGCAACAACATTTTAGGGAGATCTAAGGAGGGAAACCCATGTCATATCCCTACTGGTTGGTGGTTTGGAACATGTTTCCCATATATTGGGAATGTCATCATCCCAACTGACGAACTCATATTTTTCAGAGGGGTTGAAATCACTAACCAGATTAGAAAATGGAGATTCATAAATGGAAAGGATTATTGGACAATATGATTGTAACAAATAATGGGGACAGAATTAGATAATGTAGATTCATATTGGATAGTGGGGACATGATTTCACCAATTTTTAATGGACATTACTACTGCTTTACCACTTGCTTTTTTTATTTGTGGTCAAAAATGGAAAGATGTCAACAGAACCAGCTAGGAGTTTGCTTTGTTGCGACTGAAACCAGCAGGCTGTGGGGAAACCCACCACTTTGTCCCTTGGATTCCCAGCAGCTTGTTGTCCACGGAGTATTGGCTTGGACCAGCCCTGCAAACAAAAAGCAGCCAATTTCCGAGAACTTGCCTTCGTTTCTGGAAACTTTGCAGTCGAACCCCGATCATATCCAAATGGTTTCAGGCTGTTTCCGGCGAAGCTTTTCCCAACAGCCAATCCCGTCGTCGCCAGGAGATGAAGAACGCGTACCTCATTCAGATGCGGCGCAAGGAGGAGAAGATGATGCGCGCGCGGGAAGATGAGGCCACAAAGTTGGATCTTACCATCAGAGGCCATAGTAATATGATCTGAGGCAATTTCCATCAATATCATTCATGAGACCATAGGAAATATGTCAACCGTTACCGTATGAATATCATGATGTTGATCAATAGTGATGGAATGATCATATTTAGATCATTTATGGAAAGATATCAATAGAAACCATCACTGCGTTTTCTTAATATCTTAATATGATCAGTAAGGTATTGATATCTTTCCCATGGATCATCTGATGGTAGACCTTCGGTAGATATGGAGGTTTCCATGTTGAATCACCAATAGCTGGTTTTGTTTATCGAAAATCCAAAACAATGGATGATGAAATTGGGTACCCATCCCCATGACTTAGGAAACCCCCATATGATCAATAGTTGTTAGCATGGTTTCCTCGATATGTCATTAAACATGTCAATAATCATTAAGCATGTTGTTAATATGATCATCTAATCCTTAATATGTCAATCCTGTCCTTATGAAGCAATCACGTATATTTGATTTGGTGTTATGATAAAGATATTGATGTTGTTACTAGTTGTCCAATAGTTCCTGATGAAGCAATAACTCGACTTATTTTTCAACATTAAGTTATCTGGGTGATCCTTTGAGTTGTTGTTGATCATGTGATGTTGAGTTGTTATAATCATCTGGATAGATGGTTTATTGAGGGTTGTTAGAACATATTAAACAGATTACAAGAGAGGTTATTGCAGCCTATGGATTGTTCTTGGAGTATGTTAGCCTTGTTCTTGGAGTATGTTAGCCTATGGTATATTTAATACCCCCCCGTTTGCATGATGGGTTAACCTATCTATGGATCATTAGTAAGTTATGACCGTTGGAGCACGAATAGCCCTTAGGCGACGGTTTGATGGCTATTCCTACTGGTGCTAAAAGTAGTTCACGGGAGAATGGGATGATTCGAAAAATAGCTATGGATTGGATAATTTTCCCTTTCCCAAGTACTGGGGGGTATGGTAAGAGAGATTATTAAAACCTATGGTTTAGGATATGTTAACCTATGATATATATATATATATATATATATGAAAACCCCAGAAAACGAGGCTTGTAATTGCAGAAAAATGGAGGCTTAAAGGGCAACATGCAAAACATGTAGCTGAAATGCGTACCACGAAATCGCCCCTATTGCAGGGGCGGTTCATCCTGTATTACTATAAAAGCTATATTGTCACCAAATCGTTACGTAGATTTCTTTTGTTTACTATTTGGGAGTATAAAAGTCTATGGAACCGGAAAACCAGGCTACCTCCAGTTTCGTTTATCTTCATGGCTTCCCTATTAGAATGGCCATTTGGGGGTATCCCCCTATTCTCAGACAAGCCCAATAGTTACTGTTGCATGTGATATATCCATATTATTTTTATATGTATGTATTCCCATTGTATTCCCATTCTATATATATATGTGTGTGTGTGTCCCACGCTATTCCCATCATTTCCCAACTATTTGCCATTTTATCAATCGCAATATCCCCATTTGCTTGGTTAAATAGTGGGGATATTGTGTATATAGGCCATAGAGAGACCAAGATGGGATAAATAATGGTTTCCTAATTACCATTATTTCCAAACAAAAATACCCCTTAGGCCACAACATCCCCTCCAAAACAACTGAAATGAGACAAAAAAATGCTATACTGTACTTACTATATCCCGTTGATGTACTACATATGTATATATATATATTATGTTTTATATATGTGTGTTTTCCTCAGAAGGTTTTCCCCACGTGTTTTTCCCAGCAATCCCCTGAAAAACATCGGTGAAGGCCAAGATGCGCGACGAGCTCATGAAAAAGTTCGCGGAGGACGATCGCCTGGAACAGGTCAGCGAGCACAAGCGCCGCATGAAGGCGCCACGCGACGATGGCGCCACGGGGGGCGCCAGTGAAAGCAATGAAAAGATGGGGAGTTCACTGGGAAAAACAGGGAACAATATGGGGTTTCACTGGCAAATCAGAAACTTGTGATGGTTTCAGCAAAATTGATCAGCTGATCAGCTGGTTTTTAGATGGAGGAACAGTGTGTGAGACAATGTCTGTTTCGATTTCGGTTGCCTAAACTCACACAAATCATGGTGACGTCATGTTACTTCAGTTCTGCTGTACTAAAAACAGAATACCGGGTTCTTGTATTTTTGCTGTGAAGCAGTGGGGAAAAGAAACCGATCCTCCATTTCTTGTGCAGTCATCCAATCACCTTTTCTTTCCGGAAAGCACAATGGCTCAAATTGACTAA
>Ga0126342_10013057_pt1:2500-14754 | contig 14754 bp, 20 predicted proteins | sample Cyp1metagenome_FD_92528 | JGI IMG/M metagenome (GOLD analysis project Ga0126342, IMG submission 92528) | Coral microbial communities from Lord Howe Island, Old Settlement Bay, Australia - Cyphastrea 1 metagenome | ecosystem: Host-associated > Invertebrates > Cnidaria > Coral ... | reverse complement strand
TTGGTTGTTGTTTGTTGGTTGTTGGTTGTTGTTTGTTGTATGTTGTTTGTTGTTTGTTGGTTGTTGTTGCTGTTGTTGTTGTTGCTGTTGGTGCTGGTATTGGTGTTGGCGTCGTTGTTGTCGTTGTCGTTGTCGTTGTCGTTGTTCGTTGTTCGTTGTTGGTGGTGGTGGTGGTGGCGGCGGCATTCCCCCGTGCTGTCAAGGGGGCTCTGCGGATTTTTTCCAACCGTTGGCAGGGTTGGCAAAACCAAGCGCAAGGGCTTAGTTTCAACAACGATTTATGATCACGTTATTGCCATTGGTCTGGGCAAGATCACTGTATTGTTGGCCTTTTGTCAGACGGGGCAGAGCAGGCAGACTAGGCAGATTCAGCTCAGGTATGGACAGTCAACCGCCAGTGGAGCCAGATGCCAATTACGGCGGCGTGACCTTGTCTCAGCTGGAGGAGTTTCTGGCGGTGAGAAAAGGACGCTCGGCCCGATGCAGTCCGCTAATCTCAGACAGAAACACGAACAGCAATTTCAATTTTGTGAAGTACGGAACTTATGAAATTCTGTTGAGGGATGTCAGAATGCACTGAGCCTTTTTCAGTTGAACTATTGTGAACATTGCCGAGTATTGATTGATGAAGGGGTCAGTGTCCCGTATTGGCTTCCTAAAGTTTCAACCTCCAAATGTGTAGTTTGCCTATGTTGGCCTTGATTTGGTGGGGGTTTGTCAGACGCCAGAGCGAGTAAGAAACAGTAAGAGCATGTCGTGGTCCCAAATGCGATTCGTTGGAAGATTCAGCGGCACTTCACCTTCGGCATCATGCACATACCACGAGGGCAGACAAATACTTGGCCCATTTTGTCAGCCATTGAGCGCAACATCAGGAATGAGAATGGCATGTGGGACATTGCCAATGACCTTTGGGATTTGGTAGCTTGGCCCAAAGTAACGCCCAACTTGTGTTCCAGCGCAGCATGAGCTTGTGTCCCAAATTGACGCGTCTACCCTCCTATGTCAACCAAAAGAATGTATCTGTGGAGGGCGAGCAGATTGGAAAGAAATTTCCGTTTTCCATGGAAGATTTTGAAAATCATGAGGTCTGACGGTTTGATACATATTAAGTGTTCAGGTTCTAAGAGGCTATGCCTCCAGGGCAGTATTGGGGCAGGTAGATACGGCAGGTCCAGTTTGGTCCAAGCGCAGATGGTTTTGACATTGGCAATTGAAAGGATTAGAAGATTTCCACGGAATTACAAGTTGGGTTTGCTGCGACAAGTAGGTCAAACCATTTTGGTCCAGCTTGTGTGGCCCGCTCTATTCGCTGCAAGTGTGCGTTCTTACTGGGCCATTTGACTTGCGGTCGTTAATTCATCACTGGCAAAGGTCAAGGGAGCAGGGCCCATGAAGGCACATGAGAAGCCTTGATGCAGGTTGGCCTACGTTTTCTTAGTGATGACCATTGGCGAAGCAGAGGAGCCATTTCAGACCGCTCATTTGATCAAGGCCCTTAGAAGATCCGAGAAGATCAGTTCAGTGCATATATTTATACATACATGGATACACACACACATATATATATATATATGTGTGTGTACACTTGCATATAAAATATACAAGTACATATATGTACATGCATACATACACATAGATATGTAGATATGCACATAGATACACAAGCACATAGATACATCTATACGTATTATACAGACATGTATAGATATCGTTTTAGACACAGATATACAGAAAGAAAGAGGTGGTAAGGTAGAGCTAGAGGTAGGGGTAGAGGTAGGGGTATAGGTAGGGTTTTAGGTAGGGGTAGAGGTAAGGGTGGTAGAGGTAGTAGAGACAGTAGAGGTGGTAGAGGTAGTCCAGGTAGTAGAGGAAGTAGAGACAGTAGAGGTAGTAGAGGCAGTAGAGGTGGTAGAGGTAGTAGAGGTATTAGCGGTACTAGAGGTGGTAGAGGTGGTGGAGGTGGTAGAGGTGGAAGAGGTGGTAGAGGTGGTAGATGTGGTAGTAGAGGTAGCAGTAGAGGCGGTAGTAGAGGTAGAGGTAATGTGGAGGCAGTAGAGGCGGCAGCAGGTGGTGGTGGTGGTAGAGGTGGTGGAGGTAGTAGAGGTAGTAGATGCTGTACAGGCAGTAGAGGTAGAGGTAGAGGTAAAAGTAGAGGTAGAGTGGTAAAGGTAGGGGTAGTAGTAGAGGTAGTAGAGGTGGTAGTAGAGGTGGTGGTAGAGGTGGTCGAGGTGGTAGAGGTGGTAGAGGTGGTAGAGGTGGTAGAGGTCATGGAGGTACTAGAGGTGGTAGAGGTGGTAGAGGTGGTAGAGGTGGTAGAGGTAGTAGAGGTGGTAGAGGTAGTAGAGGTGGTAGAGGTAGTAGGTGGTAGAGGTGGTAGAGGTGGTAGAGGTGGTGGAGGTAGTAGAGGTAGTAGAGGTAGTAGAGGCAGTACAGGCAGCAGAGGTAGTAGAGGCAGTACAGGCAGCAGAGGTAGAGGTAGAGGTAAAAGTGAAGGTAGAGGAAAAGGTAGAGGTAGATAGAAGTTTATATGTATGTGTGGCTGTGTGCTGATACATGTGTGGGTGCATTTATTTGTAACGTCCACGAAGCTCCGTCAGGGGTCGCTGTACCCAAATGTTTCCTGAATATAAAACTGGACGCATATAATGCGGACATACAGGATCATGGAAGCACCTCCCCCGATGTGTAGTGAGGGTGTTTGTTTGTTTGTATGTAGGTATGCTTTGGTTTGTTTTGACGTGTTTTGACAGCGTGTCTTCACAATCCTGCAGTTCAGATCTGGTTGTGTGTTTCGGCATTGAAGTCCAAACGCAGAAACAAATCATTTTTGCCTATGGCGTTTCAAATGGTTTCATATTTGTTCAGGCTACCTTGGAAGAAACTGTGGCCGAACGACCTCATCCTTTGGGCGGTTCACGGAGATTTCGTGTGGATGAGATGGAAGACTTTGATGACATCCCGTGGTGGATAAGGAACACTGAAACGAGGGGAACTCCTTGCGAGGGATCGCAGTACCCATCAGATATTTGTGACTGGAAGTGTCGCAGTGCTCTACGTGTTTGTTTCATGTGGATTTTGCCAACACATACGGGAGTAAAATTCAAAGTTTTCCAATCCAGGAATGCATTGGTACCAACTGTGGATCCTGCAACCGATGCTTTCTCAGCATCTGCAACTAGTCTGCAAAATTCAAAATTGTTGTCTGCGCGAGTTTGCTGCGCTAGCAAACCCACATCGTGTTGCAGGAATGGCTTGCCGGTTTACCATTGTCGGGAGGGTACACCTTTGATTTGGCCTGGTTTTGGGTATCGTGTTTTTTTTCCGGAGTCGGTTGTGGATCATAAGTCAGTATTCATTGGAGCATTGTTTTTTCAGATTGGGCAGCATATTTGTGCATCCTCAATTGAGGGCGCGCTCTGTGTGTTCTGTGTGTTCTGCGTGTATGTGTGGCCTACATGGACTGACAGGCGCAGAAAGAGGTTGCAGACGATCATGCTTGAAGTTAAAGACAGAGAAAAAGAGAGGAATAGATTACACACCTGGCTGGAGCAATGAGACCAGGGCGTGCAGCGATACTGTGCTAGAATATTTGACGGTGTTTTTGTGAAAATGGCATTAATTTCTAGGTGCGAGCATTCTATCCCCTTGTAGCTTCGATAGGTTTTCGATCGTTTTTGCATTTAAGTCACCTAGGTGAAGATCGTTGGGTTCGCCAGGGTGGTGCAGACGAAGGGAACAGTGTCGGGCTGTGATGGGCTCACTCGCAACATGGTGAATTTCTACCCAGGACCCGAAACAAGAACCATCCTCCCATCAAGCGAATCAAGCAAAGAGCAAATACTCTGTGTCTGTAAATGATCTAGCCTGATTCACTTGAAAGTAAGGATCAGACTGGCTGTTGGGTAATCTGGACAGCATTCAATGCCCAGCAGTGCCACTCTATTCTAACATCGTATTGATTTGAAGCGCAGGCGCCTGCTATCCGGCAGCACTTCCTGGCACATATCTGCAGCTGGACTACATCAGAAGGTTTTTGTGCCAAAATCCAAGAGCGGAACTTGGATGGTGCCAGTGGTTTTGATTTGGAATCATAACTTACTTATATAAGCTGAGGTTGCCAAAAACAACTCATCACAGAGGGTCCTGTTACAAGATGGTGGCGAATGGACGTACCAAGTAACCAAAGGGTCAAACATCATAGCCGGTGCATGGAGCTCTGATAGATTTTGATGTCACAAGACATACCGCGCATGCCGCAGCACATGCTGCATGCGCTGATTGCTGCATGTTCTGTTCTGTTTCTTCGTGAGCTCTGTTCTAGCCCTGGGACTGCAGGGGCAACTTCGGAGCGTTTGATGTAGATGATGCATTCCAGGCCGCCGCGCAAAAGAGAGGCATTCCTGTTAACGTTGGATCAAGTTGGATCAAGTTGGAAAAGTTGGATGTTGAATTTTCTTCGGTTGTATTTCCACTGATGACTTTTTAGGCCTTGGGGCCTGACCGGCCAGTGGAGTACGAGGCCTGGATAGACTCAGGCCAGAGATGCCTCGAAAGTTCCCGGATTCATTCTTTCTTGCTCTTTTATCGCGAAAGCTAGCTTGTGCTAGCTGAAGTTGCTCTTACTTTAGCAAGGAATAGGCAGGCACCAGGACCGTTGGAAACCTGAAACTTTCAAGTTAGCCCCCCCCCGGGTAGGCCCAGGTTCGATCCCCCCGGGTCCCTGCCCGAGCGGAGATTTTCGGCTGGTAGAGGGTCATCATCCTCCTTTTCATCCGCATCCTCACCCTCATCATCGTCATTTTCATCCTCATCCTCACCCTCACCATCCTCATTTTCACCCTCTCCCTCACCCTCATCATCCTCATCATCCCCATCATCCGCAGCATCCAAATCCTCATCATCCTCTTCGTCCTCATCATCGTTGATCAGCATCCTCATCCCCTGGTCCCGCTGGGCCTTTGGTTTCCTGCAGGTATAGGGTCGTCCTCTTCAGTATTTCATCTTCAGGACGTCATGCTCAGTAAATCAACCATCAACTCTATAAAATTATCACCGGAAACTTGCCAGCTTCCAAATGATCATGGTTATCTTCCTCTTCCTCTTCCTCCTCCTCCTCATCATCATCATCATCATCACCATCATCATCACCACCACCATCACCATCGTCATCATCATCATCATCATCACCATCATCATCACCACCACCATCACCATCGTCGTCATCATCATCATCATCACCATCACCACCACCATCACCATCACCATCACCATCATCATCATCATCATCCTTGTCGTCGACGTCGTCGTCATCATCATCATCATCGTCATCATCGTCATCATTGTCGTCGTCGTCGTCGTCGTCGTCGTCCTCATCACCATCATCATCATCATCATCAGTGTCGTCAGTGTCATCGTCATCGTCATCGTCGTCATCGTCGTCTTCATCGTCATTATCCATCTCCATCCCAATCCCCATCCCCATCTCCATCCTCATCCTCATCCTTATCCTCCTCCTCCTCCTCCTGCTCCTCATCATCAGCCTCCTCATCATCATCAGCCTCGTCATCGTCGTCAACATCATCGTCATCATCATCATCATCATCATCATCGTCATCATCACAATCACCATCATCACCATCATCACCATCGTCGCCGTCGTCATCTTCACCACCACCACCACCAGCACCATCATCATCATCATCATCATCATCATCATGATACATATGTTGCGTTGTCTTGAGCATCTTTCGTATGCATACTGCAGAGCTTCCATTTGGGGGTCGTTTTTTCCCTAACAGCGTAAGCTAATGGGGTCTTCAGCCCAGAATAGCTCCGGTGTCCAGAGAAGGTTCCGAAGGTTCCGGAGAAGGTCTGGGAGGCCTTGGTGCAGAGCCAGGTCAGGTTCAACAGGGTTCTGGAGAAGGTTCCAGAGAAGGTCTGGGAGGCTTTGCTGCAGAGCCGGGTCAGGTTCAACAGGGTTCCGGAGAAGGTTCCGGAGAAGGTTCCAGGAAGCCTTGGTGCAAAGCCAAGTCAGGTTCAACAGGGTTCCGGAGAAGGTTCCAGAGAAGGTTCAGGAAGGCTTTGGTGCAGGGCCAGATCAGGTTCAACAGGGTTCAGGAAAAGGTTCCGGAGAAAGTTTGGGAGGATTTGGTGCAGAGCCAAGTCAGGTTCAACAGGGTTCCGGAGAAGGTTCCGAGAAGGTCGGGGAGGCTTTGGTGCAGAGCCAGGTCAGGTTGAGCAGGGTTGCGGAGAAGGTTCCGGAGAAGGTGTGGGAAGCTTTGGTGCAGAGCCAGGTCAGGTTCAACAGGGTTCCCCGGAGAAGGTTCCAGGAAGCCTTGGTGCAAAGCCAAGTCAGGTTCAACCGGTTCCGGAGAAGGTTCCAGCGCTTGTCTTCGCAGCACGCACAGAAAGATTTGTAAAAATACAACGTTGCGGCTGTTGGGGACACCACCGAAGCTTATTTTGTTTATCTTGCGTTTCTTTTGCTTAAAAAACTTGGCGGGCCCGGCGAGAGACGATACCTGCATTGGGGGGTTTTCGCTTGCTGGACCCAATAGATATTGCAACCCCACCACAGACCTTCTCATCATAATCATCATCGTCATTTTCATCCTCATTCTTAGCCTCAGCATCCTCACCATCCTGATCGTCCCCATCATCCTCATCATCTTTATCATCCTCATCATCTTCATCATCCTCATCATCCTCTTCGTCCTCATCATCGTCGTCATCAACTCATTCCTGTTAAAATCACTTTCGTCATCATCAGTTTTCTTCATCGTTCTGGTCAGCAAGCGCATGAACATCAAAAGATTGGCATTGTTTGTAACTTGCAGTCGTCTGTGACTTGCAGCATCTCCAAAAAGCCGCGTGAGATCGTTGCTGCATTCCGACTTCACCTTGCTGTTCCCCCTTTACGATAACCACCCTACCCCCTGGCCTCAAGTCCACCGCGTCAAGCAAGATTCCAAAACAAGCCGTTTGAAGCTGTGGCCCGCCATAACTTCACTGAAAATTTCACAATATTCAAAAATGGCCAAGATAGAGCGAACAGCGAACATGATCAAGAGCTGACGCATAGATGTAGGCGGATTATCAACATGCTGTTGGAATATTTGCTGCCTACAAAGAGATTTGGCACACTTTAGCCATTGCACCTTTTGCTGTGGATGGTAACTATTACATTTTACTATGCATTTTTCTTAGTTACCTGACACTTGAGATACAACAAATACGCATTCTTCCTGAAAACAGATTTTCCAGGTGGTGTCCATATTTGAGGCAATTTTGTTTGTTTTGTTTGGATGGAAGATTGTTTTATATGCCCTTATCACTTTCCTGTTTTTTGGCGTGCCTACATGCATGGCAATGCGTGGTGTACTGTGAGGCACTGTTCTTTGGGTTTTGTTTTGGATGAGGCTTATATATCCAGTTGTTTCGACATTTTTTTGCGTGTGTCCATGGCTATTCCGTGTTGGGTTTGGAATTTTCAGCCCAGACTACCACAAACTTTATCATTCAACCTTGCTCATGAAAGCCAATCTTCCCCTTTGGAGTCCCAACCTGCTTATCAGGCAGACCAGTAGAAGAAGTCCAATCGAGAATTGACAGTTTGATTCAGAATAACTGGATTGATCGACGGACGCGGCTTGGCAGCCAAATTTCTCGCAGATCAGCACAGAAATCAAAAAGACGTAATCATTAAGATAGTGAGGCATTCTGATCAGCACACAAATCAAAAAAACTTAATCATTAAGATAGTGAGGCGTTCTGCATCTGAACAAGATGTCCGCAGCAAACGCCCTTCGGGTGACACTTGCCTTGAGGCAGACGGTGCAATTGGACGCGTTCTTTGTGAACTTGCAGACCACCGTATATGTCCGAATGAAGCTTCGGATTCAGGTCAGGGATGAATTGTGGGAACTGGTTCATCCTGTAGACAAAGGATGCTAACCAACAGTTGTCATTGTGTGCGAACTTGAAGTCGAAGCCCTTGCCACAGCAAGGTCTACAGAGAAGGCCTGATCAGCTCCGAATTAAGTCTTGTTCCCATGCGGGCGCAAGTGGTGAACCATTGGCGCCTTGGATTCGCACAGCCGACCTAATACCTATAGGGAGATTTGGTAGATTTTAGATATTTCAAGATGATGTTTTTTTTTGCATTTTCAGAGAAGTGACGTTGAGGCGGACGACCCTCAATAGACGTTCTTACATTTAAGTGCTGACTTACATCTCCTTACATTCAGACCCCATGCCCATTGTGGAAGATGGAAAAACGCATGGCTGAAGCGCGGACTACAGCAAAAACCCGTTGAAAACCCGAAGGTCCTACAGGAAAGATATGCGCAGCTGAGGAGGTGATTTTGGCATCAAGTTTCTTTAAATCTTCAAGAAGGTCGTGAAAAATAGAAGTCAAGTAGTTCAAGCAAGATCCAGCTCAATTCTTTGCGAGGTCTCATATTTTCTTGAACTTGTGCTTCGTGATTCTCGGCTGCAAAGCCAAGTCCACTAGTTTCAGGGTTGGATTAATCTTTTTCTGAGGCCAACTGCTAGCCTAGCACTTGCAACGGAAACTGTCACAGCAGATGGAACATCATCATCATCATCACGTGTAGACCCGTTTAGAGGAATTTAGACCCATTTAGATCCATTTGGCACATCACAGCAAATGACAATGTAGCTACAAGATATACAAGCTGTTGGAAAGTGATTGAAATGCCAGGCATGTCCAGCTGCGACTATTGGTTTTAATTGTCGGACAGCATTTGACGGCCTAGGATCCTTTTAACAGTCCAGATCCTTTCTTTCCTACAGCAGAGCTGCTTGGCTTTCCTGAAGGGGGAAATGGGAGTCGCAAAATTCTCGACGAAAACAACCCAATGACTGAAGCCACCAGAAAGTTCAAGAGGCCAGACTGATCTTGCAAGACTCAACACAATTAGCGTCAAAGAGTTTGCGCTCTGTTGAGCAATTCCTTGCAGCTCTTGCACGCCCAATGTGTTGTTGGCAGAAGCCCACGGGCACCTGGTATCAAGAATTCTCAGGTTGAGATTGTTTTGCACTCATACTCTATATTTGCCGTGATGTATGAGGCAATACATGCAAAGCTGCGAAGCAGTTCATGAAGAACACGGGGTGTTCTCGAATCTGATATTCTGTTGCTGGCGACCCTGAAGTGAACTGGAACATAAATCAGGGCAGTTCAGCATGTGAGGCACTGATATCTTGTGAGTCGTTTGTGAGTCAGTAGGACTCCATAGGGCTGCCCTGCCAGTTGGACAGCTGCGGTCTTGATCAGGTCATGCCGAATATGAAAGAGGTCTTTGGCAGCTGCACTTCTGGGATATTTGGACATGGTAGTTTGGCTGCAGAGCAACGCAGAGCAATGCAGAGCAACTCAAGGGCATTGAATGGAGTTTCATACACACTGAGCTTTGAGATACAAATAATATATATATATCCTTCAAAAAGTATATCCCGCAGAGGTTCCACCTGAAGGGAATTTATTCACCCTTCCTTTAAACAGGAACATGCTGTTGGCAGTTGGCATACCTGAGAGAAAGGTGTTGAAGTAATCGTATGTGAGGAAAAGAGTATCTGATTAGAATGGTCTACTGCTTTTCGAAACCCAAGGACCCACTAAGCAGAAGAGAATATGTTCGAATATTTTCGCTCTGAATCATTTACAATTTTGGGATTGGTAGGCTGATGACAAGAGCCAAGGCTCTTGGACCGACAGAAAAAAGATCGAAAGCGTTCAGCATGCTACTGTAACGGCCGTAGGTTGAAGCCCATATATCCCAAACCCTTTGTCCCGACTTCCGTCATGTCACAATGCTGACGCAAGTTCCTTCTGAATGTTTTTTCTCCAACGGCGTAAGCTAATCGGGTTTTCACCCCAGAATAGCTCCGGTGTGCACTGGTGCAGGCGCCGGGTCAGGTTCAACGAGGTTCCGGAGAAGGTTCCAGAGAAGGTCTGTGAGGCTTTGGTGCAGAGCCAGGTCAGGTTCAACAGGGTTCCGAAGAAGGTTCCGAAGAAGGTTCCGAAGAAGGTTCCGAAGAAGGTTCCGGAGAAGGTTCCGGAGAAGGTTCCGGGAGGCTCTGGTGCAGAGCCAGGTCAGGTTCAACAGGGCTCATGAGACGGTTCCGGAGAAGGTGTGGGAGGCTTTGGTGCAGAGCAGGGTTTTTTGCGAAGGTTCCGAAGGTTGGGGAGGCTTTAAGAGCCAGGTCAGGTTGAACAGGGTTGCAGAGAAGGTTCCGGAGAAGGTCTGGGAAGCTTTGTTGCAGAGCCAGGTCAGGTTCAACAGGGTCCCCCGGAGAAGGTTCCAGGAAGCCTTGGTGCAAAGCCAAGTCGGGTTCAACGGGTTTCGGAGAAGGTTCAGGAGAAGGTTCCGGGAGGCTTTGGTGCAGAGCCAGGCCAAGTTCAACAGGGTTACGGAGAAGGTTCCGGAGAAGGTTCCAGCAAGCCTTGGTGCAAAGCCAAGTCAGGTTCAATAGGGTTCCGGAGAACGTTCTAGAAAAGGTTTCGGAGAAGGTCGGGGAGGCTTTGGTGCAGAGCCAGGTCGTGGTCCGGAGAAGGTTCCAGAAGGTTCCGGAGAAGGTCTGGGAGGGTTTGTTTGGTGCAGAGCCAGGTCAGGTTCAACAGGGTTCCGGAGAAGGTTCCAAAGGTTCCGGAAAAGGTCTGGGAGGTTTGGTGCAGAGCTAGGTCAAGTTCAACAGGCTTCAGAAGAAGCTTTCGGACAAGGTGTGGGAGGCTTTGATGCAAAGTCAGGTCAGGTTCAACAGAGCTCCGAAGAAGGTTCCGGGAGGCTTTGGTGCAGAGCCAGGTCAGGTTCAACAGGGTTCTGGAGAAGGTTCCGGAGAGGGTCTGGGAGGCTTTGGTGCAGCCAGGTCAGGCTCAACAGGGTTCCGGAGGTTCCGGAGAAGGTTCCCGGTGAAGGTCTGGGAGGCTTTGTTTGGTGCAGAGCCAGGTCAGGTTCAACAAGTTTCCGGAGAAGGTTCCGGAGAAGGTGCGGGAGGTGCAGAGCCAGGTCAAGTTCAAGAGGGTTCCGGAGAAGGTCTGGGAGGCTTTGGTGCAGAGCCAGGTCTAGGAAGCCTTGGTGCAAAGGCAAGTCAGGTTCAACGGGTTTCGGAGAAGGTTGAATCTTTGGTGGAGGGTTAGGTCAGGTTGAACAGGTTCAAGAGGGTTTCCAGCGCTTGGCTTCGCAACACGCTTCAGAAAGACTTGTAAAAATAAAACGTTGCGGCTGTTGGTCATACCACCGAAGCTTTTTTCCAGTCGCACGTGTGCATGTGTGTGGGTGTGCTTGTGTGCTTGTGCCTTGCCAAGGTTGGACATGCTATCCATTGTGGTTGCACTGGTCACTTGATCTCATATATTGCAAACGAAAAGATGCCAAATTACAAGCGTTCCCACCAGCGCAGCCGGTCACTGAATGTCACTGACACGTATCCACAGACTTCTTTCCGCAGGGTTTCTGACGGTTCACAGGTCATTGTTTTCATGGGCATTGCCTTCATGGTGGGCACGGAGTCCTTCACCATGATGGTCTCTAAACTCGGGGCCATGCCCGAGTGGTCAGTCCTAGCTGCCCCTGCGTCGCGAAAGGTGCAGAGCATTTTGGAAAATCGCGCGTTTCGTGGACAGGCACGCCATGGTTCCGATTACTTAATATAGGCAGAAGCAAAGACAGACAGGTCTGCGGGGCATAGGATTCTTTTGAATTCGTTCCCGTTTTACACCTACAGGGTTTTAGCGTTTCAGAGGTGAGAAGCCTGAGCCAAGACTTGCTAGACTGGACAAGCCAGCTATGAGTTGTATTCCGCATTGTTTGGCATTTCATAGCTGGTCGCGATCTCAAGATGTCTTGGCCTATCTTGCCTTGCTTCAGTGCACGGAGCTCCTCAATGCAGTGGACGGTGTGCTGGGTCTGAGCATGTGGCTGCGCTTTATGACTGCCTGGTATGCAGCACCTTGGCGCAAAGTGGCCAGCCCATGCGCAACATTCCGTTCTGATCAAATTGGAATGGCATGGAAAGGCAATAGCGGAAATGGAGAACAATCATGCCATCGGCCAGTGTAGGTGTCTTATTGATTAGAGCCCGGCAAGCTTCAAGGGATACTATGAGTGAGTGGTTGGGTTTTTATACCCACCAAACAACGTGCTGCAACGCATTTTTTTCGCTCTGAATCAGAAGCTCCACTAAAGATTGTGGATTTTCACATGGTGGATATAAATGTGTGCAAATAT
>Ga0126342_10013056_pt1 | contig 14754 bp, 13 predicted proteins | sample Cyp1metagenome_FD_92528 | JGI IMG/M metagenome (GOLD analysis project Ga0126342, IMG submission 92528) | Coral microbial communities from Lord Howe Island, Old Settlement Bay, Australia - Cyphastrea 1 metagenome | ecosystem: Host-associated > Invertebrates > Cnidaria > Coral ... | reverse complement strand
GATATGCCAGATAGAATGCCAAATAGATTGTCAGAAGATATGTCAGATAGAATGCCAGAAGATTTGCCAGTAAGAAAATGTATAAATGTCATGGTGGGGATCACACGAAGTAAAGTAATTTTTCTTTTGGTATCCTTTGATTCCTTTGGTTTGGGGCTGGGTGGATTCTATGCGTTTCTTTCGGTTGCCTATGGTTTTCAAGGGAGAAACAAAGGAAAAGAAAATCCAAGGAAAAGACAAACCAATCAAGGAAAGTCAGGAGGCAGTAAGCCCATAGAATGCATCAATCATGCCTGTTACTAAGGAGGCTGCTAGATCAAAGTCTGAGAACGCAGAAATCCTCACTACCGATGGGGGACGACCCTAATTTGTGCATGGCATAAAAATGAACAAGAATTTTGTGTACCTTTCGAATATATACGTATATAATGTGTCTTGAGCCTACTGAACCAACATGTATATTGTACATAAGCACGCATGTACGTATCTACGCCCCCAAAAAAAAAAATGTGTATATGCATTGTGTACATTCGTATCCAAACGCTTCTTCTTCATTCACATCCAGCTGTGGAGCGAATCGCAGAGTGGCAATCCATTACCATCCAACCAGCGCGGTCCATGTGACCCGAGCGTTTCTCCGCCGACAAAGTCGACCGATGCAACACTAAAGGTTGGATGGTCCATGGTGATCAAGCTGCAGCCTTGGCATGGGGATATAACCATTAAGGATTGTTTAAAAAAAACAAAAACAAAATAATGTGACCATCAAAAGTCGGATATAAAATGATACAACATGATTTAAATATACATATACGATATATGATATATATATATATATATATACATAACCATCATTTTAGAAGCAACGTGAAACACATTAAAAGGGGATATCAACAAGGTTTGAAGTGGACTAGTGAAATTTTTAAGACACCAAAATTCAGATCATCTCATTGAGGATCCATTCAGCCGATACCATCTGGTAAACTAACATAGCTATTGAAAATCATCATTTTAATAGCTAAATCATCCATTTCTATGGTCCATTTTCCATAGCAAACTGTTAGTTTACCAGAGGCTACCAGAGTTTGATGTCCAGTTGCGAATAGCCCTGTAGCCAGGCGCGGCCACGCCATCCGAATTCGCGACCCCTTGGCTAACCTGCGACAGCAAAAAGTCCACGGCTGAACTATGGGGTGTCATCAGTCACATGGTTAGGAATTCCCCCTTCATGGTTATAAACATGGGACTATAGATTATAATAATTAATATATATATATTATGTATATAACCTCAGTTATAGCAGTTAGTTCATCCCATTCATTACTGATAGTTGGGCCATAACTGTAGAGATTTCGTTTGCTGCTCAAAATCGTCGAAGTTTTTCGGCTGGGGGATTGTGCAGACCTGGCGCCCTGAAGACCATGACAGTGAGGTCCATATTGGCGATGTTCTGTCAACAGATACGTCATGTCCTAGAATTGCTGGGACATGTCATAGGAACCCCTTTCTGAGGGGGGCAAAACCCATGTTTTCTGGTTTAAGTTTAAAATCCATCCATAAATCACGATTTGGATTGCTTATATAGCCGTGTTTGTTGCTTAAAACTGCCATGTTTCCAACGAAATCCAACTTGTTCCTATTCTTTGGATAGATTTTTTTTACAATTTTTGATGGTAAAGCGATGGTTTCCTGGAGATTTTCCCTTAAATCATCCCAAATCCCATTTTATATGTGTTCCTGTCATTCAATGGTAGATAGCACCATTTATCATCATTTATCCATCCATAAATCATAATTTCATTTTTTTACCTCTCGTCTTAACACCTGCATTGCAGCCCAGCCAGATACCAAGGTACTGGCGGCGACTACGCCTTCGCGGTGGATCGCAACGGCTTCCATTGGAAATGTGTCGGGGGCTGAGAGCTGACCACGGGCTATATCCTCCAAACTGGGTCAACCTTGGTGAGATATGGCAGCGTGTCAAAACCTTGTACCCCTGGTGAACATCAAAATAGCTGGTAAATGGATGTTCATCCCACTAAAAATGGTATTAATAGGTATTGATCCATACCCATATGAACCAGAACTTAAATCTTTGCTAACAATTGTAAAATTAGTCTTAACCAGCTAAGAACTAGAGTTTGGGCAGGTATCTAAGATTCACCATGCAAATGGCCAGTGAATGGGGAACATGTGGGACATGTATACACTATCAACCAAAAAGGAAAAATGAACTAATAGATGGTAATTTCCAAGCTAATCAAAGGATGATATTGATGGCAATTCTTAATCCGAAGAACAATAGGCTGATATTTAGCTGGTTTGGAATTCGCATTGCCTCATTAGATGATCGAAGTACCTTCATAGGGAGTGTTGGGATATGGAGGGGTTGAGTACCTTCCCAGGAAGTATTTTAAAGGCCAAAGGGGAGCTGGTTGCCCTTGCGATCCCCATGATCACCTGCTGGGTGAACCATGGTTTGCTCCCTTTGATGTTGAATTTGATGCGAAAATAGAGGGGACTGATCGGCTATGTTTTGTTAATTGAGGTTCGCCATGATTTTGCTGGTTTTGAATCGTCATCTAATGGTTGTATTAGCTGGTTTTGTTGGTTTTGATTTCTTCCAACTAGAGAATATCTGAACATCCCGCTCTAAGTACTTGGTAATACAGTAAGTGAGCTTATGATAGATCTCATGAGTTATGACCCACTGGTTTCTTTTTAGGTACCGTACCATCTGGCAATCTAATCATCAACTAATCAGCCATTCTTAGCAATCAACTCCCGGTATGGTTGGGAGTGTATTTTTCGTCATCCAGGAAGCTGGCCAGAGAAAAACGCACATTTCATTGCGGGAATCGGCCATGTAGGGATCTGCAATGCTTCGGAATATGTTAATAGATCGCCAACTGCAGCTACTTATGGCTAATCCTTGTTTGGCCAAAAAAAACATCACGCGATAAAATTCTATGATATTCTTTGGTTGTTTTCTTCCTGTTTTTGAACATTTGTTTCCTGAAGGATTGTATTTACTGGTGCATATTTACTGGCTGGTGGTTTGGAACATTTTTTATTTTTCCATATATTGGAAATAAAAAACCCAACTGACTTTCATATTTTTCACAGGGGTAGGTATACCACCGTGCATATTTCAATGGTTATTGTTGTTTTTCCCCGAGGAAAGCCGCGTGTTTTTCTCCTCGTCATCGGGGGTGGTGAACTTGGGTGAACTCTGAGGTGAATCGTTTACAAATCCAAGGTGCGCGGTTGGATGACCGGTGATGCATCCCAGGAATATGTTTAGTATTGTTTAGTATCCCATTAACTATAGTTAATTACAAGTATAATAAACCATAGTTATTGGAGTTTTATATATATATATGAATCTGGGTAAATTGTAACGACCTCACTGTTCTCCCGAACCCTGGAATCATGGTTTATTTTAGGGAAATCCTCCCCAAATGGCCGAACTATTCAGGTTAGTGAAATATTATAATTTACCCAGATGAATGACATAGTGATGAATGTGGATATTAGTGTGATATTAATGGTAAATATAACATATATGATAAACCATTCATATTCCATGTGGTGCCATTACTTAACCACTATGTGGAATGATACCACAACATTAATAAACCATTCCCAGGAATCGGAAAGGTACCGATATGTGACCCATTTGTGATATTAATGTGGATAAAACAATGTCATAAACCACCCATGACTGGGAATGGTAAACATACCACCTGTTTATGGTGATTTGGGGATGGTTTATTAATGTTTTACCCACATTAATGGAATATGTTTAGTATTTTTTTGTTGTATGAGTTGTGCAATGTGGCCCCCCCCCAGTGATGTTTGTTGCTTTATAAACTCCATTAACTATAGTTATAAGTACCATACATCAGTGTTATTGGAGTTATAAGCCAACTTAGCTATCTAGGGGGCCCCACATTGTATGTGGGTTATTAAAACGGATCCTAACTGGGATGCACATCCAAGTGGGACATACTGGAACCATAGAATGAGGCATCCCCAGCAAATGCACAGGCGACGAGTGAGGAGCGCAGTCACATTGAAAGATCAATGGGTAGTTTATAGGCTCCACATTTATTGGGTTGTATTTAGCATTAGTTCAGCATTATTTAGCATTAGTTTAGCTACATTTTGCAAAATTTGGGTGTACGTGGTACTGTAAATATGTTGGAATGATTCCATACATCAAGCACTGGGGAAGTATGCATGGGACATGGGTTTGAAAAAGTGGTGCCAGAAGCGACCATGTTGGCTATTTGCGCAATCGTAAGAATTGTAAGAAATTATCCAAGCTTTCCTGCAAAACATGTTCGACCAGTGACTCTAGACGGGGTTGACTGTGTGACGAAGTTGCGAATAAATCTTGCTGACTCACTCAAATGGTAATGAACAACTTTCTGATTCACTGTGTTTTTGTTTGGCAGTTTTAGGTTTTTAATACTTTAAATAGATTTTGCAGGTTGCTAATTTCACATCCCAATGAGGCGACCATTCTGGCCACAGTTGCAGTATGTGAAAATGACTTTCTGAAGCATGGGATTTTAGGGTACCAAAAAGAAATCAGACAACATCCAAACAATTGGGGATGAGTCGCAATTTTCATCCTTGATGATCATCCCGAATGTGATAAACCCAAGAATATACCATTCCAAATTAGCATCCCTACTGTTATCAGGTTTGGGCCAAATTTATGATCCATAATTAGTTATCATAAATGGATACCGGCAATCAAACAATGGACACTCATCCCATTTAGTTCGATGATTTTCCGATTCAAAGCTCCGTTGAATCCCTTCCCCCGTTCATTCTTACTCAGCGGGTGGCTGAACTTTAAACTTTTTTTCAAAAGCAGCCTGATTTCGAGGTAATTCCGGTGCGCGCGCGCTGGGCGCGAACCCAAGGAAAAAAGTTTAAACCTTTTCGTGGAAGGGTATTGAGAAAGTATTAAACAGCCCCTAAACGAAACCATGGTGGATGTATGGAACCTCCACATTCCATTGGGACCATGGGGTGTTTAATATCAGGGTGATGGGATTAGTGCGTGAATTGTCGGCTTTGAGCAACCTGGCCCTGGCCTGGCCGTGCAGGTGATCCTGGACATCACGAGAACTGGGCCTGCATTCCCTTGGCGTGTCCTTTGGCGCAGCGCCCTGGGATTTTGTTGACGAAATCTTGGAATTGAACGGGATTTCACAATGATTTAATGGGGTTTAATGGGGTTTAATGGGGCAAAACATGCTGGCGCCAAACCCCGCGTTCGACCATCCCCCCACAAGATATATCCTCTACTATCTACAGCATGATCTACACCTTCCAAACACACACGTTCAACAAAGACCAGAGGTCAAGTACATGAGTCATCCAGAGAAGGACGGCTCAAAACGGGCAGCCGGGTAGACTGCCAGACTCTGTCTGGTGGTAGGTGCAAGACGGTCTTTCTTCCCCAGACCACGCACCCCTCGTGACAGCCTGCTCTCGCCACTCTCTGGCGACACAAGTAAACCCTGCCCCTGCTTTCAACCAATCCTGATATCCGGCTGATTTGTTAGCTTCCACTCATCTTCATGACGACATCCTGTCTGCAGAAGACATCCTTGGATCCTTAGACAAAGAAGTTCCTCTAGAAAGCAAGCGGTTCCAAGACAGCCGCAGCAAGGAATTATAAGAAGATATTCGTCGCTGCGGCAGCGTTAGCAACCTGAAGTTCACCGCACGACGCTTCAACGCAAGCAGGGGCGACAGACTGACAGAGCTCAGACCACCAAAAAAAAGGCAGTGGTTGCACAGTCCTCCGCTGCCATCCTGCGACACAGTGGCCTGCGGCGTGTACTCCAAAAGTGCTAAGGCATTTCGCCAAGCATGCAGCGATGGACACTTGAAGTTGTCGCTGAGGGAGTGCTACAAGTATGACAAGCATAGCTGGTTGACAGACACAGACACATAGCAGGAAGTCTATAAACAGGCTTGCACCACTACTCCGCATTGATTGCAGGAGGGGCTAATGGGTCACCATTATAATATATTATAATGTTGTCTTTTGAGTTTGATGATGATGATGATGACGATGATGATGATGATGATGGTGATGACGATCGTGATCATGTTGTGTTCAGTTGACTTCCGGCACGGTCAAACGTAGGGTTTGCAGCGAACATGTTTTTTTTGTTTCCTCATTGATGTTTGTTTCTTTTTTCTCCCAATGGAACATCCAGCAGGAGCTGGTGAATCGATTGGGGGAATATGTTTATTTTTTGGGGGGAACCCCTTAGCAAATCAATGGTGATGTTTGTTTTTTGGGGAACGAATTCTCCAAGATTAGCTGTGGGAAACAGGGGAACATGCTGACAGTTTCAAGTAGTTGTTATGTTCGATCAGGTGCGAGAGGATCACGCAATGACCAAGCCAACTATTTTTTTCTCTAAACATGTTCGGAGATGAGCATGACAATCAACGCTGTCAACAAGCGACAGTTGTGGGGCAACCATAGAGACTGAAGAGAAGCCAACTTCAATTTGAACATGTTGTTGTTCTTGGTTTCTCTTTGGCGTATGATTGTGATTTTGTGTGTGTGTGTGTTGAGTTTCCTTCCCGTAGATTTCAAGTTTGGAATTCTCAGCAGCGGTTTGAATCAGTTTGATGGTTCGCTTTGTCATTATTAGTAATGTGATATCCACTACCAGTTCCTGGTTTGCAATTGACTTTTTGGACGGGTATCTAAGATAGTTCCATCTACGTGCTGCAAGTCGAGGGAGCATGCATAGGGTGTTGGTTTGCGTTTATGGGTCTCATTCCATCATATGGCCGATTTGATATATGGAACTTGTAGCACTTCCAATAGCAGAACGTGTTTGCAAATTTGAAGAACCTTTCCACTTGCAAATAGATAGAAGCCGCGTGGTTCGGAAGTTCCAACCCCAGGGCTTGCCACGTACCTCCCCTGAGGTTACAATGAGGAAGGCTGGGGTTTGTAGTCAGTTTGGTGGCTTTAGAAGTGTAGATTCCTTAGAGGAACGGAATTACAGGGACAAAGGGGACCCCAAAATGGGAAACCCGGTGGGAAACCCCAACATACCAAAACCATTGGTTAATCATCATTACCCCTCTAAAAATGCATTTCGTGGGGCCAAGAAAAACGGCGTACTATATTTGAGCCAACCTGTGCTTTATTCTGTTCCATGTTTTTTTTCCCCACGAAGAGTCAACTGCTTCCAAGCGCATGGAGACAACAACACTCTAGAGTGTTGACTCCAACATAAATTGGTATGGTTGAAATTTGCCACACTTCCATTTCGATGTCCTGAGTCACGGTTCCAGTTGCATGGTCAGTTCGGGGATGGATGGAATCACATGCGAAGAAAGTTCGACTCCTATAGAACCACCAATTAATGCCAGTAGAGACTCTTCGTTTGGCTGCAGCATGCAAGCATGTTTGGTTTCCCGTTTGCAAACATGTTCAATTTGTTCAATCTTTAGAACATAACTGAAAATTGAGAAGTAACTTAAATAGGCTCCTGTAAATTACGACAGGCATGGAAATTTCCCATGAAATCTGTGATTTTGACCATTCCACGGCAGGGAACCTCGCATCTGGCTTTAAGTTTGATGAGGATTGCATCTTGACCTGGAACCTGTCGGTGGATGTTGAGACTCTGTATCAGATCACGGACTCTGGATATGTGTCACTGGAAGTACTAGATTATTTTGCATGATATAATTATATGTTTTATATAATATATAAAAATCATTCAACAAAAAATTAATATAATATAAATATAAATATAATTTGCTTTATTAAAATATAATATAGTATAATATAATATAATAGAGTATCAATAAAATTTGATTTATTATAAGATAATATTGTAATGTTTATACTATATTATATTAAATTAAATTATATTATATTTATTTATAATATAATATACTATAATATACTATAAAAAAAATATAATACAATATAATATACTATTTTTAATTTGATTTATTTTAAGATAATATAATACAATATAATATAATATAGTACTATTTTTCAATTTAATATAGTAAAATATGATTTATTCAAGTATAATATAATATTATATTATATTATAATAAATGAGTTATTTTAGTTTAATATAATATAATTTAGTATAATATAATATTATTTAATATAATATAAGATGGTAATATATATATATATAATTGTGTAATACTATATAAATTAATTTAATATAATATTAGACCATATGATATAATATATATATATATATATATATTGATTTTGATTCATCACATAACCCATGATATAACATATGATGTAAATAATAAATTGAATGTCATTGTGGAACAGCAGTGTGTAAGGTACTCACTGTTGTTTTGACCAGCAATAAGTAAGGCGTGCTGTTTGCACTACACCTCGTGCCCCATAGCGGTGTCTATCCCTGAAGCATGTGGGAGATCAGTAAGCTTTTGTTTAGTTTCACCTGCAAATATGCATGCCTCTGTATACTATACATACTGTATATCCATATATAATCATATCTAAGATCATATATATAATCATATCTAAGATCTTTGAACAACATGAAGTAGTGAAAATGTGGTTCTTCATTAAGCTCCTAAGCATGTTGCATGCAGGGGAGACAAATTACTCCGGAGTGCAAACACTATCAAACACTACGCCCGACCTGGATGCTGAATCAGAGTGTAGTTGTTTCATTGTGACCATATTTGATTCATTCATATAGTATGTATACCCATTAGATAAAGCATTTAAAAGTCAAATCCCTATTTTGACATTTTTGACCCCATAAATCAATATAAATCATCGGTTGCACCATCAACCAGACTATGGTCGGCTACAACATCCCCGTGATGTCTCATGATGTCCGATTATTTCCCTAGTTAGCTCATTTTTCGTCAGTGATTCATCCTACGAATCGCAAGTGGCTTATGACTACTTATTTGGTGATGATATAAACAAATATAGCATCAATACATGTTTTTTTTTACAATGATTACAGTGTACATACCCTCTGGTAAATTAACATAACTATGGAAAATCACCATTTTCAATGGGTAAATCCATGTAAATCCACTATTCCTATGGCCATTTTCCATAGCTATGTGGACATAGAGGGTACCACGGTCGCCTTTGTGAACTCACCACGGTCGCCGAGGCAAACGTCCCTGGCTGGTTGGCAACGACGACGGTGCGGTGGTTGCGGATGCACCGCAAAATGCTGAGGCGCCCTTTCCGCTCCGAGCTGAAGCTGGGTAACAAATGGGGAAGAATCAACTATGGGGTTACCCTCTGGTTATGTCAAAATAGCTATTAAAAATCACCATTTATAGTGGATTTTCCCATTGAAAAATGGTGATTTTCCATAGTTATGTTAAATGACCAGAGGGTATAGATTATAGATTGTAGATGGTTTTTTAATAGATTATAGATAATAGATTTATCAACAAGATCATACTATGTTATAGTACCTACTTTGGTATTGTAGAGTATAGATGATAGATTATATGGAATAGTAGATTATACATAATGTTTAATGATTATCGGATAATTATGGAATGGAATCATTGCAATGAATCATACCAACTTCTCGGATTGGTGGTTTGGAACATGAATTTCATTTTCTATATATTGGGAATATTGGGAATGTCATAATCCCAACTGACGAACTCACATTTTTCAGAGGGGTTGAAACCACCAACCAGATAGTATGGTATAGTAGATTATAGATGATAAGCGAACTACAAGTGATTATAGATGGTCATATCATACTATGATAGTAGTACCCAAATGCGAACCATGGTGCTGGAATATGCACACGAACATTTACCCGAACAAAATCACCATTCAATATAGGTAAATCTACCAGCACCATGGTTCGCATATGGGTAATATTGGTTTATCCTAAAAAGTGATTTTCACCATGGGATCTGGGTGGTTTATCCTTAAAATAATATCATGTTCCTTAATGGTTATGATCTCACATTATTGGTTTATCCTAAAAAATGGTGGGTACACTCCAAGATGGCTATGTTCAGCAAAACGAGAGTGTGAACATGGCAGAGCGGCAACCACAATAATGTGATAATATGAGAAGCGACAGCGAAGAAACTAGAGAAAGAAATCGTAGAATCTGATCAACTGTCAAATTTGAGAGATGTTTCAAAATCAAAATTCAAAGCTGATTGGTGCTTTGGAACATGACTTTTATATGTTTCCATTAATATTGGGAATGTCATCATCCCAACTGGCGAAATCATTTTTTTCAGAGGGGTAGGCTCAACCACCAAGCAGCAAAGAGACATCCTGTTGAGAAAGGAAACTGATGGTCTGTCGAACATTTCCCGTTGACTGTCCCATTCTATTCCCGCAAGATCAATGGCCATTTCAGATACCCAAACTGGAGGTACCGTATCATTAAAACAAAACATAGTACTTGGGGTATATCCCCTTACATAGCCCTTACGTAGCCCTCTTACATAGCCCTTAGAAAAATGGTAGCTACCCTCTGGTAAACTGATAAACTAACATAGCGAACTGGAAAATCAGCATGTTATATAGGTAAACCATGGTAAACCATGGTAAACCAACTAAAAATCACCCATTTTCCAGTTCGCTATGTTAGTTTACCAGAGGGTAGATTCGCGATCTTTTCCGGTTCCGCTTCGACGCCCAGAGCGCCAGGAATATCCGCCCATTGAGCTGCTGAAGCGCCCCTTGAGACCTGCGGGGAGACCTAGGGACCTGGGAACTGGGGGAACTGAGAACAGATAGGTTATACCTCTAGTGGTGAATGATGGTGATACCAATCATGGTCAACAATAATGGTTGATAATGGGAAAAGGAATATATATATATATTGTAATGGTTCATACTGGTTAATGAATGGCGATTAATGGTTATAAATTTATAAAAGCCAGCCAGAATCATCAATAGTCATCCATACTTATGGAAGATGATGGGGGATATGATGTAGGATATGTCATTGGATGTAGAATTATATAACCAGTTTGATATGTCTGAGAGTTGGGTTGGTCTGAAAAAACGAGGAATGACTGCCAGCTTATTGCTACATGTGTCACAATGATGACCAAATATGACCAACCAGATTGCACTCTTTTGATTGAACCGATCCAAAAAAACGTTGAAGAAATTACAAATGAATTGAACAAAACCAGCATCGGTTTTAACCATACAAAAACATATTCAATTGGGAAGCAAAACAGTTTAACCACCCAGAATGAGGCTTTACCCAAACATAACGGGGATTTGTGTGTCAAAACTGCAGCATTTTTTCAGACTGAAATTATCAGATTCATTGCCTAGATTTGCTGAAGGTTGTATGTTGTTCCCTTCGTGGTTCATGCATGAGTTTGAAAATCCCCTGGGAAGACTAGTTGTTTTGTTTGTGCTTCCAGCCAAGAAGCAGGGCAAAAATTTGGATTTTTGAGGCCAAGAGGGATTTGAGTACATGGATGGAAGAGAGCAACGACCAGCAGGCATCTTCTTGGACCAGCTCCCCATGATCCAGAGGGAAGCGGCCGGCAGACTTGGCAGACGGCCGGCAGAGGGCCTGGCGGCCTGGAGTAACGTCTCCACGATGAGGCCAAGCAGGAAGTTGCTGAGCCAAGATGACTTCCAGAGCAATTCTCAGCTGATTAGCCTCTAGGAATCAGAGCTGGACATGTCAAAAAGCCACAACCCGAGTATATAATACATTGACTAATTTTCAATGTGGTTCTCCTTTTTTCATGGATTACGGAATTGGAACCCAAACACGTAGATAGGTGAATCACAATCAAACTAGTTGGGAATCATGTTTCCATTCTCTCCAGGGTCCCTTTATCAACACCACATCCATTTTCCGTCCCGCTCATGAATCCCATTTAGGTTTGCTAGACTGTTTAGCAGTTTAGCAACTCTCTTATACAACGAATCTAGTATATATATATACATATATATAGAGCATTATAGAAGCTGTAGCATATCCCCAACTTTTTTCAGGGGATACAGGGGGATATGACCATGATATGACCATGGCCCAATTTCCTTTCGGTTCAAAAAGTCGACCAGGACGAGATGACGATGCCCAGTTGGCTCGGACTCGTCGTGTCTCGGTGCATGGTGCTTTTTATCATCGCCCCGAAGAAAGAGAATATGATTTTGAGAGAACCATTCAGCACCCCTGAAAAACTATGTTTGTATACATAATTACATATATATATATAAATATATATATATACATATTGATTGTATATTTGTTCATGTTCATCATTTTCATATGTAGAAATTGATGATGTGTTGCTATTTGTACAGTTGCTGGAAAGTGTTTAACTCGTTGGGTCCACACCTGATGTGACACATTTCTGGGGATTGATGCCCATGCTGTGAGTAAACTGACAGGTTTCCTTGAGGAGAGTCTGAGAAGTGGTTTCAAACGAACGCGCCATGAATTTGGATGATAAGAAAAAAGACCCCTTGGTTTTCTGAAGATTTTTCCTTGAAAGTGCTTAGGTTCTGATATTACTGTAATCGTGTTCTGTGTCCATGGATTTTGGGTTAGATATACTGGGGAGGGGTTGGCTGATCTCTGAGGTTCAACGTAGGCTATACCATGGATGAAATGCATCATGAAATTACACACAGATCGAAAGTAAGTTATCTAAAGTACAACATATGTAAGTATATCCATATATTTATATATAATAATTCATATATACAGTATATATGCCCTCTGGTAATTTAACATAGCTATTGAAAATGCCAAGTTTTCATGGCAAAATCAACGATTTCGACTGGGCCATGTTGGGACTAGGATGACCCTAGAGTGCTTATCATCGCACCTGGGTATGGGTCGCAAATTTGATACCTAGAAAGTGGTATCCTCTGGCTACGCTGTCCCATTGGCCCATGATCTTTCCACCTCAAAAATGGGACATTGACTCCCCAAAGGACAATCAAACAACGAGAACACGATGATTTTTTGGTCCCTTTTCTGGTCCTCATTTTGCATGTGTTTTTTCTTGAGGAACCCATGTCCACATTATACATCACTTGTTGGTGGTTTGGAACATGAATTTTATGTTTCCATTCAGTTGGGAATTTCATATTCCCAACTGACGAACTCATATTTTTCAGAGGGGTAGGTATACCACCAACCAGATCATTGATCCATGCGACAATTTCTTTCCCATCGAAAAGGGCAAATTCATCGCTGCTTTGGGAAGCTCAGGTCTCTCCCAGTCGGTGCAGGACATGTCCGACATGTCCTGTGGAAAGACTTTCACCGAACATTCAGATTTAATCGATCACAAGAGGGATAGAATTGGAATCCTGATTGGTGGTCATTTGCTGGGTCCCACTTGCTCAAAACTCTGGTTGGTGGTTTGGAACATTTGGATTATTTTTCCATTCAGTTGGGAATTACATCATCCCAACTGACGAAATCATATTTTTTCAGAGGGGTTGAAACCACCAACCAGGTTATAGATGTTATAGGGTGCGTGTTTTCCCTTCATGACGACTCAAGTCATAAACTGACACTATGACTGGTGCTGCATGTGGGATAGGGTATAGACATTCATACAGTAAATCATTTGGTAAGGATGCCAAGGTCCATTCTGTGCTACCTCATAAAAGAAGATTGAGTTTTCAGTTTTGAGAATGATACAGTATTATATATACTATATATGGGGAGAGAGAGAGAGAGAGAGAGGCCGGAATTACATAGGAACTACAAATCCACCATATTGAGAAAACACTAAAAAATATAAATATATGTAAATATCCCTTCCTCAGTCCTCATGGAAAATTATAGATATTCTAGGTATGAATACCCCTTCAGCCGGGGCACCACAATTCCTGGATTCGCTGCTGTGATGTCAAAAGACCAGGAGAAGAAGTCGCAATCATCGCGACGCTGCTGCTTTCCTCTGAGGGCCCAGGTCACTTGTGTCACTTTAAGTTAAGAGTCTACCCTTCTTATCCAATCATGTATGATATTTGTCCAATCTAGTACTCATTTCGACCCATACCCATTGTGCAACCCGCCAAATCGTTTGGTTTTAGATGGATTTGATCGTTTGCAACCTTAGTTTATTCTTCCCCTGCTTGTGTGTGTCCATACCCATTAGGACTTTGATGTGCGACGCGAGTGCAAAGAAACTTGCCGACGAAAAGGGACATGCGTCGCATGCTTTGAGTTGGACACTCTTCAGTGGTTGGTTTCAAAGAGGTTACATTTTGGAAACCAACCCCAAGTATGTGTACATACTATGTATAACCATATCTCTAGAATACATATATATATATACATATATTTATTATATATAACATGTATTCACTCCTTAGACTGCAGATCCCAAATCGACATCCAGGGAAGAATCGCTGGAGGTGCAAGTCTCCCAAGGAGCTTGGCGGCCAAGACTCAAGTCCCAAAAGACCCACAAATTGAGTGTTATCTTTTCTTGACTCTCCATTTTTTTGACACTCAATCACATTACCCCTATAAGTATATATATATATATATATAAATTATATATACATTATAAATTATATATACTTATGTATGTATGAATGTATACATATTATATGTATTCACAAGACCAAAGTAGCTGGTTGCCAGGGGGAGCATGGTCGGAGGTATATTTTATACCAGATTGTTTTTAAGGGGGCTTGGTGCATATTTTGAGTAGGGGACAGTGATTGTTTATGATAGT
>Ga0126342_10013055_pt1 | contig 14755 bp, 15 predicted proteins | sample Cyp1metagenome_FD_92528 | JGI IMG/M metagenome (GOLD analysis project Ga0126342, IMG submission 92528) | Coral microbial communities from Lord Howe Island, Old Settlement Bay, Australia - Cyphastrea 1 metagenome | ecosystem: Host-associated > Invertebrates > Cnidaria > Coral ... | reverse complement strand
TGCACTGCATGCAGCACAGCTCCCGTGCAGAACAGCACTCTGCACAGCCCCTTCGCGCGTCTTCGCTCCCGCAGTCTAGACAGCACCCTGCACAGCACCTTTGCCAGACTTCGCCACCGCAGTCTGGACAGCACCCTGCAGAGCACCCTGCACAGCACCTTTGCCGGACAGCACCCTGCACAGCACCCTGCACAGCACCCTGCACCCTGCACAGCACCTTTGCCAGACTTCGCCACCTCAGTCTGGACAGCACCCTGCACAGCACCCTGCACAGCACCTTGGCCAAAAGTTCGCCACCGAAGACCCCACCTTTGAGAAGTAAGAACCCCTATAGCTTGCCAGCTATCTGGGGAAATAAGAGTTGCGGAATGAGACCCACATCCAAGCACCCCGGCCTTCAGGGCACATGTGGCAGTAGGTGCAGTCGAAACCACTATTGCAACCTCTGGCTTTCCAGAACCACGCGCATGGGCTGCACCTGAACCAGCAAATTGAAGAACTAGGTATAGCTCAAGACTTTTGGCCCCAAAAACAATGATACGTAGTGTAATCCCTTCTCCCTAAATTAGATACCATGGCTTGGTATTGGATTATATTGGATCTAATTATTCATGTTGGGTAATATCAGGGGGATAGGAATCATACTACACATGACAAATTGCATGGGTCAATTGATGCCTCAATTTCAAGGCCTAAAATGATGAGATGGAGCCACTCTGCAATTCACCAGCCGTGCATGTCCAATGAGAAAGATTATCCTTAAATCATCTCAACCCATTCATTTCAAGAGAATGTCAAAATCGAAAGTGTCAGGACACTTGACGTCTGCTAGTCTGACCTGGCAATTGTGAAAATTCCCATGTACATCCATTTGCTCAAATGATGTTCCCTATCATATTACAAAATGGTAACGGTTAAACATCAGAAAACCATATTTCATCCATATTTCCCATTGCCATGAGGTTACCATACCCATCCCAATCATCCCAATGGCACTGTTGCTTCTCTCCCAGGGTTTCGGTGTCTCGGGCCTGCCAGTGCCATGAAGCGTCGAGCCTTTGGAGGGCAAATTGGTGTTGGCGCCATCCAGGGTCGCGGGGTCCATGGCCTCGTTGAAGAGTTGCCTGGCCGCGTTGTTTTGTTGGGGATTTTTTCGATTCGGGGTTTTTACTAACATTAACTATGGAAAATCACAATTTTTAATGGGCAAATCAACTATTTTTATCGAAAATCTATGGAAAATCACAATTTTTAATGGGCAAATCAACTGTTTTTATCGAAAACCTATGGAAAATCACAATTTCTAATGGGTAAATCAACTATTTCGACTGGGCCATTTTCGATAGATATGTTACTTTACCAGAGGGTACTCTAAAAACGAATCAATATATGCCCTTCTTTTTTAGGGAAAAAAAGGCCGGTTTGATATAATTGTTGATGATCATCATCATTTACCTATTGGTTGTTGAATAAAGGGGGAAATTGGGAAACCATCTATTGATCAACCACCCAATCCGAAAAGGACATCTGTTCCAATTACATATACAATAAAAGGATCCATAAGTATCCGGCATCCTACATATCCGCCACTTTCGCTCACATCCAGATTCTCGGGGTAACCCCTCTCATTAACCAACAGAGTTTATTAATCAGAATAGGGGTTACAAGTTAAACAATGTCTTTGTGGAACCACCAGCTGCCCCAAGCTGCGCCCAAAATGAGAGGAATATTCTAAAATCACCAGAACTCCTGTTTGAAGGACCAATATGATAATCAACCGCCGGAGTTTTGGAAGCCCGTTTGTATATTCAAGTTGTTCCAAGAAAATGATGTGCGGCACATCACTGGCCTACCGGCAGCATGCTGTAGGGCATTGGTGTCGCTCACTAGGCCTCATTCGTAGCTAATGGCACGTCTGGACCAAGAGTTAGGCATCCGAAATCCCTTGCAATGATCAATGGTTGGTTATGTTGGTTGGAATTGGGAAACTATTTTGTCTAAGCCATTTAGGAAACTCAAGCATCTCAAACCCAGGTTGGCAGATGGTTACCTTCAACATCTTCAACAAAGTCCATGCCCTGCCTGGTTCTTGCGGCGCTGGCTGTGGCTCTGCTGGTGCAGGAGCAGAGGCAGAGACAGCAGCCGAGGCAGGAGCCACAAAGACCATCTGCCAGGACATGGGGGACTTCCCATGGACGGCAGAGCCGAAGACGGCTTCTCTTTTAGTACCCTCTGGTAAACTAACATAGCTATGGAAAATCACCATTTTTAATGGGAAAACTCACTATAAATGGTCATTTTCAATAGCTATGTTAGTTTACCAGAGGGTGGTTTCTTAAAAAAAAAAAACTCATATGCTCCACCATGAGGTATACTTTGGGAGACGAGAATTTTGGGCCATGGCCACAGGTCACCAGAAACCCACAGAAAATCCCCGCCGCCTGTGCACCAGCTCCAGGGATTTGACCAAGCTGCCCCGGTTGCACGGGCATTTGAAAAAAGCCTGGTGAAGGGTGATGCCCAGGAACCTGGCCACGCGGACGGGGATGATACACATTTAGTGTGATTATAGTATGATATAGTTCATTTGCTTGTCAATCTCTACATTCCCTACATGTATCATCGCGTATCGATGTCTGTGCGTCTAGCTACGCACGACATGCGTCTCATTCTGTGGCCCTCTCTGCCTGCAAGTTATTCCATTCACAGTATGTTGGGTGTGTTAGGCCTCCGTCCCTCGAACCTATCCCCCAATCCAATCCGTCCATGGAAGTCTTCCAACCTTCTTACCAGGCCTATGGATCATTATGGATCCAGTTCACCATCCAACTGTCCATTCACCCACCACCACATTGCTTAAGCCAAAGTGCTTGCATCAAAAGCATTTGCGTTCCTTCTGGAAGATTACCAGGCGCCGCTCCTGCCAGTGCTGAGGAAGTTGACAGCGGCATGTCCTGATGTGTCCTAGTACCTACGACGCGCAATCGTTCCCAAATTTTTATGGACATCGTTCTCATATGTTCTCATTGCCTTCTTTCAACTGTTTTCCAGAGATGTCATTTCCTGAGTCTTCATGGGGCAGTTCACGCATCAGTGTCTTTGTGAAATTTCCATCATTTCCTATGCCAGTTGAACTGGGTGGCGTTTGCTCCTGCTGCCACAGGCATTGGCATTGGCATGCCTGTCACTGGCATTTGCACCGGCGGCTGCATCCCAAGGGGGCCAGGGATGGCCCCAGGGGCAGGCGCACCTGCTGCCGCCATGTGTGGGGCTGGCTGCGCCGGCTGTGCCGGCTGTGCCAGCTGTGCCAGCTGCTGCGCTGGCTGCGCGGGTACATGCCCAGGCAAGGCGGAGTAGGTGGCTCCTAGCGCTGCTGAAGGTGATGTTGAAACTGTCATTGCAGGACCGGCTGCTGGAACGCCAAAGCTGCAGGCCGCCTCATGCCCTGCAGGACTGGGGGTGGCAGGCCAAACCTCTGTGGGGGTGTAGTCACACCAGCGCCGGCGCTGGGCTTGGGGGGTAGCTTTGTAGTGGCCACTGTTAAAGACGCCACCGTTCACTGAGCTCAAACTTCCAATGGGAGAATGCATGGTGACACTTGTCAAGCTGCCAATGGGAGCTGGTCGACCCCCTCCCCGTGTCACCCCCGGTAAAGGGGACGTGGGTGAGTTGCCCGCCATGGCACCCGCCGCAGCCGACCTGACCGCCTCTGCGGCTTGAAGGGCACGCTGCGGCATGCTGCAATGAGGAGACTCCAGTATCAAATGCAACAGGAGGCATGTTCAGCTGCAAAGATCGATCAGTAAAGAAACTAATACATGAACTAATAAGTCATGTTTTTTTGAGATCAAACAAATCAATACAGCAACAGACAGAATAATTCAGTATCCAAACATCCAACTGTTGAGACTGCGGCCACATATCCAACCGTATTTCGTCAAGAGCTTCCTGAAAGCTGCTCCTTGCCCATTGGCATCCCATGGCACTCTTTCCTTGACTCAGTTGGGCACCGTCCTCCGTCAGATCAGCAATGTCTACTGGCAGGATCTCAGAAGCCAGGAGGTGTCCCTCGGTGCGTTCTGTCGATGCACCTCTGGAAAGTTCGTATTCCTTGGCAAAGCACCATCGAGACCTACACGGTCCACCAGCATGGTCAAAACACCCACAAATTTGATGAACATTCTCGGAGCTTCGGCATCTTGGACATGTAAACCATTGTAAACCTCTATTTGACATGTGACCTTCCCCTGATATGCCTGATATGAATTTTGTATCGGGGTTGCCATTACCGAGGGTATCATGTGCCCCAGGTTTTGTGGTTACAATTCTCACTTTAGACCAGCAAACTACGTCAGTTTCCAGAAAAAACATTGCAAAAGAATGTCCCAGTCAGGAAAATGCCCCTACGAAAGTATAAGGGCTTTTTAGCCTATGGTGTTTTTTTTGGAAAGCCCTAAATTTCCATAATACTGTTGTAGGGCCTTGTTGACAATTTTTTGATATCTGCTGTAGTTATTTTTTTCCGGATGGTCCGGGAACATAGGTTACTTTTGTAGTGAATCTGGGGTTCCTTTTTTCTCAATTACTCCTGCCATTCCCCTCAAGAATTCCCAAGCTTCTTTTTCACGGTCTTCGCGATGGTTTGCTTGCACAAATGTTGGCGTCCCATCATTTCTCTGCATAGCTAGGCTAATTATGCACCTAGACGTCCTTGCTTCTGTCTACATCTGATAAAAGTGTAAAAACATGTAAAAGCATGTCTTGGGATACTTTTTTCGAACACATCACCAGATGGAAATGTTTTGGAATGGTGTTCACTGAAGATCATTTCCGTACCTGGGGCACCCCTAGGACACCCTTTCCTGTCCAGATCAGAAAAAGTAAAATTGGAAAGTTGGGCAGGAATTGTTGTCCGGGACGATTTTTCATAAAGGGCTTTCAAAGTATAACTTTGTGCGAAATTATTGCGCAACTTGAACGTAGTTGAATGCAATTTGAACGCAATGGGATCATAATTTGAACGCAATGTAGCCAAAAGATGCCAAAAGGACGTGAAAAAACCCTTCGGCTATCGGAAAGGATGTGAAATCTCAATCTTGGACGTGAAAACCGTCAAAAACTCTGAAAAGACAACTGACAAGTGTCCTAGGGGTGCCCCGGGTAGATTTCCAAGGCCATTTCTGAAAACTCAAAAGATTTCGAACAGCTGTGCATAAGTGGATAGAATTTGCTGGGAGGAGTGTCTTCGAAGCAAGCGATCTCTCCTCCCCTCCCCCTTCCCGGGGGGATTGAACGTAGGCCTGGCAGTAGTACAAAACTGTTTAAAGCTATATACAGTTTTTTGGGGCACAGCTTACCTACAATTCGTATTTGGCCTCAATCCAGGCCGACTACAAAAGACTCTTGGTTTCCCAGGAGGCCAACTTCAGGATTCATATGATTCATACAATTTGAACAGTTTTGTGGACCAGGCAGAAATGTCTACAAAACTATCGCTGTAGTACAAAAAGCCAGTACACAGCAAGGTGATCCTTACAGAATAGGGCCTTTCAAAACCTTTTGTAGGGATCACATGTTCTTGGCTTTTGTAAGATAAATGGTATCCCCGATAATTTTGTAACGACCATGGCCCCATGGCATTCAAAAATTTAAAAAAGACCCGAGTTTCGACCATTGAGCCATGGCACACCTGGAGCCAACATCTGCAGCCAAAGGGCTACCAGGGCTTCGGACAAGCTGGGGCTGTCCTTACCAGGAACTCCACCAAGATTCGAGAAGGACCACAGCACCTGCCAGTGCGGAATTGCTGGAATTGCTGGAATCAACATTTCTAACATATATTTCCATGCAGAAACACATCGTGGATCATAACCCATCTCTCTATTGATTTCTATTTACTGTAATTCAATTTAATTCTAGGTACAGTAATTCTTTTGCGTTCTATTCATCTATCTGTCTATGCATGCAGCAGTGCCGTCATTGTTCCGTCCCCTTTCCCCTCCCAGGCTTGCTTTCGGTTGTTTCTTATCCTGTAGGTGTGCACAATTCTGGCGCTTCTTTTGTCTGCCCTTCCTTCCCTTCTTGTGATCTTCTGCTCGACCGAACTATCTGTCTCATACAAATGATCTTCGTTGATGAATCTAATCGAATCTTGTCTTGGCTTATATATCTATCCATCTGTAATAATCCCGTCTTATCTCACCTCATCCTATCCTTGACTTTCCTATCTTATCCATCTGCTTGCAGCTCTTACTGCCCACATGTACAGTCATGAAGTCTCCTTGTGGGTGTCTTCACTACATTTCACTACCCTGGGCCGAACCAAAATGCAGCCACGAATCAATATCTCGGGCTTTGGAGTCATAGTCCTCAATGCTTGCCTCTATTCTTGATCCCAAAGCCTTGAGCACCAGCTCATCTCCTCAGCTGCCATCCAGAGATTCCAACGCCCATCCCACGGCCCAAAACGGCCCAAAACGGCCGTTTTAACCATTCAACCGGTCCAACCATCACATGGTGATTTCACCTAGCAGCCCAACACTTGTGCTCGGTAGGACCCGGACTGTATCTGAAATGTGCCAGCCCCACAAGAAGCCTCGGCTGACAAAACTGAAACGATGTGACACAAAATTGAATGAAGCTATGCCAAGAAGATAAATAAGTTGAACTGGTACGAACTTATGATACTTATGAGAAACAAAATGATTCTGAGTCTGTGAGCCCTCCAAGCCAAAATGATGCAAAAGTCAGTCAAAGTCAGCCGAGTCTATGCTCCGCACTGGCAAATATCCATGGTATTGAAGCGTGTCCCGCTGTGGAGTAGTTCAAGGGCCCGGTGTGACAGGGCGGCGAACAAGTGACCATCCTCATGGTCACTTTTGACCATGGCCTCGATGTGCATCCCACTTGGTAACTGGTCAACAACTCTGGTTAGTATATGTTAGTAACCTGTTAGTATGTCCCTCAAGAATCCCCAGATGGTTCTTTACCAAGTACCAGCCGTGACACAGCCTCAGACCCAGTCCAAGTAGATTCAATAAGGCCCTGGCCACCACTAGAATCCCAAGCTCTCGTGGTCCAAAATCCTCAATCCTGCTGCAGGCCAGGAAGAACTGGTAGAAATACACCTGCTCTCCCCCTTTCTCACTGAACTCTCATGGAAATCACCCCCTTTGATGGCGCTTTCTCCATTCACCGCCCCGCGCTGGTCCGTTGCAGTGCCAACTGCCAGATCGACTCTAGCAGTGCCCAGGCCCTTGGTACGGCTGCATCTGGGGCCTCACCCATGGTCGCCTGGAAAGATGAAAGTCTGGATTTCCAGTGTCAGATACTGGATAAACCATGAAATCAACTTTCCGAAAGGGATCTCCTTGATTGCAAATCACATCTAAGAACTCCTATTTGGTAAAGGAGCTGCAACATGCTCTTGCCAAACAATCATCGATTCCCGCAGAAACAAGCGAGGGCTTCAACCATTGCACACATGACATATTGATTCTCACCTCGATGTCTTGCAAAATTCCCCCAACTTATTTACTGAACGCTAGCCGCACCTTTGTGTTCTTAGCCTGTCTTGTTTACTGACAACATGTCCATAAAGATTATTCACATTGAAGGCCACTGACTCGGATAGGAAAAAGAAAGAAACAGAACATGCCTTTCGGGGGGAACCTCATTTTGGCGTCAACATTTACGACTGCCAAAGCCTGGATCTTGGCCACATTTTCAGCCGTTCTGGACAACATTCTGGACAAGTTCCTCCGAAATTCTGGGGTGCAGTTTTTACCCCAAGATTAAAATCATATTGAATGGTAAACTGGTAAACCATGGTAAACCCATCCCCATCCATGTTTTCTCCTGCCTTAGGCTCTTGCAGCTTGGCTGGCGCCTTCATCGCCACCCGCGCCCCCAGCAGCGCGCTGTTGGCCACGTCGCCCACGGCCCAGTCCGCGCCGCCCTCGTCCGCACGCTGCTGGGCCTCGGAGAGGGCCGGAGCCCAGAAGCCCGGGGCCTCGTAACCTCGGTGGATTGGGGCCCTGGGAAGCTCTCGGAAAAAAAGTTGAGGAAAAAATGATTGCGAAAAGAAAAACTAAGTCACTAAGTTGGGTTTAGGGTTCTATTTTGTTTTGAACTTGGTGGAGTTTAAATGATTTTAATTGTATCTGTAGAGAACTGTGGAAGGCATCCAGTTATTGTGGCCAAAGCCCAAGAAGCCCAAACGCACGTGGTCATTCCCCAAAGCCAACCAGTTTGTCAGTTTGACGAGCCTATTTCACACAAATGAAATAAATAAATAGATCCAAATATACTAATAAATAAAATTATATATATATATATATTACACAAACTATATATCAGTAAACATACACGGTTGTGAACTCTGTATGATTCACATTCGCAAACGGAACCGCTCAAGCAGAACCACTTGGCTCCTGACCAAGTGCCCAGGCTGATCTCATGGCTCCAACCAATGCCGCAGTATCCATGGCCGAAAGTGGCGCAGCCAAGCATGCGTTGAAGAGGCTGGGCCCCAAGCCGTTGCTGCTACTGCCTTGGCAAAGTCGCAATCCTATCCACCAAACTGCAAGAAAACACAAGAAACGAATGACAAAGGTCATGTGGCTATGACCACTAGGACCACTAGGATGTACCGCAAGCTACCTGCACTTTGGAACTCTGGGCCAAATCCAAGTCGCGAAGATGAGGGATGAAGGCCAGCGCTTGCACCACAACTTCCAGCTGCAACAGTGACAAGCTTTTCACTGCAGGTGGCAGGGATACCTCGAGACCGGAAGGTGGCCCGTCTGAGACGAATCAATTTGTTCATTAAAAAAGCAACCTTGGAAAACCAGACCTGGTCAGTTTACATCAGCAATTCCCAAACTTGATATACATCCATCTTTGATGGTTTCCCATTGACTTAACCGACTTCACCGCTCCGCTGTAGCTTGATAGCTCCCCCGAAATTGATCATCAATGATCATCATGTTTATAGTTGATGTTCCTACAGTTCTCCGACAAAAAATGGTACACTCCCTACTCCCTCATTTTTTCTCATGAAACCCACAAAAGCGGCAAAATATGGTCTGGGAGATGATTTTCCAACCCAGGATTTTGGTTTTTTTTCAGAGGGAGTCCATATACGTCCAGCTTGATGGTGTAACTCCTCCCATCGGACAGCAGCGCCTCCAGTACCTGCGCCAGACTTTGTGAGGCAGGTCTCAGTTGTGTGGCTAACCTCAGGGCAACAGGGGCCAAGGTGGCCAACCAACAAGGTATGAAGGGTTTCGACCCATAGCCATATTGATGGTATGACATCACCATGGCCCTGGGGACTCCATCCTCCAGCTTTTTATGTTGAATCTGTGTGATGTTCGGGTGTTTCGACTGTAGCCTAAGGCCAGCACGATTTGAGAAAGGGAAGCAGATAGCCAACCGGAAGATGCCGTCCTTGCCGGCCACATCTCTCCTGGCAGCATGGAACTAAGCTGGGGACAGTGCAAAATCCTGGCACCTGCTCGGTTTTGCCAATATGTTGACTCACACAAGTTTTAAGCCGTCAGCCCCAAGCAGCTGCCACACCCTTTTTTTGAACCGCATGATGGATCCTTCCCGGTCCATCCAGGGTCACTCCAGGCCTAGGCTGAGATGTGTTCCTTGGGCGGCACCTTATCCTCGATGGATGGTGTAGAGGAGGAGGACCCCACAGGCTTCAGCAGCTGGCTCTCTGGGTTGGACAAGACGTAGCTGGTGCGGTAGATGCTGACTACGGAGCCAATCCCAAGCAGCAGACTGCCCAAGATGTAAAGTGTGGCACCTCAGATTTGTAAATGTGCGGGGGCTTCTAGTTCTTGAAGTTCAGACGTTTTCCACCCTGTGATTCTAGAGAATCAAGAATGAGGAACTCCAAATTCAACAACGCACCAACAAGTGCTGTAGTAAGTCCCACCATCCACATCCCGCCGTGGCACCGATGCAGACCATGGTCCCATTACATCCCAGGTCCGGCAGGAAGGCAACTGATCCCATCACGAAGAATAGGGCACCACCTCGAGGCAGGTCGCTTGAATACAGGAGGTTGGGAAATCCAGTTGAGTCCGCTTAGTAATTAGTCACTTGAACAGATTCTTTGCAAACTGCTTTCAAAAATATCCAAAGGAACATCTACGTGGTTCTAAGCGGACATTGTCATAGAACATACCGGGGTTTAGTGTCTTGTAACGCCTGTAACGCTTTGTAACACCTTTTTTTCGCCTTGCAACATGTGTGGCCCGTTCACCTAAATACAGGGACGTCACCGCAGTTAGGAGCTGGTTGGTGAGCGTGTCAAAGCTCCTTTGATTCAAGCCATTCACAAAAGATGCGAAGGCGAAGAAGGCTGAGCCGACCATGAACAGAATCGTGCCTCTCAAGCTGCACAGACTTTGGCCACATGGAACGTTTTCATGATATTTGCGCATAGGATGTTGAATCTCACATAATGATCAATTCCAGAAATCTCACACTTAAACACCCGCTTCCTATGGAGACAACTTCATTTTGAAGAACGTTGTGCCGAAATATGATGAACGAAACAAAGGTCACAAAGTCTTCGGGTCATCTGACACCTCATGCTCTTTAGCATTTATGTCAAAACCTAGGCTTCTTCACAATTTTCACCCAAAGTCACACCTTCGAATTGCGTGCTAAAGAGATTGAAGTAAACCCCCAGAGATAGGTGCTTTGCAAGCCATGTCATGTGGTAGCGGTCGATCTCGGGTGGCCAATACATCAAGGTTCCAATGAGGTATAGCAAGGAACCCAGCAAGTACAGAACGTGCTCAATGGATTCAAAGTTCAGGATGTTGTCATGATAGTGCACAGCCTTGAGAATTTGTTTCCGTGATCCCTAACAAATAACAACCATGCTGGCACTAAAACGTCTTTGAAAGTACACGTGAGTGAAGGTGATAAAAGCAGATGTTGGAAGCCCGTATCAACTCTTTATTTGGCTCAAAAAAACACCGCAAAAAAAAGGAACAGCTTGACCAATGCACATGACAGTTGGCCTCGCACAGAGTGTAAATGGTGATGCAACAGTAAACAAAGCTCCCGAACACAAAGAGCCCGCAGCCAAGCAGAAATACGTCCATATCATGCGCATAGGCTGGTAGAAAGCACATGCTGCCCACTGCAAACATCATATTAGCTCCAAGTTCTAAGCCTTCGATCATGTAGGCTGCTCGGACATCAAGTCGTGATCTACTATCTCCACTATCTCCACTGTCCTTCTGAACATTTCGAAATGGAGCATTTCTGATTCTTTCCAAGACCACGTGAGGCATGGCGTGAAGTGCCGCTGGTAGCACCGCACCCGGGAGAACAGCTTCGTTTCCCCAGGTCTCACCACATTGAGGGGCTGGCTCTGGCCCGGCCCCAGCGGGTGGCAGCTGGTCAGCTGCCCATTTGAGCTGAAACGACGATGGCGGAACGTCGCAGTTCAGTATCCACCAAGACAACGAACGCGCTTGTGAACGTTTGAAGTGCATGATCACTCATGATACTCATGCATCATAAAATATACCAATGCAACTGTGCAGTTCTTTAGGAAATCCTGACAGCTTTCAGCAAACGATCGGTGGAAAAATGGGGCAAAGTCTGTTGATCTATATAGATCGCCCAGCTTCTACTGGTTGGTGGTGTCAACCTGTGCCACAAACAAAAACAAAACATCCGTCAATTGGGATCCTCATCTGTGGGATATGAGCAGTAGTGGCTTTAAGTGAATTCATCAAGTTATTAAACAGTGCTGTATAGTTTAACTAGGTTGAACTATACATTGATGAATTCACTCATTCGAGCATCTGTGAAACAACCTACCATGGCATCCCAGGGGCCCAAATCTCCAGCACAGCTCCAGCAGCATCCAGGATCACATCATCACGATGCTTCAGCCGCGCAAAGGCTGAATAGCTGGCCACCAGGGTCCCCACGTGTCGGGGGTCCACTTCAGACCTGAACCGGAGCGCTTGGTGTTGGTGCTCATTGAGGTCAGCCCATTATTCCCGCGGGGGCAATCATCCAGAAATTTGAAATTGGACGAAAGCTCCTGATCTTTTCTGTTGCTCTCATCATTCCTCACTTCCATTCACTTCCATTCACTTCCATTCTCAAGACTTGTCTAGAGCCTGACATCCGAGTGGGCAAATTCGGACTCCTTGCCCCGCAGCGCTGCGAGGACATGTTGCTGCAAAGGTGGCAGCACCACCTCCGCAGCTGTGCCCAGGCGAGCCAAACCTCCCAATCCAACAGCCAGATCAATGAGACCTAGGCATTCAGGATGACAAAATATAAGGAACCCAGAGGCCTTCAGGCCTCCGCTGATTTTAATGCATTGAGATATATAGAACTTTGGCAAGAAATCAAAAATCAGTTGAACAATAGCTACTGAAACTATCCAAGAATGATCATTCTATTGTGTCCAACCAAGCCTTCCAAACCCCCAGCTCCTCCCAACTCCTCCACATTTGGCGGGTGGGGAAAAAAATTGTCGCTCCATACTTCCACTGCCAAATCTGCAAAACAATGAAAAGTTGGTGCTTTCACCATGAAACGCAGCTGATGGCCACTGCCCACCAGCCGTTCCCCCAGCTGCTGGGCCAAGGTCTTCCAGGCCAAGCCCCCGCCGTGGCGATGCTCGCGGCCGCTTTTGAGACGCTGCCCAAAGGCTTCACCGCGACTCGCCAGCTTTCCAAGGTGATCCGCCAGCTCGGCTAAGGGCCGGCCCTGAAGTGGTTCTGCTATGTTCTGCTCCCCAAAATCAAAACACCCAACCAATTTTTTGGGAATGTAGGGCCCAAAAATATGGCAAAGAACGATCAACATCAAATTCAGGAGGGGTCCATTTGTTCTTAGATCTTGGATCCCATGTACCTAATCCACTTGTGCAGGTGGAAGACCGTATCATGCAATCCATTGCAATGGGCCTTGAGCTGCCAGCTGGTGGCAAGCTCGCTACTTCGCCGCTGCAACGTCTCCAAAACTGCACGGTCACGGACGCGAAGCATGGCATAGGCCTGCAAGGGCGGTTTGGCCTTTGAGATTCCTCGTAAACTACACCAAACACTCTACTTTGGCAAAAATATCAAAAGTGTTCCTTGAGTTCTGCAGCATCAGATCTTCAAGCCCCATCAAATCCGATCAAGTCCCATGGTTGATCTAGCCACTTGGCTGTCACCTCTCCTTTGCTCATCTCCCAGCCTTCACAGCATGCACCAATCGCACAGCATCTGCTGATTGCAACTGCTCTTTCAACATGGTTGGCAGAGGAGTCTCCTTTGGACCTCCGAGCTTCGGTGCTTGCGGCGCGCCCACAAAAACTCTCTCTGCCCATTGCCCAGGAAAACTAGGCGTGGCTCTTGGGGATGCACCAAACCTTCACAGCACCCCAGTGACACAAGGGTTTGTCCAAAAAATGGTGAGGACTCCATCCACAAAATCCACAGTAGATAGTTGGCTAGTTATATAGATATGGCAGTGTGTCAAAACCATGTACCCCTGGTGAACATCAAAATAGCTGGTAAATGGATGTTCATTCCCCTAATAAACTGTATCTATAGGTATTGATCCATAGCCATATTTGTTTGTCAAAGTGACGATAGTGCTGCTACTGCACCATCTTTCGACCTGGACCTGTTACTCTCACATATGGCCCAACTACGGTGCCCTTCTGCTCAGGTCGCGACTTTCGTGCAAATGCCTCCGCAGCCTCAGTTTTTGGGGGAGAAATATTGAAAAGTCAGGAGGATTCACCATGATTCTTTTCACATTTGTGGCATCAAACAGTTCCTGTATAATAGCATATCATGTCAGGCTGCAGGAATGCCATGTCACTATGCCATACCATGACCCATCAAACGGACTAGACAAAAGGAATGTTCAGCCCACAAATGGAATTGTCTGAAAATCGCGTACCCCATTTCATCCAGCGGATTTAATCATCATTTTCCCATGAAAAAATTGCCATAACTCGCGGGTATACCTCATTTTCAGATGGTCAGACACACCCAAATAGTAATAGTGTTAGCTCATTCATCCATATTACCATCTAGTATTATCTAGTTATATATTTAACATAGCTATGGAATTCATGGCCCATGGAAATAGATGGTAGAAATGATAACCCAACTCCCAGCCCCATTGATCTGTGGCACGCATCAGCCGCCGCCAGTTCCACCGTCTCTCCTGTGGCCTTGGGTCACTGGCAAAATCGTCTCATGAACGGCATCACCAAAAAATAACATATTGCCACTGAGACGATAACTATGTGTACATATTATAATATATATATAAGTTGGTATCTATGATAAGTACTAAGTATAATGCTTGATATATAAGTGTATATATATATATATTAGATGCTTCTAACGATATAAAACTGTATCACTAATAGTGGTATGGGATATCACTATTAATAAGTGTGTATAATATATATATATAACCAGTTATTCATTGATTATTACTATATAGATCGAACATCACTATTTGTTGCTATATAACTATGTAGTAGTTGAAACTATATATATACATATATAACTATATGTATAACTAAATATAACTATATATAACTATATATAACTATATATAACTATACATAACTATATATAACTATATATAACTATATATAACTATATATAACTATATATAACTATATATAACTATATATAACTATATATAACTATATATAACTATATATAACTATATATAACTATATATA
>Ga0126342_10013054_pt1 | contig 14755 bp, 11 predicted proteins | sample Cyp1metagenome_FD_92528 | JGI IMG/M metagenome (GOLD analysis project Ga0126342, IMG submission 92528) | Coral microbial communities from Lord Howe Island, Old Settlement Bay, Australia - Cyphastrea 1 metagenome | ecosystem: Host-associated > Invertebrates > Cnidaria > Coral ... | reverse complement strand
TGTGGAAGTGCAAGAGAACGTGCAGCAGCGTAGCATGACGTATGTGTGGAAGTGCAAGAGAACGTACTATGTGGTTGCAGTCGCAATGAACGTTAACATCCCACCCCACCCCACCCCACCCCACCCCAGCTTCCTCAAATGAGCACGACTACACGTACGGTTTTTGACCCGGTGGCGCAAACATGCTGTGGATACATTTGGGATACCCTCTGGTAAACAGCTACAAAAAACTATGGAAAATCACCATTGTTCATGTGTAAATCAACTATTTGGACTCGGCAATGTTCAAGTTCTAAAACTGTTGACATCACCAGAGGCTAACATGTCTCCTGAGATCAGAGAAGGTTTCTCTCTGATCTCAAAACCAACTATTCAAGTCTAGTTTCGGGACATCATTTCGGGACAATGGTTTTATTACCATCCGGTTATTTAACAGTTCGCCATGGACAATCACCATTTGTAATAGGTAAACCATCTATAAATGGACCATTTTCCATGGCTGTGTTAGTCGTAACCAGAGGCTAGTTTTATTCATCACTGGATCCAACCCGACACCCTTTCGGAGAGAAACATCATATTTCGCTGGTTGGTGGTTGACCGGTCACCCCTCTGAAAAATCATGGAGTAAGTCACTTGGGATCATTATTCTCAATGTATATTATATATATATGAAAAAGTCATAAAATTCATGTTCCAAACCACCAACCAGTTGCTTTCGATTCTTGCTAAACCTTCCCAAAAGATATACTCTCCTGGAATCAACCATGGCGATTGGACATCGTTTTCTATGATTTTCCCCATTGAAGCCTCCATTTATCATAGATATTGTTGTATCAAAGAAGAATAATTTAATCGAACCCAGCTACTGACCGTTATTAGTTGTGTCATTGTTGGACTTTGTCTTTGTCTTAGTTGGCAACTATGGTAAGAACCTTTGGGCAGGCATGGTGTTTCAACCCAAACACATCATCACAACAACTGCCTGGGGCTTAAGTACGCCATACTTAAGCGGTTTTCATAGAGGGACATGGTTAAAACCCTTAAGTTTCAAAGTCACTGGTGGAAGCTGTGCGACAAACGTTACAAATGAAACGCGCGAGAAGTACGGCGTACTTAGCATGGTCGGACCCCCCCGACATCCATAAAAGTAGCTATGTGGACGTCACATGGACGGGGGGGGGGGCCAAGCCTTCTTAAGTACGCCCGTACTTAGGCCCCCTCGTTTTGAACTAAACAATCATGATGCAATGATCCGGAGGATTCCTGTGTTCACGTGTTCTTTTCTCCAAGTTGTTGGGATCACTAAAAACTTTCCCAGCAACCATCATACCCACACATTTTGGGGGTTGTTTATTTTTCACTGCTTTCCCGTTTTTCTTCATTTTCCATGACTAGGGCTAGCAAGGCAGTAGTGCAGGTTCTCATGAGAAATGTGTCTAGTGGATTTCCCATAAAAAATCGCCATGTTGACACCAGATGGTATACAGTTATAGCCTATAGCCCTTTTCACAGTTATAACTGGCTGAGAAAACCTCATTCAATGATATATTTGTCACCTTACTTGCAGGAGTTATAACCCATGTACTGTAATTGTATCTGTTAAGGCTCATACCTGTAGAAAAAATACAAAGATGCACATTCCTTCACACATTCTTTGGCTCGCAAGAAGATTCCCCATAAGGTGTGCGCCAGTTTGTTAGATCAGTTGGTGCCAGTAACTCCAATAAATTGGGTTTATGGTAAATATCATCTGGTTGGTAGTTTTAACACGTTTTAACCATCTTGAAAAATGATGGAGTTCGTCAATGGGGTTCGGATGACATCCCCAGCATATGAAATGGAACATCATCCAGTCATCTTTGAAACCACCAACCAGTAATTACCTAAACTAACTTATACCCTCTGGTAATTTAACATAGCTATGGAAAATCCATTATAAATGGAGGTTTTATTGGGAAAATCATCTGTAAATGGTCCATTTTCCATAGCTATGTTAAATTACCAGAGGGTAACTGGGGGGGCACCACTTTGCAGTTCCATTCGAAAACTACCAGTACCGTTGGTCTCACGGCAGCGCGGTGTACCAAATCTGTCGCCTCCTTCGACCTCGACCTCCGGGACTCCGCGGCGGGTGAGTGGGGCGTCTTCTGCGAGCCGCGGCAAGAGCTGGCGCTGGCACCTGCGCGCAACGGGGGGCAGCGTTGAACCATAGGAAAAGCAAAGGAAAACCTTAAGAAAACCTTCGGAAAATGATGATTTAATCGAGAAAAATGGAATGTCATGAGAGTTATAGATGATTTATGATAAGTGGCTGAAGATACCTCCAATTTCACTGATGGTTTATGGGACACAAATAACTATAGTTGGAGGTGCAGTTGGGGTGAAAATCATGAGTAATTCATAGTTATGGCACATAATCTTCATAGTTGGTAATAGCCGCACTATACACCAGTAATGGGTATAACTATGGTAATACAGTAATCGTCATAAGTTGAGATATAACCCCTATAACTATGGTGGAACTGCACCCCCAAGTCGTTCTATGAGTATCTACGGTTGGTGGTGCCCCATAGTTGGCTAAGTTGGTTTATAACTAGGCTAACGACCTGGTTTATAGTAGATCTGGTAGATATTATACAAATTGTTAATGAGTTCCATTGCGTATAGTCTATACTTAAGTAATGGAGGTTATATTATAAATCCACTGAAAAACCACTGGGGTATCCTCGGCATGACCGAATCCCCATCAACATGATATGGACCTCCAAAAGACCAAATCTGATATGAAATCAGGGTTTCTAGGTGGTATGTAATATTCGACGGAAGGGATTGTTATAACTTTTCATAACTTGAAACTTGATAAACTTGTAACTGCAAGTTTCATGAAAACGGCAGGGCTAGAGAAAAACATACCATAAGTATCACTGTGAGTCAAGAGGATTATAAGGTTCACGTGGAAAATCAATGGGATTTTCTTGCCTTGCCTGCACTGTCCTAGCCGCTTGTTTTAATTTACCTGTTGCCACATATATATATATATATAATATATATATAACATATAATATATATATATAACATATAATATATATATATATATATAACATATAATATATATATATATAGTATATACAGTGTGTATATATATAATATACATCCGCCAATCTCATGACTATCCCATTCAATCTCAGTATATCCGTTTGTTCAATATCCCCATTCAATTCGACTTGCTTTGGCTTGGGCTTGGGGGGACTGGGCGCAGCCTCTACCGATGCCCTTGGCGCTCAAATCTGCTGGCTGAACCTGCTTTCACCAGGACTTTGGCAGCTGCGCCCACGGGGTAAAATTTAGGGAACACGATATGGTGTAAACTTTGAGAACATAGGGAAATCAGCCCTGAAATGCCCTGAACATATCTTGATGATCCTGATGTTCAATGGATTTCATTGGATTACATTGGTACATTTCTGGCTAACGCATCTGGCAATTTTTATCAGCCCTGGCTCAAACGTTGTCTTAAATGAGTAAACCAACCAACCATGAGGCATGCGGAATCTTGATGATTTGTTTGTCCCTTGCTCCAGTTCACACTGTATACATCATGTTATCAGCACAGCTGACAACTCATGAGGACTCCATTATGTTTCCCTTATTTTTCCCTGAAAAAACGCAGGTTTTGGCGTGTTTCGCCCAAGATCGCCCACGTATCATCGGCGTCTCCGGGATCTCCATACTTCATCCATGGAGAAATGGATTGATGCCATGGATGAAACCCTCTGGTAATGTGTTAGCGAAAATTGCCGATTTAGGAAGATTTACCGTTCTTGATGGTGATCCAGTTCGCTATGTGAACGTTTACTAGAGGCTAGTGTAACATATTGTAACATGTGTGACGGCCTCATACAGCTTCAAATAAAGGAATTTCGATGGTTTATGTTATCCTTTCAGGTACTTGAACTTGATGATAGTTGATTTGCTAGGTGTAACACATTACGTACCCCTTTTTAGACACACTTTGCAACCATATAGTGTCGTTGGTTGTATACGCAATGATGTTCAACCATATCATATCCAAAAATGATATCCGGCATTGTATCCCCAAAACATTCTAGCGAATCTTGGATCCCCTACATGTGCATCCAGTTGGTTTCCCCAGAAGATATATGAAGATATTCCACGCATATCTCTATTGAAAGATCTTGGTTGAATTAAATACATCAACACATCATTCGAATGGTGTGTGTACCCTGGGGTACGTTTACGCAAAGATGTGGAAAACCTACGGAATTTCCAGGAAAATTCCATGTACGAATGATTGATTTTCCACATCGAAGTCTTAGTTTCATTTTTTGGTTGTTTCCCAAAATCGAGATACCCCCAACTCCAAGTCATTGGACCATTTAAAGAAAAATTACCCTCTGGTAAACTAACATAGCCATGAAAAATCACCATTATTAATGGGTAAATCAACTATAAATGGCCATTTTCAATAGCTACGTTAAATTACCAGAGGGTACAACTCATGGTGACGACTGGGGATCACCCAGACTTGATGAAGTTTGTCTGGCTCCCGCACCATCCAGACTTGCGGTCGCGATCCATCCCTCAGCCGCTGAGGAAATTGAGGAAACCATATATCTGAGTGGTTAGTGATATATTACTATTTGGGATGATGAAAAAAACTATTTGGGTTTAACACTAATAATGACATTACTAAGCATAAATGATGGTTAGTGATGGTTAATGATGGTTAATAAACCATATATCTGAGTGGTTAATGATGGTTAATGATGGTTACCCTCTGGTAAACGTTTACATAGCGAACTGGAAAAGTCACCATTTTATAGCTGGGTAAATCAACTATTTCGACTGGGCCATTTTCAATAGCTAGGTTTGTTTACCAGAGGGTAAGGATGTTGATGTGTATAGTTGAGGAACCATATACTATGGTAAACAACAGTGTTTTGATTGGAACTATAATTAGTCGATTGGGATGTTCCAATCAACTATAGTAATTAGGGTTTGCTTGGTCGCAACACAGGATTGATTCGGATAAAAAACAAAGAACAATATATAAAGGTTTTCTCGCAATTCCCGGCAATTTCCCTTTTTCATACTATGCCATGATTGTGTATATTTCATTAATGATTTGGGGATACCATCTGGTACAGTAGTATGCCACAGATTGGTATGGAAAATCACCATGATGAAACATGATAAACCATCGACGTCAATGTGTCATGGTTTCCACAGCAAAGTGTTAGATATACATCGTTTGGTGGTGCCTCGAACGGTTGTGTTTTTTCTGTGAAGCATCTCAAAACCCCAGATCATCACTGGATTGTCAGAAACATATGTTCTAATCTATTATATGTATATATAACAGTTCCCCATTTTTGGAAACATGAACATTAACAAGACTCCTCAAACATGGTATCATAATTCTATAGAGTCCCGATTATACCAGTACAATATTTTTGAATACCACTTACGTGTCTTACCATTCCCCCCTCTTAGGAAACTCCAAGTTGATACTTCTGTTGATTTGGGTGAATAGCCATCCATAAACAAACCATTTTAGGGTATATACCTAGGGGACCTAGGACCTAGGGTACCAAGGTTTTGACTCATGGCCATATGTGTATGTATATATACATATGTATATATATATACATATATATATATATATATTTACATATATACATATATATATATATACATATGTATATATATATATATATGTATATATGTAAATATATATATATGTATATTATATATATATATATGTATATTATATATATATGTATATTAAATATATAATATGTATCTGTATATATAATATGTATCTGTATATATATATATATATAATATGTATCTGTATATATATATGTATACATATTAATATAGAAATATATGTATCTTATATATATATTTACATAATATGTATCTGTATATATATATGTGCCCACCTTACGTGGTTCACAGGTTTCCCCCATATCTCGCAAGCAAGGTGCCAATACTTGCGATACCTCGGCGAGGCCACCTTCCTCTTGGGCAAGGCCTGACCGCCGGAGAAAGTCTGGAAGATCAGTTGGTGACAATAACTCCAATAACTTGGGTTTATGGTAGATATACCTATACTTAGTGGGGGTTATAAACTAACTTATGGTAAATATAATACAGGATGGGACCCCATAGTTAGCTAAATTGGTTTATAACTATAATATCTGGTTGGAGGTGCAATAACCATCTTGAAAAATATGAGTTCGTCAATGGGAAGAATTATCCCATATATTATGGAAAAAATGTTTGAAATCACCAACCTGATATACTATAATAACAATAGTGCATGATACTTATAATTATATCTTATAATTATATTTCGATAGGGCACCATCCTGTATAAAAAAAACATGCAGTACCAAAGAAAACGAAAGAAAAGCACCGCAAAGCACACACTGATCCAAGAACAAAACATGAGAATCTGTTCAACATATACTATTATAAAATAAAGTTTTAGAACATTCAGTTCTGCAAGGCAAACGCTGATCCGCTACGACAAAACAGCCATGCAACGACTAAACGCCGGGACCCAGTATGGCATAGTATGGCAAAACATGGGAAACAGGTCAAAAAAAAATATGGGAACATATTGGAAAAATGGAAGAACATGAGAAACATTGGACAATATGAGAAACAAAATTGGAAAATCATCTGTGATAAGCGATTTGACCATCAATAATATGGATAGAATCTGGATCTTAATAATGGATTTAAGAGGCAAAATCAGCCAACAAAACTGACTTGAATGAGACGTTGCTCAGAAAAAAAACGCATGCTTCTCCGAAAACACGCTGAATTATTTAAATCATTTTAAATCATTGATTTACCTGGTTTAAACTGCGTTTTGGGTGATTTTTGCTCTGGTAGCCCAAATTCCATTCAAGTCCTATTCACAAGTTATACAAATCTATACAAATCTTGCAAAAGTGTATAAATAAAGCGAAACACAATATAATATTGCATCTTGATTAGTAGCTAGGTTCGCGATTGTGTCTAAAAGCAATCAATCAAAAAACAAATTCTTCTGAACCGATAACATGTTTGGAAGTTTCACTATTGTGGCAGTATTTTTTGGCAGATCACTTGTTTGTCCAAAAAATGTTTGTGTGAAACAAATATTCACATGGTTCAACATGTTATGATATGTTTTTTTTCTGGAAAAAGTCTTGCTTGTCTACCTTTCCCAAAAGAATCAGACCGCTTGTCAAACCCTTATTAAAGAACAACTTTTCCACAGATTTCCAAGGCACTGGACCATGAGAGGGTCCAGTTCACTTTAGTACGCTTGTTGCCTAGGTTCGGAATTACAGCAAACTTTTCCGGAGGTGATCCTGGAGCCAAGAGAGGAACAAAAAACCTTTTACAAAAGCAACCTGTTCTTTCTCTTTCTCTGTCTATTTCTCTTCCTCTTTCTCTTCCTCTCACCCTCTCTCTCTTTCTCTTTCTGTTTTTCTCTTTTATCGTTCTCTCTTTATCTTTCTCTTTTTGCACCTTTAATAAAAAAACTTGAGGTTGCTGCACCCCACTCACTACAAGTATTGCAAGTACTACACGTACTACAAATATCACAAGTTCATTGGAGTTTTAATTAGATTTCAATTGTCGCAAATTAACATTCTTACTGCAATGTAGGATCGTATCTTTTCTGGGGAACATTTTTTAAAAACTCAACTTTAAAGAGGGTATGGCATTCGTTTGAGGGGAGGGAGGGTGGGGGGGTACCAGCGCAACCGGCCCCTTTTTAGGCAAGTGCGGCGCCTCGCTCAAATCCCAAGTGCGACGAGGTGCCATGATGTGCTTGAGCGAAAGTCGCGGCACAGACTGAGGGATTCAGATGGGGACTTTTGTAAGGATATATCAGGATAAACAAAAAGTAGAATATGAATTTGAGATATGAATATTGTGAATGGTGCATTACAAAAAGTAGTACATATCAGAACTACAAAAAAATGCACCGACACGACAAAGTGCATGAGTACTGTAATTAAACAATATGATGTTCTAGAAATAGAGATTGCTTGCATGTGTACCCTCTGGTAATTTAACAGTTCGCTATGGAAAATTGCCCAGTCGAAATAGTGGATTTTCCCATTAAAAATGGTGGATCTTTCCAGTTCGCTATGTTAAATTTCCAGAGGGTAAACCTCCATTTTCCTATGGTTTTCCTATGGTTTTCCCATTAAAACTTCCATTTACCAGAGGGTAGCACCCCAAAAACTTCTATTTTGACATAACCAGAGAGTAATTCATCAGGACACAGAAGATGAATTTGGGATAAATGGATGGTCATCCCCAAGGTGGTGCCCCGTTTGCTAACACAAATGCCCCTTGGGCACCTGCAGGATAAACACTCATGGGATATTTATGGTACCGAATACCAAATATATTTATATAATATATATATATATATATATGTACCCTCTGGTTATTTAACATAGCCTTGGAAAATTACCATAGAAATAGATGGTTTACCTGGGTTTACCTATTAAAAATTGTGATTTGCCATGGCTATGTTAAATAGCCAGAGGGTATATATCACTAGCACGTTGGATCAATGATGAGACGGATATCATCGTGGCGTCTCGACACAGGGATGAACAACTGGATACATAGGATCATGATATATAGCAATGTAGGGTTAATAGTCATTGAAAAGGACTAATCATGGCTAATCTATGATATGTTTAAAAAAAAACAACATATGTAAACCTATGGTATATGAAAATACATGTTTACGTACATGGTCCTACATGGTCATCTCTTGAAATGTACACAGCTCGAAAAGGAACTTCTGTGGTAGTCGGATGTACTCCTTTGCCCGAGCCTTCCATCCCTCCAAGGCACAAATTCTCTCGGTGATCACGATACGACTGAGCCATTAAAAATACTCTCCATTCTGATTGCTGAATTTGTTGGGACTTATACTACCCAAGTCTGGGGAGTGATGATAACCCAGTAGGGGAAACCCAAAAAAAGCAACGAAAAAAAAACGACATAAGAAGATGGGATCTGGGATTTTTAATAGCTCACTTGTTCTTTGTGTCTTCCGGCCCAAACCAACCATGTAAATCCATCGTCGATATCGAGAGATTCGTGTTGGGGGATCCATCCACCCAGTTGCGGGGCTATGTCCAACTGATATCCCCAGTGTTGCTCATGGCAATCTTAGACACCTTGCTCGCTAACATGTTTGGGCTGGGTATCATTGTATTCATGATCATCCCCTTCTTGCCTTCTCGAGATATGGGCCACGGTCAAGTCATCAATTTTTGAGGGGTGTGTGTATTATCATTTTCCAAGCCCCAGCTCAAATTTAGTCTGTAGCTCATATATAAACCCAATATTTGTCCTGCTGGAATTTCTTCCCAATTCCCTTGCTTCAAGGCCCCATCTTCGGTGGTTAAAGACTGCAACGTGGTGCCCCAGTTATAAGATGTAAAAAAAGTCGGGTAAAGAAAAACCTGTCAACTCTAGACCTACCATAAACCCATAAAAGCTAGTGGAGATGTACGCAAACTTATCTAACATAAATCTACTATAAATCACCATTATTGTATGCTAAATTGGATACTTTTGATGGTTAAAACCACATCTGGGAGACCCAAACCGAGCATGTGGCCAATCGCCGGTTGGCCTCGAGATAGACCAGCACAACGTGCCCCAAGTTATAGGTTGGTTTTGAAAGCCATCTAGCAATTTTAGTCCATAGTCATATCATGTCAAATCATGTCATTTCATGTCATTTCATGTCATATCATGTCATTTCATGTCATTTCAAGTCATATCATGTCATATCATGTCATATCATGTCATTTCATGTCATATCATGTCATTTCATGTCATATCATGTCATTTCATGTCATATTGTGTCATGTCATGTCATATCGTGTCATTTCATGTCATATCAAGTCATATCATGTCATTTCATGTCATTTCATGTCATATCATGTCATATCATGTCATATCATGTCATTTCATGTCATATCATGTCATTTCATGTCATATTGTGTCATGTCATGTCATATCGTGTCATTTCATGTCATATCATGTCATATCATGTCATTTCATGTCATATCATGTCATATCATGTCATATCATGTCATTTCACGTCATATCATGTCATTTCATGTCATATTGTGTCATGTCATGTCATATCGTGTCATATCATGTCATATCATGTCATATCATGTCATTTCATGTCATTTCATGTCATATCATGTCAATATCATGTCATTTCATGTCATATCATGTCATTTCATGTCATATCATGTCAATATCATGTCATTTCATGTCATATCATGTCATTTCATGTCATATCGTGTCATATCATGTCATATCATGTCGTATCATATCATGTCGGATCATGTCATATCATGTCGGATCATGTCATATCATGTCGGATCATGTTGTATCATGTCATATCCTGTTGTATCTACCATAAACCATGTTGCGAAGCCAGTTATATATAACCAAACCAACTCACCTATCTTGGGGGGGGGTCAGATTGTTGTAATCTACTCATGAGGGGTAGACACGATGCTAAACCTACAAAAGACGTGAATACAATTTGCAAAGTAGATAGTATACAATCAATAGTCAGGAATCAGTGTGGATTAGTACAGTTATAACATGTTATAGCTGGCTTATAGCCTCATTTAAGCGATACATATGTTATATGATGTTATATGATGTTATATGATGTTATATATGATGTTATATGCATATATTATAACAATTCATAACACATTAAAATCTTAGTTGCAGGAGTTGTAACCTCATTGAAACATGGCCTCTTCGGAGAGGTGTCAACCGCGCCGCCTGTTCCGCAGGCCCCGCAGGGCCGGGCTCACCATCAGTGGTTAATATACTCTTAATAATGGTTAATATGATGGTAATATGATGGTGATATGATGGTTATTATATGGTTTTTCTAATGTTTAATCATGGTTAATAATTATCAGACTGATGCATGAACTGGCAACATTCTGCCTCTCCGTTCTTCCACGACGGATCAGCTTTTTGCCACTTGATGGACCGCACTCCATGTCTTCCCGCACAGAGGTCTGTCAACAGCACCTTCGGACTCGCAATCATGGCCTCTTCATGCACCATGCACAAGAAATTATGTCGTTGGATAGGCTTTGCCAGCAGCCTCATGTGCTTCCAGTGCTCCTGCGACAAGATGTGACGTTCCACAACCTTCATAGAAAACCTGAGAAAACCATCATTTTTTCATCGCTAAATCTTTGGTTCCTGCCTAACGCTGCAATTGGGTGCCATGCTTATTCGGTCCATCACCATACTGGCTGGTTGAAAGCTTAGTGTGTGTAATTTTCATTTATACTTGTCTGTACATATATATATATATATACATAGTATATAATTTAATATACATGTTACATGTTGTATAATCTTATGTATTTGAATGTCCTTCTATACCGTTGGATACCGTTGGTTGGTTGGTACAGTCTATCTTCGAGCCCCTTTATTTGTCAGCCAAAACCAGCCCCCCTCAACGCCTGCCTCAGCACCGGCCGGCATGACTCAAGGCTGCTGTGAATCTGTGATCATGGCTAGAACGCTACGCCGCTACGCATGGAATCGCTGAGATCAGTACCCATGGTTGCTTCGTTACAAAACCTTCAAGTAGTTGTTCCACATGCTGTCACTACCTTCAAAACTCCCTTCATTTAATGTTTGTCTCCAACTTTCTACGCCTTTTCCCCAAGGTCTTAAAAAAGAACAACCAGTTGTACCCCGTCAATCCGAGCAATGGATCTGTCATGGGACATGCCAGGGGACGCCCATACAGCCTGAGCCAAGTGGTAAAAAGAAAGCCTGGATCCACTGACAATGCTTTTTCGTGGAAATGAAATCTGTGAAAACTCAGTACAAGTGGATTGAATGGCCCCTTTGTTACAAAGGTTACCCACATGGCCCAACAGCCATGTTGTCCCTCCATCAGCCGCATTGGGCAGTGACTTCCTCCCATGTTTCAGAAAGGGAAGATCCAACCGTTCCTCAAAATTCGAATGCACGTGGCAATGTCTCGTCAGCCTTGTTCAAACAGGAAGTACTTAGATGGGCCATGGAGTTAATTAACTAGTTAGTAAATGGATTATTTGATTGGTATATATAGAGGGTTAGTTAATCCCCAGTCACTAACCAGGAATCGTTAATCCCATGGCCCATCTAAGTAGCCCAGTAACCCCATCTTTTGTTGATCAAATGCCTTGAATCTGAGCATGTTGGGCAAGTAATGGGCAAGTACATCAGATGCCAACCCCCCAGCGTTTCTGTCGCGCCATTGCTGTGGGAAAAATCAAGGTGTGAAACCAAGCCCACCCACGGACACAGGACGCCAGCAGTGTGTTCGTTACTGAAATCGCTGACAAAGTGGATATATAGTTAGTTTCAAAACCTATCTAATTTGTATATATTTGTATATTGTAGTTATACTGTTATACTATGTTATACTTGTATATTGTAGTTATATAAATCTCAGTTGAATTGGTGGACCTATCTTTGGGCGCCAACTTGGGACATTCCTTCCTGAACCTTCACCCTCTTGTAATCTAACCGCTTGCCATGCTTTTAACCACCGTTTCTCCGAACGGTACCCTGGGGTTTATTCATACAAGATGTGGAAAACCCAGGAAAGCCGAGGAAAACGATCTAGTTTACAGGAGGATAAATCCTCTACAAACCGACATGTTTTTCTGGTTGGTGGTTGAGCCAGCCCTCTGAAAAATCTGAGTTCGTCAGTTGGGATTATTATTCCCAATATACGGGGAAATAACAAATGTTCCAAACCACCAACCAGATAGCCATGTTGCCACAGCAAAAGAACAACATGTGTTCGGCTGTTTCAGCTTATCCCCACATGCGACTGTGGCAGAAAACCACTTGGGGATGCAGTGGGGGGTATTCGTATCTATGACTATGGTGATCACCATACGTTGGGGTATAACCCCAACAACATCCAATCAATACCTATATGGTTACATAACCACTTATTAATAGAACTAAACAATGGATAAATATATAATAATATATATATACATTAACCACTTATTAGTGGAACTCCACCCCGAAGCAATGTTTATCCAGGGACCAACATTTGTGTCGGAAACGTTGTCGCTGATTCTCCTGCAGATTGCTGCAGCAGCAGCTCATGCTCGAAATCCAACACGCTATAATATCATATGATATCATATGCTGGAAAAACAAAACATATATATATATATATATGTGTATATATATATATGTATATATATACATATATAATATCTAGACATATCTGTACAACTTCCAGCATGTTCCAGCATGTTCCAGCACCTCAAACACGCCCCGTTTTACCGTCACAAAAATCCTGAGGATGTGTAGTAATGAATCTTTTGATTTGCCAGAACAACAAGTAGTATCCATATGGGGAGTTCTTCTTGATTGGGGTATCCCCAGTCATCACCATGGTTGTTTCAAGTCCCTAAGTCATGGACATTTTTGACTTGGATGATTTGCATCAGCTCCATGTCACACTGCGATCGCACCCTGCCATGGGTGGTGTCAGTGAGCAACTGAACAGGGGTATGTGCAACAGGGGTTTGAAGCTGACATTCAGTAGTGAATATGACTATATACAAGGTGGTGCCCCATAGTTGGCCAAAGTGGTTTATTACTCCGATGACCAGGGTTTACGGTAAATAACTACGGCTGAACAAAGATGTATCTATATATATATAATATAGGTGATTGGATTATAAACCAACTTGTGACTTCGGGGGCCACCTTGTATAACAATAACAATGAATTTGACAATTTAGTGGGCAACTATGACAACTGGGGGCAACATCACATGAGTCTTCACCAGTTTGTAGGTTGACTGGGTGCGTCCAGAAATACGTTCCATCAACATTGCAAAGAGGTTTCATTTCAACCTACCATTCATTTTGTTTGTTTGGAACCATGTTGCTTTTAAGTATAATCAGTATAGTGATCAACAATCATGTTCACATTTGTGTTTTTACTATGTATGTGCATTGGAATGTTTTTCGGGGGGTAAAAAAAAACCTGGGGAATCTTCCAGTTGCACAGGCTGAAGAGCCAGTGTCACCACGTTGGGTCGTCGCGACGTCAGCGTGGATGATGGGAATGTCCACAGGACAAGAATTCCCACCCGATGGAAAGTGAAAAACAACCTATTTTTGCTGAAATTCCTTTCCATAATCAGCTTCGACATACAATTCCTATCCAAAGTTTGCCCGGAATCTTTGCTTTATCTCCATTGAAACGGTCAATTATTGCTGTTTAAATCTACAGTTTCAAACACTATCGTGGAGCCGGGTCCCATATCTTTCAAATATACTGGAGATAAAGTTTTGTTCAGAAACCAGTGTGTGCTATTAGTCATCCCTAAAAAACTGGGATAATCTCCCAATAGAGTACTCACTCATACTTAGTTAGTTTTTTTGTTGGTGTATGATAGTTACATAAATGCATATTCTACCTACCCCCACTAAATAGAACCAATAAATTACTCATCCATTGTATAAACCGTGCGATACCACTTGAATATCCCCCTGCACATTTACCCCCCTGACTCAGGGCAACCATTTTGTAGGGGCCCCAGGAGTTAAGCTTACAAATGTCCATGGTTAGGGGTTTATAAAATGGGCTGGGCAACATGCTTGGTGTG
>Ga0126342_10013053_pt1 | contig 14756 bp, 14 predicted proteins | sample Cyp1metagenome_FD_92528 | JGI IMG/M metagenome (GOLD analysis project Ga0126342, IMG submission 92528) | Coral microbial communities from Lord Howe Island, Old Settlement Bay, Australia - Cyphastrea 1 metagenome | ecosystem: Host-associated > Invertebrates > Cnidaria > Coral ... | reverse complement strand
CTCTCTCTCTATCTCTCCTCTCGTATCATGGCTATGGAAAAGCCACCAACTTGAGCTGTGTGAAAACACAGCGCAAACCTCTTTTTTTTCTCCGGGGTCGGCGGCAGGGGCGGCAGCCCTTAATATATATATAATTATATATACATATTTAATTATATAATCATATTGTATTCATATTATTTATATTAATATGAAGTCAAATCTTAGGCAAAGGTATGCAAAGGGGGACTTTACGTTCGCATACCGTTTTCAATGCACTCTGCTCTGCCTTCGTCGGGTACTTCTCTAAACTCCAAGCCTGGGTCCAGAGATGTCTAGCGTATGGACATTAAATGTTCACTAAATCGTCACCAAATGGTCACCAAATGGTCACTAACCACACTGAGCTGCCCAAATCTGCTATCTTTTGTGTCTTGTTGTCTTGCTTCCGCCTATCTTGCATTTCTTATCGAATGTGAAGTATGAGCAAGCGAGAAATCATTGCATCAGTTTCAGGAGCAAACTGTACTTGCCATCCTGGAATGGAGGGAGATCAAATACCTGAAGTGACATATCGTCCACGTCTGGAAACAAAAAATCAATGATCCATCTGGTAGTGGTGCCAGCCTTGCGGAAGATTTCCATGGTTCTTGCCATATGGAATGCGTTGCTGATCACAAGCAGCCTGCGTCCAAACAAAGGTCCACCCTTGACCCTTGATAGCCATGAACGAAATCCAAACCAAAATGGACTCATGAATTTGTTCCAACCATTTTTTCCAAGAAGAAGAACTTGGATCCCCCAGCCCACAGCCTATTCCAGCCAGCTGGGTCTGTGTGAGTCGTCCTAGGAGTGCGGATTCTCGTTGATCTTCAGCCAGGTTTCCAGGTTCGCAACTCTGTAGCTAATACAAAAAAGCACTGTTCAGCTCCGTCCTCAGGAAAAAGGCATTGGCTATCCTTAGATTTGGCGCTAGCTCGCACAATGCACAAGCTTCAAAACCTGTTCAACATGAGTTTGCTGACTTTTTGTTGAAGAACAAGATTGCAAATGTAACTCCAACATACTCTGAAACTCTACTAGTCAAGAGGCGTATCCAAGGACCAGTTCTCTTCGAAGACATCCTCCATCACGCGGGATTGAGATTAAAATAGATAGCATCAATTCCATGCAATTCCCGCACTGGCCATTTGGGAAAACATCTCCAAACCTGCGAACTCAACCATCAACAGCCACTAAATCGACTGAACCGACTCAATCAACTGAATCAAGTGCATCCTCGGCTCTTTTCTAAAAACCACAGGAACTATTAGAGCATATTAGAACATATTAGAACTATCACTTTTCACATTTTTTTTGTCACTTTTAATATCCTCTCCTCAGCAGGAACTTTGTGCTCACGGACAAGCCATCGGGCACTGGCCTGGCATCAACGGGCGCTTCTGAGGCCCCGTGGCGTGCCATGTGGCGTGCCATGTGGCGTGCCATGTGGCGTGGATCAAGCGGCCCGCCTCGGCTTCGTAGACTTGATAGCCGGAATGTGGATCAAGCGGCATGGGCCTAGCGCCATAAGTTGACGGAATCGGCTTGGCAAACACAATCGAACTTCAAGGGATACCATGGGATACCAAGATACCCAATGATGTATCATTGTCGAGCTCACACTTCTTGCGCCTGTGCTTTTTGGGGTCCCGAGCTTGTGAGGAGTCCCTGCAGACAGCGTGACCACCTGCCAGTGTTGGGATCTGCTCAAGAAAGGTTTAGAAGGCGCAGCATGGCTAAGCCTGGCTAAGCCTGGCTAAGCATGGCTGAGCATCCCGCAACAACGTGCTCACCGGACTTCTTTCTGTCGAAGTAAACATCTGCAGCCTCCGCAAGCTGCAGAGATTCTGCTGCACTCACTGGTGCCCCACCATGCCTCCAATAGTCTCCTCCTTACCTCGCGCCATGGTGAGATTAGCACGAGGCAACTAAATTGAAAGCGTGTGTGCTATGAAGATGTGATTCGACCAAGACCCAAGGACATGCGTTTAATATGTTTTAATTGTTAAATTGTTTTAATATGTTCAATGGACATGTCAATGGAGGAGAGGCCAAGATACCCAAAGAGTGGGAAGCCCATCCGCAGTCAACCCTCCACCGGGCACAACAACCTGCCGAGATGTTACGAGAGCACGAGAGCACCAATATCTTGGCGATATCTCACAATCATGGCAATCATGGCAGCAGAACCACCAGTGGTTTTTCCCGTGCTGGAGAAGCCTCATGGATGAAAACGTGAAAACGGAAAGGCATGGCTCCAAACCCACGGTGGCAATGCCCCGACAGGTCCATGTTTTACGAATGGTCGGCGTTCCATCTCTGGTTATATTAAAGATGTCTTCAATGGAGGTGTCAGCTGTCCAAAAGCATGTCTTGGATAATCTAGCTCTGGTACCATTACAAATCTGTCAATTCGGGACTACTGGTAGGGTAAATCGAGACCAGCTCGCGTTGGCATGCCAACCGAGCTCTTTGGTATCAATATGTCAATACCATGTCAATACAGTACAGGTTCCTACCTTCATGAACCTTCACCTAGATGCGCTGATTCTCGGGGTCACCAGCTGCAAGCTGAATGCTTCATAAAATCTTCAACCCAACTGGACCCAACGTTGGCTTAGCTTCGCGCTCCAAACCTCTGCAGGAGCAAAAGTCCAAGGCCTCCAAGTGCACCAGCTGCAATGAGATACATTAGCAGATAGGAAAGCCTCGCAGGCTTGAAAATGAGAGGACTGGGGCCCCTGGGGTTCAGCATGATTCAGTATGATTTCATTGCGCCTGAAATACTGAAATAGACCAAGAGGGCCAAGACCCTTGTCTGGTTTAGCCATGGCGGACATCACACCATGAGATATTGTTTGCATCTGCGTGCTAGTCATCTAGCTGATGCGAAAAGATCTATTTGTGCAACTTGCAACTCAACTTCACCGACTGATTTCATGTCAGTCACATGTCAGAGTCTGTTCAACTTGCGACTCAATGTCAGCAACTGATTTCGTTTCATGGGTTCTCTGAAGGTGGCCCCATCTTGAGGCTATGCAACGGGTGGTTGGGCGTTGATTTCGACAACGTGGAAGTCCGCAGCACAAAGTTTCTTACTTAACCATACTTAACCCTATGATCGAAACAAAAATGAAACATCGCTCTCTGCAGCATTGCTATTTTTCAAGTTGAGCTGACATTGCCAGCCTTGAGATTTGGGCTCACACCCCAAAATCCATCTCCTGGCACACCTATGGCATCCTATGGCGCCCTCAACTAGGACGGGTCATGGCAAGTCAGTTCGAAGCTGATTTGCCCCATGACCCTCCTACCAAGCAGCCACTAAGTCGATGGCGACCTCAAGAAAGTCTGCCAATTCGTCTGATGGAGGGAAGGAGACCTAGCAGAGTCTGCAGTTTCCTGCAGTGAAAATCATTCTGGAACATTGTGGATGATTCATTAGCCAGGTTTCAAATGATCTTCCCTCCACCATATCTCTGGCAAAAGGCACGCAGATCGCTGAAGAGCAGCAAACTGCCATGACCAAAAAGGCCTTTGCCGAAACTGAGTCCAGTGATGTGGAAGTCTGGAAGCGCAGACATTTCTCGTGTCACGAACACGCCCTTGTATTGTATATATTTGCTGTGGGATACATTTAAGTTCCCCTCCTTAGATAAACTTTGGATATCACTAAATCACCAAAAAGGGATTCAAAAAAAGGACCATATCATATCGTATAGTTGCAATGTCTCCTACAGTCTCCTGTGCTGGAACCTGTTGTAGGCAGTTTTGGATTTATGGTCACCATAAAAATACATCTCTTGTCTGCGTTTTCAGATCTCCAAGGCCAAGAGGCTGAAAATCTTCTGCGTTTCAAAATCATTTGTTCATGTTCCAAATCAGATGGCATTTGTTTCAGCACTGCTTCAGCACCGTTTTGGATGGTTCATACTGGTTCAGTCTGTCTTTGACCCCACTGCATCGAGGAGTGTGGGATCTGGCGAAAGATTCAATCCGAATGCCCGAGAGTTCACGGGCATCTTAAATGTGGTGAAAAGCTACAGCCTCTCATGGCTGTTTTGACATTCACCTCAGATGTTCAAAGAATTCCACTGCGCATGCCTCACGCAAAATCAACACCACAAGACCTGCCGAAAAACTCAGAACTCGATTTGGTCTGAGAGCTGAACAAGAATTTGATGGTCCTCTAGGCATAAGCCTCTTTCGGGTTGGCACTCATGCCCTCGTCCTGCAAAACGTGACAATAAGGTGTACAAAAAGATTGCAGCAGTACAACGATGCTTACAACTTGAACTTTGGATAGTTTTGGTATGTTTTTGGTGATGTCGAGCAAAAAGTAGTCTTACATATTTTTCACACGTAGTTTTACTTCAGAAATCTGATCTGAACTCAAACGAGGGAACGGTCTCGCTGCAGACGCAAGCTCTTTTCGTCCCTGTAGCGGCAACAAGTCAGGCCGAGCTCGGATGGCAGCATCAATAGCCTTGCCAAAGCATCGGGGCTGTTGGGCCTTGATGTCAACATATGTCAACTATCAAAGTTTAATAAATTTCGAACATCCAAATGACGATGAGAATAGGCTATCTATGGCTATCTAGTATGCTATAGTCGTAGATTCAAAATGATCTCCAGATCACTCAGATCACTCTTATACTGACTGTATGAAGACAATTGGGAATGATGGTATGACAACAATAGATCTTCCGCCATTCTCTGATCGAGGTTGACGTCACCTGTTGCAAACGCAAACCAAAGTCTCCAGCATACCTCAAGCGCGTAAACCGTGCACGATGTCTGAATTCCAGACACAGCTGTAAGGATGCAAACGCTAATGCACAAATGCTGGAGACGCACTTTAGCACCTGCAAACTCTGGATTTTTTCAACATGCAATAATGAAGTGCACCAATTCTCTGTACCTTGTTGCTTCCAAGTAGTTCTTTTCTGAAGCTTCTTGGCACAACTCGACCATGTCTGCAAGGGAAGCCGTGGAAAAGTCGCACCCCGACAGCCCCATGACAGCCCCAACACACACGGAACGCCAAAGGCAAGGCCGTGAGGCGGCCGTGAGGCGCCTGGAGTCAAGGATTTGGACTTGGAAAGCACCTGCCAGCGGGAACTCAAGGGAGTTCATTAACTTCATTAGCCATTCAATGATCTTATAATTCTTATATAAATGATGTTAAAGGATGTTTATATGTTAAGTTTATGTTAATGTATGCCAGTTGGAGTGGAGTGGAAAAGAAAGTTTCGACTTCTCATGTCATCTCAGCCACTGCCGCATAGCTGGCATAGCTGGCATAGCTGGCATAGCTGGCATAGCTTCGTGCCTGATCTACAGCTTCATCAATGTCTTCACCTTCTATCACCACCATCCCTGCGACATCGAAGAAGTCACCAATGTTGGGACCTGAAGCTGGATGGAACTTCCAGCTTCACCATCACCCAAGACAGATTGGCAACTTCCAGCCCGTCGAATAACCAGAACAAACAGATGAATACAGCAAATTTCTTCAACACAAAGATATATGGGTATGGGTCAATACCTATTAATATCTATTAATACCATTTTTAGGGGGATGAAACATCCATTTACCAGCTATTTTGATATTCACCAGGGGTACAAGGTTTTGACACACTGCCATATTAATGTATGTTATGTATTTTTGTTGAAGAACATCTTTCTGAGTCCCTGACAACCCCAGTAAACTGGAATGCACCGCGCAAGCTGGCAAAGCTTGCGCAGCTTCCAGAATGGAGCTTGCAGAGGCTGCAAAAACAAAGTCTTCTCAAGAACTTCATTGAGCTTCGAAAAAACGTCTTAAACTTTTAAACCCGTCAGCTGTACCAGTGCATCCAGCAGTTTCTCTGAGAAGTAGTTGGCTTGCTTGGAGTTCTCAATCACCTCTGCAGATTCTGCAGTGTCAATAGCCCATAGCTACGTAGCATCTCCGTGTCAGATTCTTCCAATCCACCGGCATCATTTGCAACCGGGTTCAATCAGCCAAGAGCACAAGAACAAAGCTGTTGAAGAACTGCAAATTGCGCTGGTCACGGCTAATGCCACCACCCTCCATGAAGTCCAAAGGAACCTGTTCCAGAGTGCAACGACCAAGCACAACAAGATTGTGTACTCTTTGGCCTTTCGCAATAAAGGAGGAATGCAGCAATGCGCTTTGATGAGCCTGCATCTCCTGCTTCAGTCGCTCTTGCACCTATCACTACTGTGGCACATTGACAATGGGCATGAAAGTGCATCCCAGAAAGTTCCTCAGTCCTTGGAGTTCTGTTTCACAGTTGTTTTTTGGTCCCAGCCTCCCAAATCTTGTGTCGCAGCTGGTGTCCTTTTGTTCGGCATTTGCTGCCTGCTCGAAGGCTCGAAGGTCCAAGTGCGTCGCAAAATGACCTCGAATGTCCTCGATGCCACAGGCTTTGCTTCCCCTGCCTCTGAGGAATCCAAGGGCTGCTTTCTTGGGTTTCGTGCCAAACTGAGGCCACTCAGCCTGAGTCAGCTGATGTCGTGCCAAGAGAAAATTAAAAAACAATGACTTGGCGAAGGACTGGCACCAGCCAAGGGGTGGCTGGAACAAAGAGCTCCGCCCGACGTCCCAGCCACTCCTTGCAAGTAAAGATCTGCAACAAGCGAGGCGTTGAAATCACAAGTGTATCATAGTGTATCAATTTTACTTGACATATACGAATGCGTCAATATGCGTCAATATTAAAAGCCCCAAAAATCGATGGTCGCTACAAAGAAAATTACGAAAATCTGTGCATTGGTGCCAAGATGAGTTTGTGGATTTCACTGTGCCGAGGCTGAGATTGGCACGCACGAGAGGTGCTGGTCTTGCCATGTCAATACCAAGTCGAAGCCCTCCAGGCAATTGGCAATTCACACATGTTCACAGCAATTCACACTCCATTTGAAAATATTTTAAGATTTTTCAAGATGCTATCCCCGAGTGCACCTCCAAACTCAAAGCTTTGACCTCGGGAGGTTCTTGCACCACCAGCACCTGCAATTCTCAAGCTGCCCAAGAATGCCCGTCATAGGTAACGGGGTCCACCAGCAAGAAAAGCAAAGCCTGATTCAAGAGTGCAAAAGCATAAGGCTGCCGGCTGCTTTTCCGACTCATCCATCTTCAGCTCTCTTGAGAGCTGGGGATTTCTTTTGCCAAGACCTGCATTGACATGATCAGAGTCTGGCTTGGGTCTGGCTTGGCAATGCACAAAGGGCTTCAAGTGCAAATTTGCCGTCAAACCTTCAGGCTACTTTCGTGACATCGGTCCGTCACCATCTTGGCCGTGTATCCATCATGCGAGTGTTCAGCAGGTTGGTTCACATTGCTGATCCATGTGTGATTAGTCTCCAATCTCTTCAACGATCTGGGATGCTCTGGAAATGATGTCTCTGGTTGTGAAGTCATTGTCATCCTCACCAAGTTGCAAATGAGCAGCTGTGAATGCCAAAATCCTGGCCAAGGACTCAGAGACTTCAGAAGGTCTTGGAGGATCCTTTGAAACTGCAAGCAAAGCCTCAGAGCCCTTCAACAATCCTGCGGAGAGCTCTTCATGAGTAATGTCATCCCAAACGTCCCTGATATCCTCACGGCGTTTTGCAAAAGCATCCCGAAGTTGGCTAAAGGATCCATTCGCTGCTGGCACGTACAGCGAGGTCATGATTCCAATGTCTTTGCACTGATCCATCCTGTGTAACGGAAGCCATTCGACCTTGCACTCTGCAGATCCTGCGGCATGGACAAGCGCAACAACATGTTCTGGGCTAAAGCTGGTCATCAAAACAACCTTGAGAGCACTAGCTTCAAACTGATCCTCAAGCTGAGAAATCAGAAGAGGTGTGTTGCACTCCAAGGGCAAATGCTGAAAGCTGACAAGTTCATAACTGTCTCCTACCAGCAGTCGAGGTAGCAGATCAACTTTCAATGCTGCCAATGTTGGCTCAACAAAACTTATGCCCGGCAAGATGTCTACCTGAACGCCACACGATGAGCTTCGACTTGTGATTAGCTTCGTGGTAGTTTCACCCACCCATGGATCTCCAGGAACTAAATACAGAACCTTGCCATGCTCTTTGGCAAGCTCCAAGATTCTGTTAGATATATTGCTATAGAGAAATTCAAAAGTCTCTGCTTCTTCGTAATAGCTTTCAAAAGTGGTAAGCTTCACCGTGTCGGGGATTGCACTTAGGGCCGGATGTCGACCAATCCGAGCGAATACCTCGGAGGAGCTACAGATTTCATCCCACACAGCACGTGTGAGGTACGACGGATTGCCTGGCCCCAGGCCTGCGATCACAACTCGACCCCCTGGAGGCCCTGGATTCATTTCATCGGTCGTTTCATCGGTGGGGACACTGCGAGCAAAAGAAGCCACCTTTCCAGTGGCTCTAAGCTTTCTTTCTGTCGATCCAACCTTAAAAATATCTGGGGCTTGGCCGGTGACATAATTCACTGTGGCAAAACGCCGTGTGGGCTTGGAAGTTTCAGGTCCTGCTGATGGCACAGCAGATGGACTGAAAGTTGTAGCGTATAGCGAGAAGGCAAGCAACTTTATGAGCTTGCAGTGGCGATGGAACTGTCTTTGCATCCCAAGGCTCCTCTAGAAAGGAATGATACATTTGCGTCTGAACCAAGAACTGCAATTGCATGCAATTACCCCTATCCAAAAGATGAACAGGCAAGGGTTCAAAGTCTCAAGCATCAGACTCTCCTTGCCTTGAGGGAGGAGTCAGACTTTGCAGCATAACTGCGGAGATCTACATCAAGCCAAATTTCGGCCTCCAAATCCACGTTTGAAGCAAAACACACAAAACAGTCAGCTCATGAAATCTAGACAGCACATTAGAAGCGTCAGCCACCAACCTCACAGGCCAGTCTCACGGAGAGAACTCCGCAGTTTGCCAAGTCCTGCTTGCATGTGAATAGTTCGGTTGTCCTTATGTGCTCAGATGTACTCAGTACATCTCAGTACCATCCTATCAAAAAGAACACGAGACAAGGGTTGTACCGGCCTCCTGCAGCTGGAGATCGACTTGTCCAAAATGTCCAGCAAGCACAGAGAGCGCGTCACTGGCGACACGATTGGCCAATGGAGGTGGCTATGCTGATCTGACCACATCATGACGAGATGACCCAGAGCATCCCAGAGCTGCCTGTGCTTCAGGTGTTGATGTATTGTCGCCAGCATTCGCGATGGCTTACTTTCTTGTGGTCGCCATCAGTGTGATGGCGACATATCGCGACGTGTCAGACATGTCAGGGATGTTCAAAAGCAGATCGTACACTAAGAGTGAGAGCGTACAGAGAGGGAAGGCTTGGTATCCATGGAAACGGGACGTAAGAAACAATGAAACAATGAAAACCTGTTGCGAAAACAGAAAACCAAAGCGGGCCAACAAGCAGTGTCCACTGTCTGTTCTATCCTGCTCCGAGCCGTGTGGCTGTAAGGACTGCATCATAACATGAATGCTCGTGTCATGTCAGAGAAGATTCCTTGCTTTCAATCCAGTGTGAAACATTGGCTCACAGTGAATCATTGGCTGATCATGAACCATAATTAAATTACATCATGAAATCATGCACCATAATGAACCGTGATAAACCATTGGCCATAGGGCCCATAGGGCCATAGGGCCATAGCGCCATGGGCCTCTCTCTATGTGTGGCTCACATGCTGGGACTCCTCCCGATGGACCAGCTTGTACTGTAAGACCGTTTCGGCCAAGCCAGGAGTGAGCCTGAAGGGAAGATTTTTTTAGCTCTGCAAAATGCAAACATTTCTCCAAACATGAACTGTGCTCAAACTGCTCAAACAGAATAGAAGAACTTGACAAATAAAAAAGTTGACCTTCAAGACTTCAAGTCTTCCAAAAAGGTCCACCATTATGCAGTGGCTTCTAGAGCTTTACTGCCGTGTCTTGCAAACATCCGCTGACTTAGATGGAGATCTGCCTTGTGGCGCCAGAACCGAAGACTGCAGCCTGCACGGTCCAAGAAACCCACTGCGGTCCACTTTTGTTTCTACAAGATTCATAAAAAGATATAAAAAGTATGAATCCATATGAATCCCATTTCCTCATATTTCCTCTACCTCGACCTTCGGTTTCACCTCTGTTGATCCGGGTGTTTTCAATGCAACATCTCCCAAGCCTGGTAAGCAAGTACCAGCTTGGCAAGCTGTCGGCCGGAAAAGCCCTCGGTCCGTTTGGCGACCTCGATTTCTGCGCTTTGCACTATGTCTTGCCAGGGTGCGATCAAGATCAACAGCCCCCATGTCAGCCCTACAAGCGTTGTTGTCTCACACTATAAAGATCTCTGATGATCTATGTATAAAGGAGATTATAGAAGCACATTGAGGATCATTGAGGATCATTCAGGTCTGCTGCAAACTTTTCACGTGCTTTTCTGCTGCGGAATTCACCATGCCACTCTTTCACACCGGCAGTCCTTGACTCTGCCAATGCGTCATGGCATGCAGGTGAGACAAATCCTAACATTCCAAACTCCGCATCACGTCTATGGAGGAGTATGGAGGAGTTTCTTGTCTAAGCACATAGATTTCAGCATACCTCTCAGTATAGGTTCAGATAGTTCGCGACCAAAAGCAAGTCCTTGGAGAAGCCAAGGTTTCAAGCTAACCACATTCCTACCCAATACACGAAAAGGTGAAAGATGGTGAAATAATACCTCCTCCTGCCAGCCATGTTGCTAGGACAACATCGTCATCGATGGGGAACTCGGGAATGGGTACCTATCGATTCAAGCTCTGAACCCGAGGTAACCATTTACATTTCTATGGAATATACTGATTCCAGCAATTTCCAGCACGCCTTTGCATCTGTGTACTTGTACTTGAAGTACAGGTACTCGATGACCTCAAAAAAGCAAAGAAGACTCTGTCCTTGAAAGGAATGAAAGCAACACAGTTGTAACAAACAGCAATGAAGGGTGAAGAGATTCGAAGAAGTGTCACAACATGTCGCAACTTTAGAAGTTCGGAAGGTTTCGGAAGGTTTCGGAAGCCTTCTCCAGTAACTTTCCGGTGATGGTCGGGAGCTGGATCTCATTGGTCTGACCCTCTTTGAAGCCTTCCTTCAGTTCCGATGCATGACACAACTTGACACATCTCTGGAGGAAAGCTGTTCCAATGGCTCAAATATGTTCCAATTGCCGCCTTCTCCACCATCTTTTTGAAGGTGTCGCATTCGTACGCAATTCGTCTGTCCTTCCGATTTTGTCGACTTCCAAATGGCGGGCTCAAGTGATATAAGTGATGACTATTGACTGTCGACAACATCTGAACACTGTCCAAAAAGAACTCATGGCCATCGGCACTGATGAGCCTCAGGTACCTGGACACGAGTTCCACTGAGCAGGATCTGACTTTGTCAGACACCAAAAAGGACTTGTTCCAACGAAGGTTCTCAGCTGCTGAGCTGCTCACGAAAAGGTTTCGACTGGATCCAGATGGGGATTGTCCATGTCAAGCGCCTAAGGCTTTGGTGTCACCAAACGTAAAACGTTCCATCTGCAGAGCGATAAATCAAACACAGCAGTGCACAAATGTGCACAATGTAATGTAGCTATATGTAGCTGTAGCTGAGGTGCCATGGTCGCGACAGCAGCTGTCACACCACTCTGGCTCAATGGCAAACTCTCAGGAGCCACAAACAGCATTCGGAGGCATGCTGGAATTTTCACAGTTTTCACTGCAGCCAAGAAAAAGTACAAGGACATACAAGGACCATGCCGCTGCCATTTGCTGCTGAAAAGATTCCGACATCTTCCAAAAAGGCGCCGACTTCTTCCAGGAAGGAGTCATCCAATTTCTCGTCTACCTGCAGCAATCAACCAGTCTCTTAAAGATGATTGGTTGATCGCCAAAACTAAAAGAATGTCAAAATATGTCAAGATATGCTAAGAAGTGGCACTGGAAACTCCTGCGACGGTTTGTGGGCCTGAATCACCTTGCCCCGCTTCGTTGGCTTATGAATGTGTTCCTGTTGCAATGAGGTTTCTTAGCTCAGAAGCGTTCAACCAAGGACACAACAAAATATACATACGTAATCATACGTAGATATACTATCAAGATTACTCTCAAGATATGATCTGATCACTCTGATCTCATGATATGATTGATGGCTTTTGTGCGCCAGTCGTCCTCCATGAACATGGAGAGCATCCGTTGTCGCTCCTGTCAGCTGCAGAAGCTGCCATATGCAGCTGGTCCATCCCCGACCCCTTGCCGCCTTCAAGCTGGGAAGGGGGAACTCAAAGCTCTCATCCTTAGCCATCACTGCACGAATCTATGGTCTCGCGTCTCGTGTTCACGGCCCCGACGGCCCCCCCATATGGTATGGGGGGTTACCCCCCCCCACCCCCCAGCCCCCAGGGGAAGCGATACATATACAGATACAGATACAGATACATATATATATACACACATAATTTATATATTTGCACATACACATACTGCATACATACATACACACCCATGTGTATATATATATATATATACTACTTACATATATGCGTATTGCATATATATATAATAACGTGTACATACATATAGATACACACATACTTGTAGAATCTCGTACATCCATATATATATATATATATAGGGACATATAGGGACCATCACCATCTTGGGAGGGGGGACCACCAAACGCTGGGCCATCTATATCTGTCGATATGTCTGCGTGTCGATGCGTAGAGACCAGGCCAGCTCCCTGTTTGATGGCTGGTTTTCAATGTCAGTGTTGGCCGCGTTCCAAAATGACCAAAAAAGCCGCGTTCCAAAGCGACCCCCTTTACCAATGCTAATTGCATGGAATGGTGGATGCTCCAGATTTCTTTCGGTTCTCTAACAATTACTTTTGATCGCAGAATCCACAGCATTTCTGGGTGCTCGGACTTATCAGGAAATTCTGAAGGCAAATACAACTTTGTATTTGAAACATTTTGAAACTCTGCGAGGATTGCTGCTGCTTGATCTGCTTGAATTCCATGCAAGGGGACAGCTCCATACAGCGAAGATTCCACTGTTTCATGCTTGCCTTGGGCCCCAGCCACACGATCGAGCACTGCTTTATCAAGAATCTCTCGAATGTTGGTGGCCAGCACAACCACAAATCTGTCCAGGCACTTCAGAGTCTGTGCTTCAAACGTGCCTCTGCGTGTTGCAGAAGCTCATTTCACCTCCCCACCTACAATCCTTTCAAGAAACAAGCCTAAACATACCTAAACTAACCAATTTCACATAAACTTAATTCAAACTTGCCAGCGTCGCTTGTCGCTCTCTGTTCCTGTGTGATGGAGGAAAGCGGACAAGGTATTTCTCGCCTCGGCATCTTCCTGTGGTGTCCAGCTCAGCGGTGCAGCTCCAAGACATCTGAGGCCATGACCTCTTCACTCATGGCCCCACTTTCAGAGCCGCGGCCTGTTCGCAAAAATGCATCTGCCTGGCGCTGAAAGGCAGAAGGCAGCTGAAGAACATGGTGAAGGTCCTTCAAATGGTTTAGGATTTTCGACAAACAATTGATGAAATATAATAAATGTATTTAAATATATTGTTAAATCATATTAAATCTGTATGAATGCACATGTTTGTCGGAATTCCAGATCTTTCAGGAGGCCTCATCAATGAACAGAATCAATCCCTTCCTCAGTGCCGTTGTCTCGGGTGAGTTGGGCATCGCAGCTGAAGCTGAGGCAATGGCCTGGAGTTGTTGGCCCACTGGAACAGCTTGTTCAGCTCGTGCACCTGGCAGCCAGAGTGATGGTCTGTTGATGGTCTGTTGATGGCTTTTAGCACGGTTTCTGATGTGTGTTTTCATCATGATTATCATGATCCGAAATCTTCCGAAATGATGGTCAACACACATGTTTCATGAATGAAAGAATCCGGTGTGAATAGCAACGCTTCGGCTTTTTCTTACTCACTGCTGACTGGGGTGGTTTCACCACCGGGTTTTCCAAATCACCAACTCCTCTGATGCTGGCAATCCAGTCGTGATGTAGTCGTTCGTGAGGCAGATAATTCGACTCAAAGCACAGAACGGTCTGAAGGTACGCCATGGCACTCGCGTCCCAGGCACTTCCAGGAAAACCAGAAACTTCGGTAGGTTTTGCGGGCCATTTGGTAGCTGCCCTGCAGAGTTTTCTCCCTGGAAGTCTTCCGTTTCATCGCGTTGTCACTGCGAACTCCTGATCCAATCTCTGTGCAGAAACCATTGGGAGTCATTGGAGGATCAACAATTCTGACATACCATGAGATCCGCATTTTTCTCCAGATATCTCCAGATATCTCCAGATATCTCCAGATCACTTGTAGCATCTTAAGTAGCAATCCAGCAGTTTTCTCCATGATTTCGTCCCTTCAGAAGCGATGATTGGCTCCACGAGGACGAAATCCCGCATGAGGCGCCTTGGGCTCCCGAGCCCTGCGGCCATCCCGGCCATCCCGGCCATCTCCGCTACGGCTTCGCGAGCGTCCGGCCGCGGAGTTCACCTGGAGCACGGTGACCGCAGCGTGAATTTCCCATTGATTCGATTGGTTGATAGAGTTGATAGGGAAATTGATGGATTTTGATGTCTAGCGTTCATCTAATACATATATATATATATTATTATATTATAATTATATATTATATTATATATATCATTATATCATATTATATTATATTATATTATATTATATTATATTATTAAT
>Ga0126342_10013052_pt1 | contig 14756 bp, 13 predicted proteins | sample Cyp1metagenome_FD_92528 | JGI IMG/M metagenome (GOLD analysis project Ga0126342, IMG submission 92528) | Coral microbial communities from Lord Howe Island, Old Settlement Bay, Australia - Cyphastrea 1 metagenome | ecosystem: Host-associated > Invertebrates > Cnidaria > Coral ... | reverse complement strand
GGAATCCGTGGAATCCGTGGAATCCGTGGAGATGTTCTCCATTGAAATCATCAAAGAAACATAAAGAAACCACCCATAAATAAATAGTGGAGTTGACCATTTATGTGGATGCCATAGTGGATTTAGTTGATTCAGGTTTGTTGAAAAATATTGGAAACATAAACCATGAGATTCTCCGACTGGAATCGAGGAAGAATGAGGTGCTCTTCCTGAGATGATTGGCAGCCACATGATTGATGTTCTGGGCCATGAAGCAGATTCATATTAAAGATGCCACTTGTGGGTCAGGGTCATAACTTTTGACATTGAACAAAAACATACAATTCGTGGTCATTGTTGGCACCGCATGACCATTTTTTGGGTCGTATGTTACCTCCCCAGTTTCTGTCCCTAGCTCGTTGAAAGAACCGTTCCAGGCGACATCAAGCCGCATGTCGAAGCCTCGGCCAGTGGACGGGCTGGATATGGATTGACCTACAAAAAAACATCCATGGAAAATTCACATTTGTATAGCATATAATATGCATATTGTACATATGCCTATGGAATCATATGGAATCCAAATCTAAATATCTAGATGGCATCCGGTATATCAGAAATGGAGACTCTGTAGAATCTTGTCGCCACCATTGGAAACGGGGCTTCATCTTCGATGTCAAGATGATAGCATGATAGAAATGTCCATAGACCAAGCAGTCAAGCTTTGATAGAAGCGATCCGTGCGAATCTGGTGATGGATAGCAGAATTGTTGAAAAAAGGGCAGAATTGCTTACAGAGTGTCACCTGTTCCGCTGCAGTGTGGTCTCTTTTGGTTCGACAAAAGACTGCACGCGTTCATCTGATGGTTGTCTTCCCAAGACATGTTCCCTTGGCACTTGGCACTCGCAGTACTTTGGCTGGAAATATCTGTGGGCAGGACTTGATTAAGAGACTCCCTTGTATACATGTTCTGCAGATCCTAAGCCCGAAACCTGCAAGGACCAATACCCAATCTCTGTGTGATTTAAGTCTTTTGGCTTGAATCACTTTCTTTGTTTGAAGCAAAGACTCTTGCCAGCTGGAACTTGACGGATTCAGGAGTAAGATGTTTTATTGGATTTCAATTTAATTGCATTGCTGGCTTCTGATCATAGCTTCAAGTTTCAAAGTTTCGACACTGGTAAACAAATGGGGGAATAAAGACCTCTCAACTGCTAAATTTTCAAACGTTCCAGTCAATAGTTAAGTCATTCTTGTCAATATCAACGTACATCACCTTTCATTCTCCGTCGAAACTCATGTCAAACGGTTTTTCAAGCAGGGCGCTGTCAAATTCACGACATCCAAGGGTCTTGAGCAATCAATGTGGTCTGAAGGAAGAGGGACCAGTTCGGGGGAGCCAAATATTGTCCCACAGATTCCAGTTCAACAATTTGCTCTTTATATTTCCAGCTGAGGTTGAGGATGGTTTTCTTGCTTTTTTTGCCAAACTGCTGCAGGTCTTCTTCGTGACTGGCCATGCACAACCCATCAGCTCTAGTAGTTCCGCGCGTTCGGCCTTCATCGGCATGGAAGCCATGAGAGGGGAGACCATGACAGGCTGGACATTGGTTTGGGGGAAGATGGTTACCTTCCGCTTATTTAATGTAGCTATGGACAAACACCATTTTTTCATATGTAAATCATATAAATCGGTCATGTTCCAAAGCTATGTTAAATCACTAGAGAGTGCGCGTACTATTAGACCACAATTTAACGTTAGATTGAGCGCGTTAGATTGTAGTTACAAGATGTTATAACAACATAATTATACTATATTACACTATTATATTGTTATACTATATATTATACTATTATAGTGTTATACTATTATTATACAAGATGTTATAACAATATAATTTTACTATATTATACTAACATGTTATAGCAATATAATTATACTATATATTACTATATTATACTATATTATACTATATTATACTATTAATAAATTCTGAGCCAATTGTGGTTGCTACTGTATTATAACTATGTTGGGGTGTCCTCCTTCGGTAATCTGAGGCATCGCCAGAACAGCCATGAAGGGTGCAGCTGACAGCTTGCTTTCCAGTTTTGACCTCACCAACATGGTGCCTTGGAATAGGATGAGTAGAGACTGAGTATGGATGGAAAATGATGGAAAATGATGGAAAATGATGGAAAATGATGGAAAATGATGGAAAATGATGGAAAATGATGGAAAATGATGGAAAATGATGGAAAATGATGGATGAATGATGGATGAATGATGGATGAATGATGGATGAATAGGATGGAAAATGATGGAAACATGCGGAGCTCTGATCACAATTCCAGCGGCTCCAGCGGATAGTTCTGTCCCAGGAACAATCTCTCAGAAATAAGATAGAAGAGTGTCTTAGCTGCACGACATCTGTTTGTTTGCGAAGATCATTCACTTTACCAGGTTTACCAAGTGCCAGTTCAGAATCGGAGATTCTCCTTCTGAAGCAATCAGTTTGACGGTGATTCCCAGGATGCGGCGAAATGCCTCGCACCTCATTCATCAACGAGCGGCACAGATCGAGGAGCACGTGTTTCATTGGCCCGTGTATACTTTGCGATTGAAGGCTGAGGGAAGATTCGCCTGCAAGCAAGCGGTCCAAGCATCAAGCATCCCTGAATTGTGTGGCGCCGGTATTGGCTAGTGCCTTGCGGCTAGTGCCTTTCGGTTTTCAAGTCGTGGTACTCGTACCTGCGACAGGTTCATCAACAGACTCAGACTGGCAGCATCGCTTTTCTTGCCTCAGGAGCATCTTCGAGAGACAAAGCTGCGCCACCTGCAGGCACGAGAGGTTTTAGCGAATAGCTACTTGACAGCAGATAGGGCTCGGCCATAACGACTGGTTGGCCACTCAGACTCAGACTGGCAAGTTACCTGACGATGAAGTCAGAGAACGGGCAGGTTACCCGAGGACAGCAACCAAGCACAAGATGTTCAATAATTCGCCAGCTCTGGCTCCGGAACCTACATTTGTGACAAACTATGCAGGCTTTAATTATCTCAAGCTGACCATCTCGACGCAATGGTGAAGGATGAATGAGAGAATTTCTTTGCTGCTCTTATTTGGATTTCTACATGTGTCTATGTGTAAGTGTGTAATGTTTGTTTCTCTTACCATTTCAACATCACAGTGGGGTTCCATGTCTTAGCCACAGCAGGTCTTGGTGCTTTGGCCAATTTGGTGACATTGAGGCACCACTAGGGCGTTTTTGGGGGATGACCATCATGGTCGAGGCATGTCGAGGCACTTAAGTTCGTATGTTTGGCAAATGGCCATTTTGCCAAAGCTTAAAACTATGGGCACATCATGGCACATGGGTAAGTATGGATCAATACCTATTATATAATACCATTTTTAGGGGGATGAACATCCATTTACCAGCTACTCTGATGTTCACCAGGGGTACCAGGGTTTTGACACACTGCCACATCACAATATGAGCCAGGTGGGCTCGCCTGTCCGTGACCTCCTTCCACGGGCGCTTGGGCAAGTGCTGTTGCGAAGGAACAGGATGTGACGCTCAGCCGCAGATGTCCACAAGGTGTGACCGACCCAAGGTGACCCAACGTGATGAGGATTTAACAGACATCAGTCCAATTCATTCCAGCAATAATCCCAGATTGCTATCCCAGATATCATCCTAAAGATATCTAAAGAATTCTAAAGATTATTATGATTATTTTAAAGATCTGGGCAATCCCAGTGGCAGAGTTCTTTTTGGCGAGCCAAGGAGTGGCAGTCCTTTGATTTTGGTGGAGCCCAGATGGACTATGAATGCAAGGCCTAGCTTGATCGGTTGATGATTGAGCCAGAGACTATCACATCTAACCCAAGCTGAACGGATTTGATTTTCCAAGCAGTGACGCAGTTAGAGGGCAATGGTGACACTCTTGGTGAAATTGGAGATGAACTTTGCAGTTCAGATGATTTGCAGACGCGTTCTTTGCCTCCGCAGTTGGGCTTCAGCGACTACCTGGATGTGTTGAATTTCAACCCAGGTGCAGAAGGAGTCATTGATAGTTGCAGATACCTGGCGTTCAATGCCATCCGGTCAAACCATGCCAAACCGAAGCCTCCAGGAGCAGCGCTGAGCAAATCAACAGCTGTGGATGATATTCTGGATCAATGTTCCAAGAAGGTGGAGGGATCAATGTCCACCTTGTCATCACTATCGCCATAACATGCCATAACCACCATCACCACCGGAATCATCATCAGCATCATCATGCTTATGGTTGTTATTGTGCTCTGTGTTTGTATGGTTTGTGCACTATAATGACAATTTGAACCGCCCTATACCTCATACAGCTGCTTGCTATTGCTGCTTTTCAGGTAGGGCAAAGCTCCGGTTCAAGTGCATCAACTGATGAAACACAGGGTTTAGGATTGCTCCGGATTCTGCCCGCACAGGGATGGCCTTATCCTTCCATGGTGGCTTGGCAGCTGGTGAAAGGGTATTGTCAACGAGTTGCTGGTGAGTGGGTTCATTCTTTTCTCTGTGCACTTGTGTACTTGTTGCTTTCCAAGACTTTTCCCTACTGATGATAGGCACTGAACTGTCTCATATTGTGGGCTGGTCCAGCATTTTGGAATATGGCCCTATGGCCCCGTGGAGGAGTGGTCGCCCCCCAGTCAACCTTCGTTGCCAGCGGAAGCGCAGACAGCGCCCGTGGAAGCGCTTCTGAAGCTGGCGCCGTCTGAGCCGATGGTCGTGGAAGTGTCAGAAGTGGTGAAGCCGCAGGAGTGTTTTTTTTTCCTTTAAAATTTTTAAAACATGGAGGTTTCTTAAGCCATCAAGGTACCCCCAAGTCACCATGGCTTTCAGTCCTAGCCGTCATGGTCATCCATGACGGCTGGAGGATTTGGGGGACCCAGCATTTTAGGAAACCTCAAATGATGCTGGAACTAGTTACAGTGGTTATGTTTGGTTAATGTATGTGCGCTCTTATGTTGGCGGAAGCGAATACAATAGTCATAGTAAGGTCCACTGGCCTTTGATCCTCTAAAGCCCAGTGGCTTCATCCCGCCATTTTCAGAGGAAAACCCACAGCCATTACCCGGAATTTCATATTCCACTACCCAGAAAATCCCATCAAATCACCATTAAGTCCCATATTTCCCAGGATGTCAATCGTATTGGTAGGAGGGCTGAGACGATTTTGCCAGATGGGCATCGCATATCGATAAGTGCATGGTTTGTTTCGGGGGTAAAATCCTTGGGCTTGGGACTACTTTCCGTGCGTCATCGCTTTATCAACATGATTTTATATCATTGATTGTGTGCTTGTGTGCTTGCTTTACTGATTGTTTGACAGATATTGAAGATTGATTGATTGATTGATTGATTGATTGATTGATTGATCGATTGATTGGTTAGTTGGTTGGTTGGTTGGTTGGTTGGTTGTTTGCGATTGTTTGTTTGCTTATCTGTTTGCTTTCTTGCTTTCTTGCCTTGGACTGTTTCTCAATGTGAGCGCACGCATTTGTTCGCAGGGCCATACCACCTCGACAGAGCCAGAGGGTGAGACTCCTGCAGTGGATCTGGATTTGGAAACAGTCACAGATTCAGTGAAGGACCATGGGTGCCATGGCTGTTTAGCTGAGAGTTGGTCAGAAAGGACAAGGACAGAATAGGGAAAATGTATGAACATGTAGTGATCATCCAGCATTCCGTACGGGAACTGTTCGAAAGAATCATTAGATTCATTAGATACCCTTCAAACATTGTTGTTAATTACTGATAATAATTACTGTGCATGTCTTCCAGCTTGCTATGCTGTGCCAATTTTCCAGGATTCCCCCGATGCTGGACTGACCCCGCAAACGGGTGTGGAGTTCCCTCACGCAGAGAACAGGAAGACTGTCAAGAGAGTGGAGGACCCAATCAGGTCAGACGAGGCTTCGTGGGGCAAGGGGGGCTGTAATTGCTTGGGCATCATCCAGATTACATTTCACTAATCATATAATTCTTCTGTAAATCAAACCACGCCTTCTGTGCATGTGGGACCCACCTTTTTTTGCTAATCTAAGTCCATTTGTCATCATCCATGATCATCCATTCATCATTTTGGCATCCATATCGATTGTGTGAAAATAGGGCACCTTCAAACTCGATCGTTTACTTTGTTATCATCGTTACACCCCAATTTAAGACAATTGGATGCTTGAAGATATGGATGAACTACTGTATCTGATATCTTTTCCATAAACAATGCCCTCATATTATTGAGACAGTTTAAGACAAACCCATGTTTACCAAATTTTCTCAATTTTTGACCATTTACCATCCCCCAATTTTAAGACACACCCATACTTTCCCATCCACAGTGTGGCTTTTCTATGATGCAGGAAACAGCTGAAGCTCCAGCTTCGCCACAGGCGGAATGGTGGGATGGTGGGTTTGTCGGGAAACTGGGGCACCACCCCAAGTTTCCGGGCATTGAAATTTGATGTTTTGCTATTTTACTCTGAAAGTATTCCATGATTTTCAAAACATCCTTCTCCCCATTAATTAAAAACAAACATAAATAAATATAAATGGTGGATTTTCATAATATATATATATATATATATTATATTATATATATACACATACACTCCATTCTTTGCCTGGTGTTTTTTGAGTTGTTTTTTGACATGACAATACTGGGTGATGAATCATCCAAACTCGAGTGTCCAGGCGGGGGAAGAGGCGGAGTCAGACTCCTTGCATGAGCCTTGGGCACCAAAAATGGGTGGATATCGAGACATCATCTGAGAATATCTATGAATATAATATATATATATATAATAATGATAATGTATATAATTATACATAATTATAATTATATGTGTAATTATCTATCTGTTCAGACTATATTCTGTCATTTTTGTTGGGTGCTAACGGTAACCAGCTGTGACCCGCACCCAAATCTTTTACACTCAGACCTTGAGGGTTGATGTTAGGACTGATAGGACTGTTGGGAAATAGGCCAACTGAATTTCAGAAAGTCGCAATGAAGGTAGAACCACTCTGTGCAGTTTTTCACGGGTCAGGGCATCATCCATTCTCCGAGGTACCCAATTTGACCTACACTAACGTTTGATCCACTTTTTAAGCCCAAATATAGGCCCTGCGTGCATCATTGAACTAGGCTACATCAGGTAAATTAATCCACTCACCCCCGGATTTCCTCAACAAAGTAGGCCAAGCTTCCATCCAAAACAGCGAGGTGTAAGACGTCTCCTCAGCCAAGGCCTTGAACCAAGCAGCTCAGCAGCTGGCAGAAGCAGAGCAGGCCGTGTCCAAACCGCTGGCACCGCCGGGTGAAGCACTGCCAGAAGAAGCTGCGCCAGCAGCGGGGCCGGAACAAGACATTCCATTCCCCAGGAGATGCTTCTGCAGATGCTGAAAAAGTATCAGATATATCAGCATCAATTGTGAAGATGCAGCCACTGTGAACCACAAGCAAGCACCTGGCACAATTCCATGGGTTTGAACGTCAAAGCGATTAAAGTCATGGTTGCATTGGTTTGAGCATCAACATGTGTGCTAAATCTATTTGAAGCCTTGCTCTTTGATGCACTTCTAGTGGTGTGGTCAGCTGCTGTTACTCTCTATCGCAGAAGCACTTGGAAGGCTATTGATCTACTCGAATTCAAACTTTCCACACCAACTAATTCCTCTCATGCACCAGGACTGAGGCATTGACAAGAACCCCGCAAATCGAGCAGGAGCCAGAGGCCCCGTGTGGAAACAAGCATTTACTTGTATCTATATATTATATGATATCAATTGATATCATATTGATTCATATTGACATCACATTATTCACTAATGTTGGATTCAATTCTTTCCTGTCTTCCATGTTTTTACCAGTTTCCCAATGTTTTTCCATTGCACAATCTCTTCTTCCCCTGACTCCCCAGCGCCAAGCCGCGCATCCCAAGGCGCAAGAAATCTCCCGGCTGCAGAAGAAGCAGAGCTTCAAAGCCAACGCCGGAGCTGCGGCCAACGCGGCCGAAAATGCCCTGAAGAATGAAGTGCAGAAGGTGCCTGGCTGATATGTGATGCATTGAAATAGGATGAAATCGGTGTTTTTTGACGTTGCAGATCATTGCGGTGTAAACGGGACGTTTCATACTAGTAGCTTGAAACAAGGGTGCAAGAGCTGGGAGATTGAGGGAGATGATGTTCAGGTACTACTCAATCTCGCTCGGAAACGAGATCCAGCGCTTTTCCAACAATCAATCAAGAGACTGGACGCTTTGGAAATTGGCTGAGATGGCTGAGATGGCTGAGATGGCTGAGATGGCTGATAGCCTGAGCCCAGCTGACTAGCAGAGACAACCAGTTGCAAAGCGCAATTTCAGCGTTCAGAAAGAGGTCGAGATGCTTGAAAAAATGCTGGAATCGATGCTCAAGTTCTGACATATCATAGTGCAGCTTTGTTTAGTCACCAATGGTGTGCAAATGCTGAACACTCTTGGAAACCTTGTAGCGACCAGCATTTCCGGGTTCGGTCGGGTGCAAAGACTCAGATGCACTTTGCTCATCTTTGCTCTATGCTCTACTCATCTCTACACACTCATTCCATCCCAGTAATTACTGCACAATCCTGTCCCCTAAAAAGGAGACCAACAAATCGGAACGAAGAAACTCCTTAAAAGCTCCATAGCTAAGGAGATGGGCTCTGCTTGCCGCAGGGGCGCTCTTGGCACCTGGTGCAGGTTTCCCATGCTAAATTGATGCCATTGGAAATCCCGTTTTAATGTTGATTCAATGGTGATTGAATGAGAATTCATGGGATTTAATAGTGAATTTTATGGAATTCAATGGAATTTAATGGGATTAAGTTATTTCATGTAGCTATGGAAAACACATTTTCTTATAGGTAAATCATACGTATAAATCGGTTATTTTCTGTAGCTATCTTAGATTACCAGGGAGTATGACAATCACGGTAGCTATTCACAATATAAGAATATCATGATCATGTAGGTTTGTACAAGCTGTTAGATCACCACTGTCTATGGGAATTATGATTGTGATTGTGACATTAGTGACATTATATTGACCATGGCATTATCACTCGTCAATAATATTGTGGTAATTAAAGACGGTCAATATAATGGTCAATTATCATGGAGTTACACTGCAACAATTTCAATGGGAATTTTATGCTCTTCTGCGCGAGGCAGATGGAGTTTTGCCGTATCGCCAAGTCAATCTGCCCGGGGCTCGGTAAAAATATGCTTGGATAGTGCAATCCAGACTTGAAAGCTCCATCTGCTATGGTAAAACATGGTAAAATATGGTAAAATGATGATCAACCAGCGGATGGAATGATGGAATGGTGGGTTTTCCCATGGGTTTTCCGAAACCTACTGTTGGCTCAGCCTGATGCCAGGAGGATCTGCAGCGATCCGTGCGGGAAAGGCCCAGGCACGGGATGTCCTGGTCATGCCAAGAATGTATGGGACATGTGTAGTACTTACCCGGCCTGGTAAACTAACAGTTTGCTATTGAAAATGGCTATTTATAGTTGATTTACCCACAAACAAATGGTGCTTTCCCATAGTTATGTTAGTTTACCAGAGGGTAGTACTTATCCAACAGAATGTATATTTGAAACATGTCTTAACAATATAAACTTGTCTATTCGTTGTTATAATTTTGTATATAGAATGCACAATGTGATTGTATGCCCATGATGCCCGGCTTCAATTTCTGTTTCTGCTTTCCACTTCCAGAGCCATGTTGATGGTCAGAGTGGTTACTTCAAGCCCACTGAAAGGGTTCTTCATGACAGTGCACCCTGTGAGAGTTTGGAGGCCTTTCGTGAGCTCTCCAGCGCGTAGCTTTAGATCGTCGGACCCGGCCTGCTTGAAGTTGAGGGACTCGGGGGTCTGGCATAGTCTGCCATAGTCTGCCATAGTCTCCCAGTTTCCAAAGAACTCCCAGCGCCAGGGCCAGAACAGCACACCAGGAGGAGGCCTGGGACCAAGGAGCGATGCCTCAACCTTCAGGGGCCGATGTCACATCCTGATCTACTTGGCCACAGAGTATCCTTTACTAAGCAAGCGCACATCAAGGGTTTTACAGTACCACGTAGTGATTGAATTTAAGTTTATATCCCCATTAAACCACCATTTTTGTTGGTTAAACCAGTATTTGAAGCGTGTGGAGAGCATCTCTCGAAATTGTCGGCTTTTTGCTTGCATTATGAGGCTCATGAGGCTTCAGCTGCTATGCCAGCACATGCCGCAGGCGGCTAAAGTCTGCCAGAAACCTCTCACTTCTTCATCCAAAAGGCAGATTAAACATGATTAAAATAGGACAAATACAGTCATTAGTCAAGAAATCAGTCTGTGATCATTGTCACCTATTTTGTCAAGAATAGACTATAATAAACTCGTGTACCTCTCAGATCTTGGGATGTCAAACTTCACCAAGCCAGTACACCCTACAGGCGGGCTTGCTGCTGCGGCCTCTGCCACAAACTCGGTCAAAGCACGTAGGACCCCCCTAAAATGCCCTAAAACATCCAAATCCTTGACTGTTGAACAGTTGAACATATTTGGCTGGCTAGAACATGTAAAACATGTTCAAGATGTCAAACTACCAACGGGGGATATTTGATGCTCGTAGTATCACTTTGAAGCTGAGATGTGGAAAAAAAACTCAAACGAATTAAGGCTCTGGGGCTGGGCCGCATTTTCAGCCACCGTATGCGGCAGCCGGTGCAGCGAGCACAGTACGGAGCTTGTTTTCCTTTGCTCGTGGGAAACTTGCATACTCAATGGCATATTCAGTGGCATATTCAATGGGTTCATCATGGTTCATCTTCTTCCAGGGTTCTTTTGGGAACGACAGCCGGAGTCTGGCAGAGCCAAGGTCGCCATTTGCAGAGGTGGCATTTGGCGCAGCCATCTACTGGACAGCCCGAGCGGCGGTGACCCTGGCTCACCGGATTTCTGGATCCCACATTGGTCGAGCAGCTTCCACTCAGTTCATACAGATCCGGTGAATGCCAGGCACATGCGTGGGCTCAACACTTAGATCATGGCTATGATTGGCATATCTTGGGCTGACACCGCTGACGGTACTGTTTGACACTCCAAATAAAACAGTATATATCTATACATCAATACATAAACTTGGCTGTCCTTGATGAATTTGGGCGGCTTGAAAGCAGCACGGAGGAACCCAAGACAACGTTGAGAGTGCATCCTGTATATAGATGCACTTTTGTTGGACATGACGTTGCCTTTTTTGTCTTGCAGAGTTCACCAGACCGTGTCACTAGTGCAAGTCATAGTCTTGAAGTTGGAATATGACTGAATATGATATGTACAAAAATGGTACATGGAAACCATCATCAAGACTTTGTGGAACCTCTTCAAGGGTACGAAGCCACCTGCGCACGGAGTAGCGTCCAAGGTCTCGGCTACCGACGGTTTCGCCCTTCGTGACGACTTGTTTCAGGTCTGCATCTCTTGCATCCTAGGATAGACAGGGTGGAAAGGTAAAGACAACCGTCTCAGATATTCTCAGATGTTCTCAGCTATCACTGCTATCACTGCTTGGCTCAAGTTCTGACGCCAATGTACTCGAAGCTTTCAATCTTTCAGGAGTGCACAGCGATGTTGCTGCGAGGACATGGCAGTGGCCCACACCTACAAGAACTCCATTCGGCCATGGATACAGTTGGAACCTTACTGCCTTGCTGTTTCTGGCATCCGATTCTACGACCTGCTCAGACATCTACGACATTCTACGACTCTACGACCTGATTTCCCAGGTCTGGAATCATTGCCCTGATCTCCAGTGTGTTTGTGGTTTTTGCACTGAAGGCAGAGAACACCTTTTGCTGTTTGGAGACTTGCTTCCAGCGGTACCAAGAATTGCATGGATATTTGTGTGGAATTCGCCCATCTTCGCCCTTGATTTCCGGGTAGGAGTTCATCAGATCCATGAAGGAGTGGGAACAGCAGCAGGAAATGAAGGAGATGCAGCAGATGGGAGAGGCAGGATCCAGCCATATAGCATCATATAGCCTGGTTGGTGGTTTCAAACAGCATGGGATACCTCAAATCCACTAGTGAACCATAGTGAACCATCATATTCCCCCAGAGAAATGTACGCTTTAGTTTGCTTCCATCCTACCTGGAATGATCGATGATGAAACCAGGAAGCTGCATCGGCCAGGATGCTCTCTTCCTCATGTCCACTCCAGTGGATGCCACACCCTTGGAGAAGAAGAAAGACCGGATGAGGCGTCGGCAGACATGACAGTCCCGCCGTGCAATGTTGGCCTCGAAGCCTTTGACTATGGTAACTTTATGAGGATGTCTTGAATAGTCTTTAAACATCTTTAAACTTTAATATACTTTAATCATGAATTCATTTGATTTAGTTTAATCTTGATTTGATTTGTACTCCTCTAAAGTTCCCATAGCTGGCTACTGAGCATTTCAAGACAAATCACAGGACTCAGGCGGGGTAGATGCCCCAGACACGTTCCAAGCGACAGAAATTGAGAGGAAGCGCCTCACGCCTTTGCCAATGAGAATCCTCGGAGGCGAAAACTGGTTGGTGGTTTGAAACACGTTTCGTTTTCGCTACTCGTACCGATGATGATCGCCATTGACTAGTATCAGTATATGGGATGGATTTAAACATATTGAAACCACTAGTGCCACTAGTGGTAGTGAAAAGAGTTGAAGACTCTCTTGTGGAGGCTTTCACGAAGATGAAGATGCTTAAAAACAGGATCGAACACTGCTCAAAAACAACTTCAAAGCTCACGTGGCATACGCAGCACATAGCTCCCGTTTCTTGTCGTGTTATTTTTTCATTTTTGTTCACCATTTGAGAATATTGAGAATCACTTGAAGCCTTTCCTCAACTATCTCAACTCAAGCTCCCAATAAATGTCTCCGAACGCTGCAACTGAAGGTGTTCTGGACAAGATGTGGCTCTTGCGAGTGGGTGCGTGCGTTGGGTGCGCCGCGGGGCAAAGAATAGCCGAATAGCCAGAGCTTTTGCCAGCTCCAGCTGCAGTTTTGGGTCAAAACTGGATGTACTTGTGGCGACATTGACGCAATACCAGTTCTTGTGGCTTACATTGGGCCCACAATCTCAACCAAAATCAACATAAATCAACTCTGTCCATTTGAGGGAACTGCATCCTCAGCCCAATGAACATCAATCACTGAACTAAATCATCCCTTGTCAGTGATTCTTGACATTGAGCAGGTACTTGCTGCCATTCTTGAACGTGTTTGACTCAGACTGGAATCAGTTTTGATGCGAGCCTCAAGTTGACTCAAGACTCTGTTTTCTCCTGCATGTTTGATTGATTGATTCTTGAACTCTAGGGCTTAATTCAGCGCGCGCTGTGATGGTTCAAGCACATGCCTAGACATTATGCAGCTTTCATCCCAAATAAAACACCCAAATAACCGGAGGGTTCCAAGGAACTCTTTGCACTGGCTCCACCCATCAAAGAACGTGTGTTTTTTTTTCCAGTCCCTCACCCGGCAGCTGAGGCTCTAGACTTTGGTGAGATCTCCATTTCTTTGTACCCGTTGGGCACCAAGCAGATCACCAAGCAGACCAGCTGATGGCTCCGGATCCTGGGCCGACCCATAAGGTATGCGGTGGGAGTTCCTCCAACAGAGCCCTTAGTCAATTTCATGCAGCACACGCTGAAGATGTGCTGAGCTTAAAGTGTGGACAGTGTGGACTGGATTCTGTAGAAATATAAGGCTTGGAAAACTCTGCAAGCAGCAATATGATATATTTATATACATACATACAAAAAATATACAAAATATATATGTACAATACATATATATATATATATAGAGTTACTTTGATGTTCTTGTGATTTGGATGTAGCGCTAACCGGTTGCCAAGACACACTGGTAGAGACTCTCGCAGTCACCTCTAGGGAGGAACGGTGACGCGGTGGCGTTCCTACGTGTCTAAGGCGATACTTGTACAACGCATACCTGAAGTGACGTGGCCTGTGATTAGCATGCTGCCCCTCTGAAAAATTTCCTACGTATGTGTATATCACATAGCGTTATATAGTTATATATGTACTTATACAATCTTATACATACACAAAGTGTTTGGGAATGTTTCGCATGTGCAGCAAAGATCATGATCCACTTTGTACACTTTGAGTGCCTTGCAACGGAATCTGATGGGATGGCCGCCAGGTCTGGGTACTACTTCCTGATTGTTTGGTTTATCTTCATCCAGACTGCCGTGAGAAACAAGGCTGCACCTTTCTATGTGCGCTTCCACTCATCGCAGGCAGGTTCGGGCGGAAGTTCATCATCCACATAACAACTTGTACCAATGTGATGTGAGCTCCTGGGAGAACTTGAATCATCTTGAAGAGTTTCCGTAAACCGCTTCCCTCCCAAGCCGTTCAGTAGAAACGATGGCCATTGAGGCCATTCTGATCTCCATGTTGTTGGGTGTGCCTCAGCAGGTGGAGATTGCTGGGATGAAACGGTGGAGATGCCATCGTTCACAACCGCACTCTTGGTAACATATACATACTATAAACAGACTATAATATAATATAATATTATATATTTAAGGGCTGCCGCCCCTGCCGCCGACCCCGGTAAAGAATCGGGGATTGCTGGTGAAACAGGCAAGAGCCGTGTGACGAGAAATTTTGGCAAATGCATCATCACATGCAGGATCATGCACG
>Ga0126342_10013051_pt1 | contig 14756 bp, 11 predicted proteins | sample Cyp1metagenome_FD_92528 | JGI IMG/M metagenome (GOLD analysis project Ga0126342, IMG submission 92528) | Coral microbial communities from Lord Howe Island, Old Settlement Bay, Australia - Cyphastrea 1 metagenome | ecosystem: Host-associated > Invertebrates > Cnidaria > Coral ... | reverse complement strand
GGTCCCAACGGTCCGTTCGAGGCGCAAGCCATGGCCAATTCCACCGAAGCTTGCGAGGCGATGGCCAGCTTTGGTGCGAAAGATGTTTGTGTCCATTTGTGGGCCGGTTTTTGGAATACTACAGGCCTATTGATGTAGAAACTGAACGCAATTGTCCAAGATAGAATCTTTCGCGTCCTTTTGTGCCTCCTGCAATGATGGGGCGCTGTATATGTTGATAATTAAGCAATATTAGGCATGCATTGAGGGCAAGTATCCTGGATCCATCTGGATCCATCTGGATCCGTTGCTGGGAGTTGAGGATTGAGCCCCAGAAAGGGCCACATGGCGTGTTGCCCAAGTCGCAGGAGTTCAGTTCACCCCAAGCTCCCTCTCAAAACATTGGGGAACCCCCCCTGTTTTGGCAAATTTTTCAAAGATTTTCAAATTACGATTTTAGATTCCTGAAATGGTGTGATCCCAAGTCTGTCACAATTTTTCAGGTGAAAATTTGCGAAGTCGGTGGAGAAGGCCTGTTCCTACCTCTCTTTGGTGATGCCGAACAGGCTGGGGGTTGCATTGCTGATCGGTTTCAGAGCGACTGGTATGATTTTCTGCTGACCCCAAGACTCTTATTCTTTTGAGGGGTCGTTCAACTACCAATCAGTAGTGTTGAGGTGTCTTCGAGCGTAATTTTAATTTTCTTTGAAGCCCCACTTTCAGTTGAAGGTCAAGCGTTTGGGCAGAATCCAATTTCGGCATTGCCATGCGGAACCATGCTGGAATTCTCTAGCCCATTTTTTTACATTGGTAGGAGAAGGCTTCCAGAAACTGTCTGTTGGTTGGGAATAGGCCAATCCAATGGACAAGTCTGTAGGAGGTGTCCAAGGTTCCTTGAATCCCTTCTGGGATTATCCCGGATGCGTTCGTAAGTGCTTCAGAACTGGATGGATTCTATGGATCTCCTTTCATATATCGGTTCTCTCCCAGTTCCTTACCCAAAATCACCCAGTGTTCAGAAGGGCTTTAGAACATCTTTTGAGCTTCTCCACATAGAGGTTTCCAATCCATGGGTACCCTAAATCATCCAGGTGTGGCCAGCAGGGCTTCGCGGTTTCCTTTACCTCCTGGGACTTCTTTGGACCTTCATTGGCGTAGCCCCTTGGCGACACATGGCTCGTTCCACAAATCGCAGGAGCTTCAGCATGGATGTAGATTAATTAATCGAACATATCGAACTTAACTAAGAGAAATCCATTCCCACCATTTCGTTTTTTTCTTGGCTGAACCACATGGAACCTTTTGAAACTGGTCTCACCATCCACCCTGCGCCCTGGCATGCGGCTTCAGGCCATAGTCGCAGATGTTTTCATGAGCGCAATTGAGACCATCACATCGAAAAAGAAGCTGCTCGGCGGGAACATGGTGGGCTGGATTTGGGAGACCGACTAGCCGAATAGCCCAACAAAAAACCCGGTGCGAGTGGTTTTCGGGTTGGGACCAGGACACCTCCATTGGTCCATGGGTGGAAAAGGGCACGCTTTGGGTTCGTGAAGAGGTACCCTCTGGTAAACTAACATAGCTATTGAAAATGGCCATTTATAGTGGATTTTCCCATTGAACATGGTGATTTCCCATAGTTATGTTAAATTACCAGAGGGTACATTACTTTAACGAGAGGAGCGGAGAGTCTTGCAGCAGCAGCAGGGAAGCATGGCAACTGGCACAAACAGAATTGTCTTTGGGAGTACAAGAAAACAATACCAAAGCACGACAAAAGGAACCTCCCTAGACCTGGGACATACGCCTATTGGAAATGACCAAGTGACCTTGCCAAGACCCGACTTCAATGAACGCATCTCCTCAGTGGGCCCTTGACCTCGTTCTTTGTATGGATCGACAATGATCGACATGGGATTGTCAGAAAAAAATGGAAACCTATACCATCTTACGAATCATACCATATTCTTTGGCAAGTCTTCCCCATGCAACTATCTAACCATAAAATAGGGGCCCATCCACATGTTCAGACACACTCATATCATCTGCTTGGTTATATATTCTCCTGTAATTTCCGCAAACTGGTTGATATGATATTCCGTATATATATATATTTGTTATATACATATGTTATATGTATATATATATATATATCTATATATACACATAATATAATGTATATATATATATTTATACACATAATAATATATGGCATTATCTGTGACTCTGGCTGGTTTTTTGCATCTCAAGATCGATGTGGGTAGAGCACATGCCTTCTTTCCTTGGAGCTGTTCGCGACTTTTCACTTACTTTTTCTTGCGCCTATCACTGTGGCCAGTCTGTTCTGGTGCCTTGGTTCATTGGCCTTCTGTCTGGGATCTTCGTTGGAATTTGCCTGGCTTTGCTTTTCCTAATCTTCCTTAGAGCCCATTTTTCTGTGCCTCATCCAGACGTATCTGCTGCTCCGGATCGAGTGTCGCAGCAGTTGAGACGTAGGAGTTCCAGATTAGGTCAATATTTGTATGAGTGAGCAAGCCATCCAACATTTGACTGAAGCCGTAGAACGATTGGCCTAGCCACAGACCGATTAGCTGCCAAGATTGATTTTTTGGTCAGCCGCCGAACTGCTTTTCCTTCAGAGCCCGTGCCTGCTTTCAGTGAAGCTTCTAGTCCGGTGAGTGCTGTAGGTAAGGTGATTGAGCTGCAGAGAACACCTTTTCCAACCGAGTTTGTGACCTACTGCGCGCTGTGGCGCTTTCGAGGCTTGGAGGAAGGACCGGGCAGACCGCCCAATTTCTGTTTTGCGCTTGCCTCTGAGAAACTGTCTTCCAAAGAGCCGGGTGTGCCTGATCGGGTTGAAAAAGCCCACACAGCTGGTTTTTGGGCTTACATTGCCGTGGAGACCCGCACTGTCTTCACTGACAAGACGCTTTTGCCTGGGTTGCGAACCCACCATTGGATTGTCCTGAGGTCTTCTCGATCCCAGCCGTTTCGCACGACATCGCTCAAGGACCTTGAGGCCCTTTGCAACACGAAGGACAAGTTCCTCGTCCTCGGAACTTTTGATTCCCTGACTGAGGTTGAGATCTTTTGCCTGGCTGCACGTGTAGCCATTCCTCCTTTGGTTGCAGCATGATCCAAGACAGTTTGAAGTTTGTAGGCAGAGGAGAAGACAGTCACTTGCTGGTCTTCGAGCCTCCCGCAGAGTATCTCACCCTAGGAATTCGTGCACCTACTTGCCTTGCAATTCCTGTGATCCCTCGTAAGGAGGGTTTCTTGTTGGCCATACCTGAAAATTTCTTGCAAGCTGATGTTGTGACGGATGCCCTTTTTGCTGAAGACGGAAGCCTTTTTGGGCCCTCTCGTGATTTTGTGGCACCCTTGATTGAGGAGGATGAGAGTGGACTCGGTACGGTGAATGTTGGGGTTGAAGCAAGATTCTTAGTGATCGATGTGTCTCACGCTGGTCTGGAATTCCTTAGAGAATATGATCCTGTTACTGACCCCAGCGGTGACCATATGGTTTTCAGTGTTGACCGTCCCGAAGCAATCCCTCAGATTGAGACCATCCTTGATCGCATCTCCGAGTGGATACAGCAATCAGGAGGTGCTGCCAGACTGGATTTTTATTCGGCTCGAGAAGAGCCGACTCAAGAGGTGATTGCGCCTTCAAAGCCTGCTCCCAAGAAGGCGGCAGCAAAAAAGGTGACGGCGGCAGCCCTTGCAGAAACCGTGTCTGCCTTGTCCAGTCAGGTCCAACTTTTGGCGGCGCAGCAACAAGAGCTTATGAAGAGCCACCAGGCCTCTTTTGTCACTCCTGTCGCCGGGCCAGAACTTGGAAAAGCAGCTATGCCCTCGGTGCTTCCTCCGGTGTCAGCAGGAATGGGGGGAACAGGGGGCCTCCCTGTGCCCAAGATCTCAAAGCTTTTGGGACCCCCGCCCAAAACAAAGCAGCCAGTTTTGTTTGGTGCAGCCGATGCAAGCGATGCCGTGAACCCGGTGGAAAATCCCGAGTCGCCAGGAGGAGACGAAATGACAAGAGCCATTGTGCAGCAGTCCCAGGCCATATCGGCCCTGGTCAGCCATTTAGCAAGTGGAGATCCCATTGCGGACTTGAGCTCCACAAGTGCGTCCTCGCAAGGCATTGGTACCAGAGGCGTTGCTCGCAGAGAACGCATGCAGCAAGAGCTGGCAACGGGATCGAGCAGCATGTTCATGCAGGTGCAACAGCAAATCTACAAAAAGATGAACCCTGCGTTACCAGTTCCTCGTACAGAGCAGGACCTTCTGGCCAGCGGCACCTCAATGTGTGCTTACCTCGAAAGATTCGGGGGGTACAAGGGCAAAAACGAGTTGGGAATGATCATGTGGATGCTGGGTCATTGCATGGACTCAGCAGCGAGCGGGGATGTTCACAAGACCCGCGAGTTTCTAGCCCTTACGACAGCATGTGTAGAGCAGGCATCGATGGATGGGCATTGGGGCATTGCTTACGTCCTGTCCCTGTTGGAAGAGCCGCCCAGTCAGCTCTTTGCAGACCGAGCCCATCCAGTTTCAGCTCTAGGGAAACCGTTTTCGCCACTAGTTCCGGGGGTATGGAGTGCGACCGCACTCGCATACCTGAAGGAGGTAGATCTGCTGTCAACGAAGAAAACCGAGGCACGACCCCAGAAGTCTCCAGCAAAAGCGGAGGATCCTTCCAGTACTCCGTCACCCAAGAGGCGACCCCGCTTTCCAAAGAAGCCGAAAGGCGGGGGAGAGACCACCAGCTAGATGCCACTTTCTCTGCATGTCCGAATTCAATAGATTCTTTTTTAGTCTATGATAGTGGGATTGAAGCTTGCAAGGGTGATTGTGCCAACTTGAATGCCAGCAATATGTGTACAAATAGTAAGGCCGGTAGTTCCCCAGACCGATCTTTAATTTATAGCCAGACTGAGCCATCTGGACTTGATAAGCCGTCCGGGACTTGCGAGCAAAGACCCAAAGCTGAGGATGTGCATGGTTCCCGTAGGAAGGATAGCTCCCATGGCAGGGCCCTTGATTCAGGTTCGTTGTCATACACGAAGTGGTGTGCCCGTCTGACTCCAATGGTCCTGTCCACACGGTCGGCATTTGCAGCGTTTTTGAGTCGTACCATCAAGCTGTCTCGTCTTGGCCGTGCCGTGAAGCTAAGACGATCCCGACTTTTTTCCCAATACCATTGCCTTTCATGGGGATTTATGGTAGGATGCCCGTGGCTAGCCCTGCATTTGCAAATCACTCCAGGCATGTTTCCAGAGCGGTACATGTGATGGTAGCTGCCTTGAATTTCTGGTATTCAGGAGGGGTGTTTGCGCAGGTTGAGTTGTTGCGGAGGAGGCCCTCAGAACATCATCTGAAGCTGTATCAACGGTTGAGGCTTCTAATAGAGTCGGATGGTGACGTGGAGGTTGACAATCTACCTTCTGTGGGGAGACGCTTCCCGGAATTGGTTGCAAGAATTGCGGAGATCAGCGACAAGCTTGCAAAGTTGGGCCCTACAGCTGACCCGTATGATCAAACTTTTAATGGTGTGACGGTTGAGAAGACAGAGGAGCCTGAACCTGAACTCCGACCTTTCCATGATCTAGACCCTGAGAAGATCAAGATTTTGGCACTGGACACTGGGATGCCACGCAGTACTTAGATGATGGTATATGCATGGCTTATAGGGAACCTAGAAGTATATTGCATGGGATGCCAACCCCTCCAGGTGTTTTGATTCGAGATTCTCCTGAGACTTTGGCTGCGTTGGCTCGGAAGTGGGATGCCCATGGCCTTTTGTACTTGCATAACAAAGCGGTGCATCCTGATAGCTTTGTGAGGATTTTTGGTGCATTCAAAGACTTGCAGACGCATCGTCAGATAGGAGATAGGAGGGGTCAAAACCAGAGGGAATGCAAGCTTCTAGGCCCAAGCAGTGATTTACCCAGTGGTTGCGACCTGTGTGATTTGTTTGTCGACCCTGCCACCCAGAAAGTCTACATTTCCATTAGCGATCGTCGTGACTTTTATCATCAGACAAAGGCTTCAGAGGCTCGTGCACTTTGCAACACAATCGGCCCTGCAGTTCCTTTGAATCTGGTTAGTGACACGAAAGCATATTCACATCACGTCATCAGGAGTGCCAGGAAGCGTTTTAACAGGTTGAAACAAGGGGATTTTTTGCAGACCAGCCTCAGGAATACCTTGAGCCGCCCTCGGGGCATCTGTGGGTTGCTTTTGCTTCAGTTCTTCGAGGAGACCATGCAGGAGTTGAGATAGCGACACAGGCACACACGAACTTGTTGAAGTCTTCAGGAGTTCTTGGTGATGACTGTCGCATCGTTGCTAGTAGACCTTTGAGGTCCAACTCCAGAGCTGAAGATAGCTGAAGGACTGGTGATAAATGTTTTTTTTGCCATCTCGTTTGAGGACAAAAACTTTACAGGTATGAGTCAGTCAGAGAAAAGCTATAGGCTCGCAGAGAAAACCTATGACAAGGCGGGGCTGCTGGGTTCACCTCACAAAGACCTGGTAGGAGTGCAGGAAGGTCGAATCATTGGGGCATATCTCAATGCAAGTGATCGTGCAGTCGATCGTGGGATGGTCACAGTTGCGGCGCCGGCTAAGAAACGCATTGCGCTGTCGTACTTGTCTCTGCAAGTAGCTCAGCTACCTATGACCTCAGACTCTTTGCACTTGTGTTTGATTGGAGGTTGGGTCTCCTTGCTGGGCTATAGACGGCCTATGATGGCCATCCTGCAGGATAGCTTTAAGGTGGTTGATATGCTGGCTTTCGACCGAGAGAATCCCCGTGTGGTTCCCTTGACACGTAAGGTGGCTGGCGAGCTGGTTTTGCTTTCAGTTTTAGCGCCGTTGGCTGTCACAGACATTGCTGTGCCGTTTTCCCAAGACATATACTGCACCGACGCGTCACTTGAGAAGGGCGCGATTCTGCGGGCAGCAGTTAGCAAAGATGTTTCTGAAGTGCTGTGGAAAACCTCGAAGACGAAAGGAGCATACTCGCGCTTGTTGTCCCCTGTCGAATGCGTGCTGAAGCAGCTAGGAGAGCTGGAAGAAGTAGCACTGGACTCCAGAGACTGGAACGGCCTCCCGCGTTCAGTTATGATTTCATCGAGTTTTTTTCGGGAGCTTCGAAAATTTCCCAATGTCTTTTAGAATGGGGATATGTGGTAGGACCTCCGCTGGACATTAGCATTTCAGAGGAATACAACCTGGAGAAACACTATGTGGTATCATGGTTGGTTTTCATGCTCACAGAAAAGCGCTTGCTAGGCTTCTTCTTAGGGCCGCCTTGCACCACGTTTAGCATAATGCGCAGGCCTAGGCTACGCAGCAAACAGCAACCTTTTGGCTTTGAACCTGAGGACAATCAGACCCACCTCGGTAATGTTCTGGCACATAGGTCTGGGCAGATCACATATGTAGGCCACACGAGTGGTGCAGCTGGTTCGTTGGAGACACCCTATTCCTCTTACATGAAGCACTTGCCTTTTTGGAACATATTGAGACGGCTTGATGGAGCTTCGGAAGTTCGTTCAGACTCATGCAGGTTTGGTTCTGTTCATCTCAAAAGCTTCAGATTCCTTGGTGTAAATGTTGATACTTCCAAGTTGGCTTTGCGTTGCAAGTGCGCTGGAAAACATGTGCAAGTGCAGGAGGGATACACCAAAGTCTCTGCAATTTACAGTGATGCCCTGGCTACCACGTTGGCCTCTGTCCTAGCAGCCGGAATTGACCGACAAAAAGAACAAGCAAAGTGCCTTGATGACATCCAGGTAAAAGGGCTTGAGTCCCAGCTGTCAAATGAGGTGATGCTCACGGCAAAGTGGAGGCCCTGGAAGGTGTGGAGCTTCAAAAAGCATAGCCATATAAACATCCTTGAAGAAAGTGCCTTACTTCGCCTTTGCCAGCTGTTAGCCAAAGAAGGGTCCCCTAAACGATTTGCTGTTTTTGTGGATTCCCATGTGGTGCTCTGTGCAACTTCCAAAGGTAGGACCTCGTCTCTGGGCCTTGGGTCAATTTTGAGAAGGGTTTGTGCCACCATAGTAGGTCTGTACATCAGCATCCCTTTTAGTCCGACTCGTCTGAACGTTGCTGATGATCCTACTAGGGATAGGGAGTGCCGTGATGCCTTGGCTGGACTTGGTTTAGGTAACTGGGACCGTGAACAGCTTTTTGACTTGGCATCCCTGCCCAAACTGCGAAGGTGGTCTTCAAACTGGGTCCGACTGGTAGTGCTTTGCTTAGGCCCCAGGTGTTTGCAATTTCGAGACAGGTCAAAGTACCGCGTCCCACCAGCCTATAAAAGTTTGAGACAAGAGCCTATAAGGGTGCTGGAATTTGATAGTACTCTGGGCTATCCAGGAGAAGGTCCGCTTACCTTTTCCTTTTCCAAAGCGCTTTCCGAGTTTTGCTCTCTATTTGTGAGGGCAGCTGCAAGTGCCTGCATTTTCATGTGTAGTGCCAGGCCCTGTCGTTGGAATAGTAATACAGGGTCCTCGCTTTCTGTTCTTCGCCTGAGAGGTGGTTTTCCTAGTTGTCCTCCTTCTGGTCGTCTTTTCTGTCTTCTGCTTCTTCTCTTTTGTAGTTTCCCGCAGTTAGGATCAGCCATGCCGATTTTTGCGTCGACACCTGCTGAGACGAGACGCATGAATGAAAGGATGGAGAGGCCGGAGCTGAGAGCGGGTCGCCCAGTGACCGATGCTACAACTGGCCTTCGTGAGACATTTTCAAGCGCTGGGCTTTTTCTGAAGGTTTGGATCTTGATGATATTCTCCTGAACTACATGTATAACATTGATGAGCTGAATTTCATATTGGTTAGGTATGGACGTACGTTGTATGCTGCCGGGAAAACGTATAACCAGTATGCTGAGACTCTCAACGCTTTGACTGCACTGAAGCCCGGACTTCGCCGCATGATGACAGCTGCTTGGGATCTGGGCATAGCTTGGACAAAACAGGAACCATCTCAACACCATATTCCGGTGCCGGCGCCCATCCTGATTGCAATGATTTCAGTCGCGATCATGTGGGGATGGATGTCTACTGCGGGACTCTTGGCACTGGGTTTTGGTGGCCTACTTAGGCCTGGTGAGATGGTAGCTGCACTTCGTCAGGATTTACTTCTTCCAAGTGACACTGGTTTTACAACATCCTTCGTTTTGCTCAGTATCCGGGAACCTAAAAGCAGATACACCTATGCGCGGCAACAGACAGCCAAAGTGGATTCATCTGATCTGGTTCAGGTGATTGATATAGCCTTCAGGAAGTTACAGGGGGTCCAAAGGCTGTGGCCCTACAGTGCCCAGACACTAAGGACAAGATTTCTCTCCCTACTAAAAGCTCTGAAATTGCCTGTCACAAGTTCTCCTGGGAATCGCTGCCTAGATCTAGGCAGCTTAAGATCGGGTGGAGCGACTTTCATAATACTCTCAACTGAAAACGGCGAATTGTGCAGGAGAAGGGGACGGGTGGCAAATGCAAAGATGATGGAAATATACGTTCAAGAAAGCATGGCCTTGCAATACCTGCTCATGATTCCACAGCATAGCAGGTTTTTCATCTTTGCAGTTGCAGGAACTTTTCAACAATTGATCCATCAGGCTAGAACCTACCGTGAAGCACTCATTCCGGAAAGCGCTTGGTACTTTTTGTTTTCTTCCCAGTGAAAGATGCCTTGGAGGAAAAAATGGGTAGAGTGATGGGAAGATCATTTACCTGACCGCTTCGAGATGCCATAGCTGCCCAAGAGACAATGCCGCATTTGCGGCTTGAATCTTTGGATGCAATAGCTGTAGCCATCCTGCCGAAGCAGTCCTGTGATTGATGCATATGCAGCTTGAGCAAAAAGGAGCTGACAGTTGAACTGATATATATATATATATATTCCCCATCACTGATCTTTTTAAGCCTTATCAACTGGGGAGCTGATCCAAAGGTGTCCTAGCTTTCGCTGGCTCAGGCGTGTAGTAGATCCTAAAACGGGACGCAACTACACCACCAAGGCGCGGTCGATGTCCTCACAAAAACTGCCGAAAGGAAAAGTGCAAAATGTTGATGAGCAAACGAGCAATTCTGGATCAACCCGAAAAACTGCTGTTTTTTGCAATTTGGTAGCAAAAACCAGATTTTGGGACTTTCACATTGCGAAAGATGTGTGCGAGTGTGACCTGTGATCCAGAGTTCCTACGGGCTGATTGCTGTTCTCCCTTCATCAGTTGCAGGTGTGGAACGAAACAGCTTGGGACTCAGATGTGACGGAGACAAAGTATGGGTCAAACATGGGGTACCGATGGACGCACCACGGGCTTGTCATTTTGACTGCTATATAGACCATTCTTTTTTGTTACTGTTGTCAATCATTTTGAGCCATACCCACCGGCACATAGTTTTTGTCCTTAGCATACAGTGCATTTGTTCGTCAAGAGACAATAGATATTTGGGACATCTTGGACAAATTCATTTGTCTCACCATTTTCCGGAATGCGGAAAACAATAGGGGTCACAGCCATGGTTTGTTCAAACCAAAGATCATAGAGATTCCCAAATTGTCAAACTGGTGCGCAAATTTGGGCTGGGCGCCAGGAGATCTCAGTTGGTGACCTGCCGAATTGAGTGGCCAGTAGACCTCATGATATAGTTTCAATATTTTTCAATATGTTGGAACATGTTTCAGCCACTGGAAAGGATGTTGAATACAACATTGGAATCAAATGTACGCATCCCCAATTTCTGGCGGGTGAGAGGAAAGTCACCACGGGTTTTTGTCCCATCAAAATGGGGGAATGGATCGATCCCGTCCAGCAACTGGTGAGGTGTCAAACCTCACATTGATGGCCTTGGGCTCTAGTGCTCCAGAAATCTTTTTGAGCATCATTGAGCTGTGACTGGGCGGCAGATTGAGATGTGTCACGGTCATATGACTGGAAATGTGTGTGCATATGCATGGATAACAGTCACAGGACCTCTAAGGAAAGTCACAAGTCATCCCGCGTTTTTCTCTATGGATCGCAATGTTTGCAAACCATCCCCCAGAAAAGAAGACTCGAATGAAAATGGAATCAATGGAACATGTGCCCCAAATCCCTGGTGGTTGATGGTTGTATGGGGTGACACTACATAGTTTTAAAGTTATAAAGGGATGGATTCATCCAATATGGGAACACCGCATCGACCAACCATGACCAACCAGTAGCTTTAGTTCAGGATGGCAGGCTGGGTCACTACTGTTGGGGCAGAACTCAAGCAGAGGCATGTTCATTCTGCAGCTAATTATATCTAATTATATGCTGATGTAGGAGTATGGCTCTCAGCAGTATGGTTGTTGCTTCGTTGATCTGTGCCAAACTCAAGCATCAACGGGTGAATCTTCTGGTCACACGCTCACCATGAAGACCTCTAGCAGCTGGGCATAGGTGGAAGACCCACCTCCAGATTTGAGATGTTTTTTGCACTTCAACCATCACATTTTTGAATGACATCTATCCGTTCTTAGGTCTCACGAAATGGTAGGAATGGTACTGGACTGGATCTGTTTATTTTGGGCCAGAAATTGTGAATGATTGGATGGATCGTGATATCATATTTCCATACATTTCCAAAGGATTCCAAACAACCATTTCCGAGCCACCGGATCACTCTCGGACTGAGGGTGGGCGACAGCTTTTTCAGCGGGGCCTTGGGGCCGTCCACGATTGTAGGCCCGGCCCGGCAGGGGTCCTGCTGATCTACGATGGACACTTCCCCAGATTTGTAGATCTATAGCAGGACCATTATAGGTGATTTAATAAAATCCCCATATATCACTTAGATCTTTGATTAATCATGATGAATCCATTTATAGGTGATTTAAGTGATTTATCAAAGAGATGGGGATTTCCCGATGCCATATTTCTGTGAAGGTGCGAGACTTGATTCAGCAGAGACGGGCCGGGTTTTGAAACCTGGCCATAAGTGAGATATCTTGCATTATATGTTGCGATATATATATATATATAATTGTATATGTCTATGTCTATATCTCTATGTCTATGTATATGAACTGCATATGTATATATATATATACTGTATATATATATATGTATATGTTTGTATCATATTGTATATTTTTGCGCCCTACTAGCTAACCAGAGGCCTGAGCTCGAAGTATGGATCGCAGATTATCCCAGCAGCTTTGCAAGAAAGTAGTGGATTGACCTCAAATTGGGTGCTTGAAATGCTCGAGAAGACGAACATCTACTGCTTCCGAAATGTATAGGATACTATAGGCTATATAGGATATTCTTGGATTCCGAGGATGAACATGCTTCGAGAATGTTGAGTTGAGGTCTGACCGTCTGACCCTTCAAAATGTGTTTCCAGTATTTTGTTGTGACCTACCCCTCTGCATAAATTTCCAATTTCCCACTGGTTGATCAAAAAGAGAGGTAGACCCGGCAGCCTCCTTTTTTTTCATCCCGTTCATAGAAGGCCTGGCCTGCCGTTGGCAGGTAGTGCCGCCTTCAACTTATTGGTGATTTCTGCAGTTTGTGCAGCTCGGACATACAATGATTAGCTGCAGGTAATCAAGCATAGCAATGGGAACAGGGGAAGCAAGAGCTTTCAGGGGGGCAGTAAGGTTAGATTACTGGAGGCTACCAGCTGTGGTCTGGGCTCCTTGGAATAGCTGATTTTCCAAGAAAGAATGAATGGATTGGAGAGAGATAGAGAGAAAGAGTGTGTGTTGGTATTTGTATATTTTTACAACGCATGCACATAAATATGTATATATATATAGATTATGTATATGCATATGTATATATGTATATATGTATTATATGTATAAACATAAATATCAATATTGTATGCACCTTCCGTTTAACATCAGCCTTGCGCTAAAAGCTGAGGTTGCGGCGATTCCTTCTCCAGAGGCTAGGGATGTAGTTCTCATTTTGGGATCTTGGCTGCTCTGTCTTTGTTAATTGTACAGTGAATGATCAAAATAAAACAGTGGATCCACTTTTTTCTTCAGGATTTTGATGAAATCAGACAGCAAGCCTCCGAGGCATGTGAATCTTGTAGTGAGTCCCCGTCATGGTGACTAGCTGACTAGCTTTCATTTTCCTGGTGCCATCCCAAAAGCGCGGCAAAAATCAATGGCAAGGACAATATTTGGAGCCAGGCTATCTCAATACCTCATACACCAGCCTTGATGGCAGGATGTTTGCGGCTGGTATTTTTGAGTAAATTATATAGTAATATTTAACAATTAGTACTTCCAGTGGTGTATCCATGGATCTCACCATTTTGGAAGCGTTCAAACTCGTGGTCGATTGGGCACGAGTTTCCACGCCAACTTCGCCAACTTCGCCAACTTCCAGGTGCGCTTTATCAAAGAGGTCCCAGTCTTTGCAGTGACGGCCAGCTTCTCCATTATCGCCTACCTTTGGCTTCTGATCATCGCTGCTTGGCTCTGGGAATCCGAGGGTTGGGCGTGGCACTGAAGGACCAGCTAAGAGGCTATTCGTGCGTCTGCTCAAAAGATCTAAAAAGGGTCTGCAACATCTACAATCTGCAGAAGGCAATGGATTTGCGGAGTTGTTTTTTTTTCACGGGCCTCCAATTTGAGATGGTTGGACAATGGTGACCGACTCACCAAATTTTAAGGGATAGCCGTGTGGATATGTGATGGCGACCTCAAGGGCAAGAGCTGCAAAGCAGCAGTTTCATGGGCAACAGATCATGTTTTTTTGATTGATTCAACAAATATATATATATATGTCTAGGCCCCGTGTGTTCACAAACATCCACGGAATCTTGAGGAGTTTACATTAGGTGTGGCCCCCCACAAAAAAGCGTGTGAGCTTTCCGATTGAACAAAACCTGAAAAGGAACTCAAAGCAACTTCCTTTTCTCTCATCACGAAAGAGTCTGTTCTGCATGTTGATTGATTTGTACAACACAGAGTCAAATGGGTAAGTAGAACACGCTGTGGGCAACATCTGCTCAGGTGGTGGTCATCAGCAAGGACCTTGTACCCGCACGGCCACGGTACCAATCATTGTCGTTTTGTTAGCTCATGCTCTAACCCTTTGTGGGCAGAATCTACTCTAGTGATAATGCTGGCTCAACAGCCAGGTTTGCAATTTTCAAGATTCAGAAACAATTTTGGTGAGGGGCAAATTGCATGAGACCTCTGCTTGATTCTGCCATTCTCCGCTCCCTGCCAGGATGTCGTAGATGTTTGGGAAGGCGAGAAAGGGTGGAGGGCTCCCCTGGCTTGACAGCTTCGATGGCAGAACCATGACCAGTTTCCTAGATTTTCTTGTACCTCGGATATTCGCAGTTTTATGAATATATACAGACACTATATATATATATGTATATATATATATGTATATATATATATATATATATTTGTGTATATGTATGTATATATATATACATGTGTATGTATGTATGTATGCATGGATGTAATGTAATGTAATGTAATGTAATGTAATGTAATGTAATGTAGTGTAGTGTAGTGTAGTGTAGTGTAGTGTAGTGTAGTGTAATGTAATGTAATGTAATGTAATGTATGTATGTATGTATGTATGTATGTATACATACATACATACATACATACATACATACATACATACATACTGCGAATAGAGTGTAGGCTACGGACAGTTGTACATTACCTCATAATTCATCCCTATAGGATCCACAGCCAAGGGGCACATCAACTCGGCCCTTTGGCTCAAGAACTACTGCAGGAGCCTGAAG
>Ga0126342_10013050_pt1 | contig 14757 bp, 14 predicted proteins | sample Cyp1metagenome_FD_92528 | JGI IMG/M metagenome (GOLD analysis project Ga0126342, IMG submission 92528) | Coral microbial communities from Lord Howe Island, Old Settlement Bay, Australia - Cyphastrea 1 metagenome | ecosystem: Host-associated > Invertebrates > Cnidaria > Coral ... | reverse complement strand
TGATTCTTTTGGCAATACTAAAAGTAAATAGAGCTAATTGACTTTTAGTATTGGAGAAAAATTGGAGTTGCGGAAAAATGTTTCTACTATTGACAAGATATCACTATTGGTCAGACAACATTATGTCACACATATATATATAATATGTCACATACATATATATATATACAGTATATATACATACACATATTGAGCGAATGTGTATATATGAATATAGATGTATATTAACTGAATATGTATGCAAGGATATGCATTGGTTAATTCTAGGATATTGTTTTTCAAAACAGGAAGCAAACAACGACAATTTCATGACCATGTTATGGGATGTTATGGGTGAAAAAAGACTGGGACAATGGGATATATTCACCAACAATTAATAGACATAATGACATAATTCATGTCTATGGCTGCAACTAAAACTATCCGAAACAAGGTCATGATCCAAGATGTCTCAACATGTTGGAATTGGAATGTGTGGGAATGTGGGATACATGGGAATGTAACTTTCAGATCCTTTCAAGAAGGAAGATCTGGGGGGTTTAAGTTGGATGATTCCATATTACCGTATGTTAAAAACTGGAAAAACAAATGTATGGAATATGGCGAAGATGGGCATGTGTAGGTCATCCTCATCTCAAGTAAGCTGAAGGAAAACAGTGTGAACGTTCAGCAGCCAGTGACGTGCTGCATTCTATTGAAAGGAACTTGCCCGCAAAGTTGTTTCCTGTGGCCCAACGCAAGAATCTGTGCTTTCAACCATCCCAAAGATGCTTTTGACTTGGATGATAATTCCAGTCCGGATGGATTGAACATCAAACACATCCGTGAAACCGCCAGCGCATCTTTTTAAAGTACTGCTATTAAACTCACCAGTTTCTTCTTTCAACATCTTTATCAGTATTCTGAACGCAGCCTCAGAACAAGGCCAAACAAAATGCGCACCAAATGATGGGTTCCCTCCCACGAATCCTTCTCTAGGACAGCTGCCACTTTCACGTAGTTGATCTTCTGGGGAAAGGAAGGAGAGCCCAAAAAAAGGTGAAACAATGGGGAAAAATGAAAGACATGTGCGACATGCATCAAAATGATGAGTTTTGGGAAGTCACTTGAAGTTCTCCCTGAAAATGCCAGGAAAAGAAGCATTTTCCTGAAGACTTGGGCTCCGCTGGTCACGGTGGATTGAACATTGTGAGATGGTCCACGTCATTCTTCCCAGCAAGTCATTCTCAACAAGCGTTTTTTTCTGATGATAAAGTGTCATCTGCACTAAATCGTACACTCACCCTCTGGTTATTTAACGTAGCCATGGAAAATCACCATTTTTAATAGGTAAACCATCTATAAATGGGCCATTTTCCATGGCTATGTTAAATAACCAGATGGTAATCATTGCATCCTATGATATTCTCATTGGATCACCATTGCAGATTCTGTTTCAGTTCCAACTCAGCTGCCCTGAAGCCCATCAGTTTCCTTCAGCAATCCGCCGTAGTCATTCAGCCATTCGATGCCTTGGCGCTTCACCCGAGGTTACCCTTCGGTACTGAAAGATGGCTGGGTGGAAAATCCCCAATAGATGGAGGTTTCAATGGGAATGTCATCTAAAAATACCTATGTGTGTGAATGGGTGATTTTCCATTCCCACGTTTGATTACCGAACCCAGCTCGGTACAATGAAAATCAATAAAATAAAAAAAGTGGTGAGATGTGGTCTTATCTGTTTATATCCATTCAGATTCAGCACGGCCTGTGATGGAACAGCCAAATCCCCATTTTTTTCACGCTCGACGCATCTGGTCGGATGACGGATGACTTTCTTTGCGCCTTCCTGGCCTCTCAGCGTCCTGGATCTTGTGACGTGAGCTACGGTTGTTGCTGTAGCAGCGTAGCACAAACAATCGGGGATGCCTTCAGACATGTTGACACCTTTAATACTAACCATTTTTTTGGGATGAACACCCAAATAAACCAGCAATCTGAGACAATTTGATTCAATTTTCATGATCACCGCGATATGTACCAGAGTTTTGGCTCATTATGCAATGTTTTACACGTATTGAAAGCTGGGATGTCAATGGATTTAGAATAATTTAGGATCATCATTCCAGGATGTAATAACATTCAAGTAAGGTTTGAAACTACCAGCCCTGAGGCACAATTTGAGGTATCAGCGTTCCTAAATGTTCCTAAGATGCAGGTCACTGGCAAGCCTGGGTACAACATTGACAGCTGCATTGGTCCGGGCGACCGTTCACCGCTGGGCCCGGGACGAGCTACGTCACACAACGGAGGAGTGACACTGGGGGTGCCGGTGGCACTGGCGTGCAGAACTATGACCCCCAAAATCTGTTCAATGGACCTCTGGGAAAAAATCAGTTGAACGTGGCTAGGAAATCCCTCGGTTCATGGAGGTTTTAATAGGAATATATATATATATATATATATGGGAATATCATCTATAGGTGAGGGGATTTTCCACTGTATACCGTAGCATGTTTGATTACCGGGATATTACGGATACTGTACTCAAGAGATCTCAATAGATCTCTCCCATTTGGTGCCCAACCAGCTGCCACCAACTGCATCTGCATGATCTGATCATCTGCCATTTCTGTCAACTCAAAAGACATACGATGTCTGAGGGTACTAAACGGATAGTAAATTGTGTATATTTCATCTATATCCCAGTTTCGGCTTAGAATACTAAGAATACATCAAATGTCAACCCCAGATTCATCAAGCATTCATCAAGCCCTAACTCTTAAAAATGAATAAACATGAGGGCTTAAAAAAAGGTGTGATCACTATTCGAAGTAGTACAACCGCCATCAACTGGGATCATCCCGGTACCCCCGTGCATCCCGAAGTGGCGACAGGAGGTGACACGCTTTTTTTCTTTCGCTTCGCAACGCGAGGTTTGAAACAGAACCAGCACGTAGCTTGCTATGTGGTGAAATGCTGTGGAATTACATGGAATTACTATAGAACAGACAAGTAGATCAGCAACAAAATGGCTGTGGCTTAATTCATTCGGATCTTGATAGTATGAATCAGAGCCTATTCTGAAACAAATCTATAGAGAGAGATCAATCACATACACAAAAAAACAGATGAATCATTTCAAACCATAGGTGCCCTTGAGTCCACATAACAAATGAACATGGCAACAAGGAAACAACTTCAAAGAGTCACGTCTCACAATTTCACAATCAAATCATGCTTGTCGGGTATGGCCCCCCAAAAAGGTTTCGTGGCCGTAAAAAGGCCAAAGACAATGAACAAAAACATAGTGCTGTGCTTGTGAGCCTTGTGAAAAGCGGCCAACTTTTAGTGTGAAAAGCCGAGTGTTTTTGAATGTCCCTTGGCCAAAGAGCAACATATAACAATAAGTGTGAGTGATGGCTAGAATCTATCTAAATCACAGAGATTCCCCAATGTTCATCGATTAATATACATAATACCCATTACCCTATGGTAAACATACATATATAGCTATTGAACATGGCCCATAGGAATTTAGTGGATTTTCCCATTAATAGCATGGTGATTTTCCAGTTAGTTATGTAAACGTTTACCAGAGGGTAAATCCAATCTGAAATCCCATTAGATCCCATTAAACCACCACAAAAACCCATTAAATCCCCATTAAAACCATAATACCCATTAATACCCTAGAATCAACTGCGCTTTTGACCACTGCTCGTTCCTCGTTCCATCATCTCCAAGGGATAGCCGAGGAAAACTGCTGCACTCAGTGGCCCGGACCCTGGAAACCTGGGAACTTTTTCGCGATGCAAAGTAGATATCCTTGTATGATCTTGTATGTACATTGCATATTTATATATTTATGTATATATATATATTATATATATAACATCTGTGTACATATGTATTATTATGTATTACAGTACACGATACTGTATTGGGAGTTGTTTGGGCTCATGCTAAATGAGAGAAATCTGAAAACAATATCATTTCTGATGAGGATTTTATAGAGAATTTGGAGGTTTGATGGCTTGGATGATCTCTGAGCTTGCCATTCACGACGACAATTTAATTAAGTGGGAAGATCTCATCAATCTATCACAGTTGATTACGGGAGTATCTGCGGAAAATAGTGGAAAATGGATATAGTACCGATAGCTTCGAACCATCAAACCGATCCTGATCCCCACTGGATAGTTAATGATAGTTATACCAACCACATTCTCAGATCATCATCCCGCGTGATCCTGGCCGTAATCCGAGTGACTTGTCAAATCTACTGGCCGAGCTTTGGTAAATCAAATTACCCGGCCTGGTAAACGTTGAATCAGTTTGCGAACTGAAACATGGCCCATAGGAATAGTTGATTTACCCATGAAGAATGGGTGGATTTTCCATAGTCATGATAGTTTACCAGACGGTAATCTGACAATTGATTTCTTTCCCGTTTATCCACACTCTTTGACGACAGGATTCTCCATAAGCTGCGCAACAACCCAACCTCTTATTCCCCTTATCACCTATCAGTGAAAATGAGTTTCCAAGAAACTGAATCGCAAGCTCCACTGAACAAGAGAACCAGAAGCCATGATGTCCCTGAAATTCTTGGGTTTACTCCCCAACTTTGGACCTCGAAATCACCACTTTGGTGATGAACATCTGAACTTTATTGTGGATAGCTGTATAGGCTTGTAGGCATATATAAGTTAGGCATCCCAAACTTTGCTTATCATCAATTGGGATTCTTTAAGTAATAATACTTACATACATTTACCTTCAAATTGAAGAATATAGAATAATTATCCCCAAGAGTTGGCGGTAAATATTCCACACTATTCTAAAAATCCTCGTGGATCACTATCAACCGACGATGAAAAACCAGAATCATGCGGACGGCCCCTGACATCTCCAAGTCACGTCGATTATTTCCTCCTTTGTAGGCACCCATGGGAGTACCCTGGAGACAAACCACGTCCAGGGGGTGTTGCTCGTTGATGGGAAGACAGGTGAGTGGGTGTGTCCAAGAATCTGTTGTATACCTGTACATCTGAGGGAGCATGATGATTCCCCACCAAATTCGGAGATATCCAATTTTCGAACTATCATTTTTTTACAGTGAAAGTATGAACACATATCAACATTAATACGTGTTTTTTTTTTTTTACACCGCTTTGTAACTTATCTATCTATATATAGCCCCAATGGACATAGACTCAAAAAGTAACGTTCACCTGGGAGAATCACCCGAAAAACTGTTTGGACATTGGGATTGAAAACAGTTGAGTTTTCATCAACTTTTTTTTTTTTTTTTTAAACATCAGTTTTATCATATTCCCCAAAGAATATGATTCTTATGATCAAACTATCTCAATTATATCTGAACTTACTGGTGCTAAACACAGGGAATCTTCGGGAATGATCCATAATCACTAGTAATAATCATTCCAGCAACCCCCATTCCAGCAACCCCCATTCCAGCAACCCCCATTCCCATCCATTCCCTACGTTTAGCACCAGTAAGTGAATATATCCAGAACATATCCTAGGTATGATTGGCCAACGAACCAATTTTTGGGTCAGCTCTTGGCTTCGTTCACCTCATCATCGGTGGACATGCTGTCGTAGCCCCGCGATCGTCTCTGCCGGATGCACCAAATTGCACCTGCACTGACCAAAAAAAATAGGGTAACTGGCTTACCGGAGTTTTTTCAATGGGAATATGATGGATATTATCCATGGGCAAATATATATATATATAATATAATATATTATATAATATATAATATAATATATATAATAAATAATATAGAATATATATATATATTATATGTATATGTACATATGTATATATATATATATACACATACGTATTTGGTATAGAATAGGGCTACATTGAGAATATGATGGGAACATACCACTACTATTACCAATCAGCCATGGGAGTAGCATGTGCCGAGTTTATACCCAGATAGTTTGAGCTTTGGACGGTCCATGGTTGATTATAAGCTCCCATTCTATCTCATTGTATTCCATTCAATATCCCACAACATGTAACATCAGAGAATATATATATATCCTCATCATAATATTATCAAACAACACATAATATAACATATTTTACAAAAAAAAATGTAGTACACTATAGTACAATATAATAATTAATATAATTTAATATAATACATTATAATATAATATAGCATAATATGATATAATGTATATCAATGCATACAATCATGGTTATACCCTGTAACTACCCATAACTTGGCTGATGAAATCACCCCTTTACGTTCAGCAGGGGCGCCCCAAATGACCACATTTGCCAGGACCAAAGCAATGGCAATGGGCACTACAGGGATGCCGCCACCCTGTTGTCCAGCCTGAGGTCAGGCAAAACTTCGGCCAGTCAGTCTTAGACATTAGATCATGTGGTAAACCTAATAAACCCAGTTTATACCATACATTTATGATGATTTTCTGGATGGTTCATTATTGGGTTAACTAAACGTGAGATAGTTCGTAACTCTCAGACAAAAATTAAGACTGAAGTCATTTGCAAGTACCATGACTTAATTTCCTGTTCTATCTTTTGAGGGGGGTTGCTATATGAAAAAAAACCTAAACTATCGATCCATCCTGTCCCATCAATAAATCGGATTTTTGAGATGTTTGATCAATTTGTAATATAAATGAGGATAGGAAACCACTAGATTTAACCGATTTAACCACTAGGAAACCTCAATCAAATACTACCTGGACTCCTAGGAATTCACCACGGTGACGACCAGTTGCTTGGACGCCCGTAGCTTCTCCAAGTACCATGACTTTAGCAGACATCCCATTTTGCTGGTTGAAGCCCTGTTCTTAATTTTGGAACCTCCATTTAGACCACCATTCTTAGTAGTTAATCCATATTGAAGCCCTATTCTTACTGGTGAAACTCTGTGTTTTAGTCCATGTTTTCCTGCTGATTCAACAGCCATGGAACAACAGCCATACGTTGCGCCGAGGCGCGTCCATGTGATCAATGACGTGCGTCTGTGCGCTCGGCACCGGCGGGGGCAGGAAGTCCTTCTGCTGCTCTGGGGGGAGCCTCGGGGGTAGCTGACTGAAGTCGGGTCCAAGTCACCATGATACTCAAATGGCGGTTTCATAAAAAAGGGGTACCCCCAGTCATCATCCATTTTAATAAGATTGTCCCTTAGAAACCATCCATTTTTGGGTACCCCCATTTTTGGAAACCCCATTTTTGGTTAATGACTTGGATGATTTGGGGTATGCCCATGACGCCCAGGAAACCTTCATATGAGGTCAACTCCAGCTACAAGTCGACCATGATCCTACTTCGCCGATTTATACCCAGGTTTGTAATCTGTTTACTCAGTGCCATGAACCACCAAGTGGTTTGGCGTATTTGAGGTTCTTAATAACCCCAAGCGTTTGGATTTCTTAAGAATTATGACATGATATTCTTGGGGTAGTTAAACGGACAAAGTATGGAGACTAACCAACAAACAAAAGATATGAGTGATAAGAGGTGAAAAATGGACTTCAAAATAGGATATAAAATATGGAGATTAAATAGCATATAAAATATGGAGATTGCCAAACAAAGATAGGAATATTCGTACTGGTAGTAAGGGACAAAGTACGGATATTGCGTACACAAAAATGACAATAATCATTTGGTGAGTGAGCCACTCCTAGCAAATCACCTTTGCCAGCACATCAACCAGTCTAGTCTATGCTCAACGATGGGTGCATGACCAGTCACACTGCTTTATATAATCATATATATATACATATGTATTCATATATGTATTCATATATGTATTCATATATGTATTCATATATGTATATATGTATTCATATATGTATTCATATATATATATATGTATTCGTATACATATATATATATATATACACATTCATATTAATATATATATACACATTCATATATATATATATATGTACACATATGTATATATATACATACATATACATTCATATATATATAAAGTTATATTATCCAGTATACATGCACATTATACACTTGTTGGTCCAGATATGTCAAGATTCCTCTGTGTAGTAGCTATTCAACATCCCAAACCCAGGAACCTTCAAATTTTGGCGACTCCCTTTGCGACTCCCTCAGTAATCTGTGCACAGCTCTGCTGGGCCAAGCGCTCACATCTTGAATCAAGAGGCGTGCTAACACAAATGCCCTCTTCATTGCATGGGCCCCTTAGGCATTGGCAAACACCTCCCGAGTGGCCAGAAAGGGGAATTGTTGTACCGACTCTTCATCCATATTTCAGCAAGAATGCGCGGATACTTCACAAAGAAAGGTGTACGAGGCATTCTTGGAGGAGTTGTTTTTGAGCGACTGAAGTTGTTCCCCTTCAGACCCTTTCACCTCACCTGTGTTTTGACAGTTGGGAGAAACACATCACCATCCAATTTCCTAGAGACAATAGTGTCTGAACATGTGGCATGGGGAATATGACGACTAAGCAATCTCTGGGCAATCATGTCTTGAGGACGCGCAAATCAGGGCGAATAGGGTTGCTGTTTAGAATCCCGCATGGGTTAATTTCCTATATAAACACATATGCACAGGTTCTACCCCTAAATTCCTCGATGAAAACCACATGTTTATGTTTGTTTCCATTTGGGTTTATCTGAAAATAAAGTACCCCTAACTCCATTGGTTAACCATCATTTTGCCCATTGTATTCTTTTGGCATATCCCATTCTTTTTTCAGACAGACCCATCCTCGTCTTATCAAACTTTGGCCCATCCAACGCATCAATAGCTCGCCTTCCTTCATGGCGAAAGCACTGGAACCCACGCACTGGGTGCGCCCTCGGCTGGCTTTGCAGCCCATGCCTTCAAGGCCAATGTTGGGATGGTTCCCTTTACTGAAATTATGATAGAATTTATGATGATATGTATGTATTTTTATGATATGTGATGTGTAGATTTTAGATATGATACTTATGATATTTAAGACATATATATATATATACATATTATATCATATATACCCGAGGGGCTAGGACATCTCCGATGGGGTAGGGTAGGGTGGGGTGAGGTGGGGTGGGGGGTGGGGCAATAACGTTCATGTACACTTGAAAACATGTGCTCTTTTGATGCTACACATGACCAAAGGCCAACTTGGACGACACGGTTTGAGTCGCAATGTCAGTGACCCCATCGAGCATAGACATGTCTTAGTTGTACACTACCTGAACAAAAACCCAGGACTCAACCCGGTGTTGTTAGCTTTGTTTGGCCCGGTTGAGAAAGTATGCAAAACATTCCTACACGCCTGTCGCCTGTCAGTCAAGTTTTTTCAAACGCACCGTGGGAATGTTAAAACAAACTTGCAGACAGAACATGATAACAAAGAAATGGAAATGGAACACAGCAACAAAAAAAATGACTATCAAGATGCGGCTTGGTTCACGACGTTAGAAAGTACTGCAAATACCAATGCAAAATGGCCTCGTTCATTCTCACTGGCGTTTCCCAATGATTTTTACCCTTTTCTCATTTTAACATGAATCCGTTAAAACGACGGTCCAGTAGTGCGTGACGACGCGCTTCAATTGCAGACAAGGGACGTCATGTTTTTTTTCTATGGTTTTTGCGGTGTTCTTTATATGACACTGTCATGGTATTCCAAGTTTGTTAAATTGAGTTTTCACTGGCACCACAGTTTCGTGCATGTCGAACGGGGCTACAGCGAAATGGCAATTTTTGTATCAAAGAACTATTTTTTTTGTGCCCGGTTTCTTGAAAGGTGAGTTGAGTGATGTTGAATACAGCGAAACGGCGAGTTTGACATCAATCAGGTACTTATTGTTGAACCCGTTTCATTGATAGGTGACCTCAGGGAGGCTGAAACGTTTTTTCTCGCCTTTGAGGTCACTCGAACAGCCAAGAGCTGTTTTGGTCAAGAACGAGGAACTCCTTTGGTTCGTGTTCCAGTGCATTTTTGAACCTTTCTCGGACTTGTCCTATGACTTTGAGGACATTCATCAGCGTGTTAAAGAATGCAAGAAAATTTCCAAAGCGTAGCATCACGAACGTGTTAAAGAGTGCAAGAAAACTTCCAAAGCATAGCATCACGAACGTGTTAAAGAGTGCAAGAGAACTTCCAAAGCGTAGCATCAAGAACGAGTGCAAGAGAACTTCCAAAACGTAGCATCAAAAACATAGAAGCACGCTGACAAGCAGAAAGGAAACCTCAGAAACGCGTCGCAACGTACGACTGGAGCTTAAAACAAAAAACACAAATTAATTCCAGGATGGAGGCACCAATGCAGAGTGAGTGCATTTTGTACTTAAATTTAAATGGACAAAAAAAACATCGTCCGTCAAACATATAGTTTTCAAGACAATACACGGTGCTCAAAAATGTGCAAATTACCACAGCAAAAACACAATTTTCAACATTTCCACTCAACCACAAACATGATGTATCGGAAAACTTAGCGTCCCTAGCGTATGTATGTAGATAGATAGATAGATAGATAGATAGATAGGTAGGTAGGTAGGTAGGTAGGTAGATAGGTAGATAGGTAGATAGGTAGATAGGTAGATAGACAGATAGATAGATAGATAGATAGAAAGAGAAATAGACAGATAGGCAGATAGACAGATAGACAGATGGACAGATAGACAGAGATAGACAGATCGACAGATCGATAGATAGATAGATCGATAGATAGATAGAAAGATAGATAGATAGATTGATAGATAGATAGATAGATTGATTGATAGGTAGATAGATAGATAGATAAACTGATAGATAGACAGATAGACAGATAGACAGATAGACAGACACACAGACAGGCAGACAGGCAGACAGACAGACAGACAGACAAACAGAGAGAGAGAGAGAGAGAGACATAGATAGATAGATAGATAGATAGATAGATAGATAGATAGATAGATCCATAGATCGATAGATCGATAAAAAGATAGATCGATCGATAGATAGATAGATAGGTAGGTAGGTAGATAGATAGATAGATATGTAGGTAGGTAGGTAGGTAGGTAGGTAGGTAGGTAGGTAGGTAGATAGGTAGATAGGTAGATAGGTAGATAGACAGATAGATAGATAGATAGATAGAAAGAGAAATAGACAGACAGACAGACAGACAGACAGATAGATAAACAGATATACAGATAGACAGAATGGTGAGTTTCAAGCAGCATGTGATGGCGTCAATTGGGGTCATCATCTCATTTTCCACAAATACCCCCTAACAAAAACACCCCACTTTTCCCTTATGGGGTATCCCTGGGAATGATTGTCCACCTTACTGGGAAACTTGGTTGTCCACCTCGCGGCTATTTTGAAACCACCAACCAATGATCTATGATTGGTTTTGTGCAGTGCCGCACAAAAAACGATTCCCAGACGGTCCTCTGGCTCGGCGTTATCGACTGGCTGCATGTGGTGTTTTTTTTCGACGGTGTTTTTCACGTTTTCTTTACGGCCCCCAAAATCTCCAAAAATCCAATGATTCCTCTTGTTTTGCCCCAAACATCCAATGATTTCTCGGTTTTTTTTGACAAAACAATTCCATTTTCAAACGGGCTAAGTAGCTGATTGTCAGAACATGGCTGAGTCTTCCCAATCTCTCCCACGATTTCACGTGAAATCCCCCAAAGGTACCAACCAAGACTATCTGACAACAGTAACAGTAGTAAAACTAGTAAGAGTATGTAATAGTAAAACTACTGATAATAATAATTGTTATTGTTATAAGTTATAACCGCCATCACCAAATTCTCATGATATCCTCATACAATATCCTTGCAACATATATAATGATAACCGTTTGAATGTAAGCATTGTATGGTAGATGTTGTTATACAACGTCACCATGTAAAAAAACAATGTTCTCATGGTTGTTATATGGAGGTTTCCTCGTGGGGATACCCCTCATCCAAGTCATTGGATTTTATCATTGGATTGGTTTAAGGGAAAATTAAAACGAGAACGCCCCCATTGGTTTTAATGGCAAAAACCATGGTTTCCAGATTTTCCGGAAAAAAACAATCCGATGATTTTTTGTTCTATGGGGATACCCCATTTCCTCATCCAAGTCATTGGGTTTTCATATTGGAACCCATGGTGACGACTGGGGACGGCTGTACGCCTGGCAAGTTCATGCAGGTGGATCCAATGCAGCAGCTATCCCCGATGCACGGCACCGTCTCGGGCGGATGCTCCAAGCGGTTCTCCTCAGTCATCAACTACTTCAACGACTTCAAGGTTCTTGAAAATATGCCAAAAATATGTAAATACTGTAGTAAATGGTTATTATCATTGTTATTATCAGTTTTACTATTGATATTATCTAAATCTAAACATATACTGCATCCCAATCATTCCCACACCGGATTTTGTCTTGGCTCGGAAATTTGTCTCTTCTGCAACACGTTCGCCACGCGTACGAACTTAAATGGTTGTTCAAACCAAGTCAACCCTGAAGCAATAAAACACTTTTACACGGTTGGTTGGATCTCCCCAGCACAATGGATTTCACCGATTCATTTTTGTTTCTTTGGCCTGGCATTTGATGCGCTTCACTTTACTGTACCCACTTGATGGTTTCAAGAAATCTAAAAAAAATACAGACAAAAGCGAACGCAAATCTTCATCACACATGTAAAAATTCTTAAAAGTTACAAAAAACAATGAACCAAACAACTAACCAGTAATATATGTGTTCATCTTGTGTATATCTATGTGTAATTTTCTGGTGACAAGTGACAACCCCAATAAGAACTCAATTTTCAATCAAACCACCAGCAGTGGATCGTACAACAATACAAGGTTCAGTTGAAGAACAAACAAGATGAAAAGATAATGCGTTAACGGACTTTGCCTTTGAGCAAACGTGTTTCAAACAAATACTTTACTTCGAGTGATCCCCACCATGGCATTTCAAAGCATTCCGTGCTCTAGTACCAACCCTCAGCTACAAGTCCCATTGCAAGACTCACAGCATTGTTTTATCTGAAGCAAAGTCTTTTGTATGTCATGGGGCGTATCGCTGACATTCTTTCTGGCATTCTATCTGGTATATCTTCGGAGATTCTTTGTGGTTGAGGTCTGGCGGGGAACACTCTGATCCTGAGCCAGCCGTGGAGGTCCGGCGTGGAACACTCTGATCTGGAGCTTGCGGTGGAGGTCCGGCGGGGATCACTTTGATCCAGGGGTTGCTGTTCGGGTCCGGCGGGGAACACTGCGATCTAGAGCTTGCAATTGAGGTCCGGAGGAGGAAGGAGGAGGAAGGAGGAAGGAGGCGGGCAGGCTGACAAAAAATCTATAACAACCCTCACCTGACAGGTGGGGGAAAAAAACGAATAATGCCCAATGTTCCATATTGTTTCTTTAAATCAACCAACAACCAGCTGAAAAACACATGTTCCAAGTGTCATGTGCTTGGGAGGATCAGTTTGTATCTCCAACTGGCTATTCTCTTAAAACAATGCAAAAAACAAAACTGATGATACAACCATAGCTCCAAACCGCTGCCTCCATCACCAACCAACAATTTTTGGGCTTGCCGAGGGCGAATCTCAACCATCGCCTGGTGAAACTCCCCGTTGGCAGCTATTAATATTTAATATTCAAGTGATAAGTCCAAGTTTAGACCTGTAGTAAACAATCCATTTCCATGTGTGTATATATATATACACGTATATACACGTATAATTAATATGGTACATATATTATACGTATATATAATATACGCATCATGTAATATAACGTATATAATATGACGTACATACATACACTCTACACTACTATACACCATAATATAATATAATACAGCAATGTCTTTCTATAGATATTATACACTTTACACAAAAATACATATATATATATATATACATATATAATGTATATCAATGTATATCCACCATGTCTTTTCCCAGGTGTTTTTCACTGAATTTCCCCAAGGTTCCACCATCTTCTCTGCCTTGGTGGCCATGATCCCCGCCACCTGCCCCGCCATGGCCGTGGCCATGCTGGCAGGATCTTGTGCCGCCGTGTGCGCCACGGCAAGGCCGGAGAGGAGCCGCCACATCCTGGACATGGGATTTACCTGGGATTCAATGGGCTTTATATCAGATGTCTATGGGATTCATAGATTACCATCTGGTTATTTAACATAGCCATGGAAAATCACCATTTTTAATAGGTAAACCATCTATAAATGGGCCATTTTCCATGGCTATGTTAAATAACCAGAGGGTAATATATATTAAGATATGGGGATATATGGAGATTAACAAGGAGATGAACATTGATGCGGAGGTCAATTGTTGGATTTACCCTTCGGTCAAACGTCGCTGTTTGAAAACCCTCTGTGAACATTCTATGAACGGTGGATTCCAAGATTGGTACTGTGGTGATATACTGCTGATTTAAGAATTCCGGCTATAATGGGAATCTAATGGACATTTAATGGGATTTGATGGGGATTCAGGATGATCCGGCCCATCCAGCACATTTAGTTCGATCATTGACCTATTGTTTTACCAGAGGGTAACTGGGAATTTGTGATTCACCAAAATCATGGGGACTTACACACCTCAATGTCAAGATGCTCTAGGCAATCTCATTAACTAGACGACGGATGGCCCGAGAGCGTAGAGGAGCAGAGTCTTCTGTTGTTAGTATGGAGACACTATATTACAAGATAATATGATAAAGATGTATTATAGGCAGACGAGAAGAGTAG
>Ga0126342_10013049_pt1 | contig 14758 bp, 17 predicted proteins | sample Cyp1metagenome_FD_92528 | JGI IMG/M metagenome (GOLD analysis project Ga0126342, IMG submission 92528) | Coral microbial communities from Lord Howe Island, Old Settlement Bay, Australia - Cyphastrea 1 metagenome | ecosystem: Host-associated > Invertebrates > Cnidaria > Coral ... | reverse complement strand
TGGTCGAAGGAATCTTAGTTGTCGGCATGGTCATATCTTAGCAATCTTAGCAGGCTACCTGTATTAATATCAAAACCTTTCAAAGGAAGGGTTGATTTAGGTTGATTTATGTAAAGAAAAAGGTCCATGAAACCACATGTGGAAGACCCATAATCCAGGTCCAGAGCCCCATAATCGATTGCAAAAGATTTTTGTTTGTTTTTTGCTTTTGTTTTGCTGGTTTTTTGGTTCTGTGTTTTTGCTACGGCATTGTGACTGCCTTACAGGACTGTGTAGCCGATCCTTATACCAGTTACGATTGGGTTCTATGATGCGCCGTGAAGCCTTTTTTAACACGACCCAATTGTTGCAATTAATTCGTTTCATGCACTAGAGTTATGATCGACCTGGCGAAAGCCAAGAGGCGATGGACGGAAAAAAAATAGGAGATGATTTTGGTGTCGACGACTTTTTGGTCAAGATCAACGTTGTTTTTCAAACACATGTGCATGCGTTTTCAACCACAACCTTGACTGGATTTGTTTTCTGCATGATGCGTTTTGTTTTCGGAAGCTGCCAACTATTTTTGTCAACAGTTTGGACGTTTTTGGAATTTGTGCAAACAATGCGTTTGAAGAGAATTTGGAAATGGAGATGAGTTTTTATTTGAAGAGATGGTGAATTCATCACCAATGAATTCACCAACATGATGATGATGTCGCAGTGAAGCCGTTTTAGTTTTTCATACTCTCGACGCGGTGGAGGCCGACCCAATTCGACGCGGGACGCACGCGCACGCGACTAGTGGTTGTAATTGGGTCCTGTTGGATTTTCGCATGGTAGCGGAGCGGTTGTGCTCCACGCGTAGTGTAATTAGACGCGATGATGCCAGGAAGTAACCAGGGACAAGGACCTAATGACCAAGGTAGTGCGCTAGGAATGAACCCATTGCAATTAGGTGCGATGGGATCGCCTATGATGAATAGAATGGAAGGAGGAGGAGAGCCAGGAGTAGTGCGCAATGCAGGTGCTGCAGGTAATTCGTCCACAGGTACTGCGATGCGAGGAAATAACACACAAGCAGCAGTAGGAAATGGGACAACAGCACAAGCGGCTCCGGGCTTAGTTGGTCAAGCTGGAAGCTTAGTTGGCTCTGGACACATGCTCCCTCCTGCAATGAATACTTTTGGGTCATACGGACCGATGCGTGGTGGTTTGATGGATCCACGAAACTATAGTCTGAATCAGGGTTTTCTTGGATGTCAAGGTCATGGTTGACCATCACCAGGTCAACAGTTTCGACTAAGGCCCAGACTTCTAAATGCAGCAAAATGGTAATATCAGTACTTCCAAAGCCTTGATAGCAATCCTTTCTGATTCGTCCCATGTACCGATAGAGGTACCACCATTTAGCCATTCTAGTTTGAAAGAAGTGTACGCAAATAACGCGGTCGTTGGCAGTGTCCAGAGTCCAATATGGAAAAGAGAATCAGGAGATTGTGCATGATCACCCATAAAGCAGTTTACAGCAGAATTCAATTAATAATTACGTCATAAGGCCCCCGGCCTTTGAGTTAGCATTGGACTCGAAAACCAGAGATTGGAGCTGCCGATCCGGTACGTTTGTGACCATCTTCAGATCGTCATAAGGCCCCCGGCCGTGGTCGTAAGTCACGATGATGAGAACTCATGTTCTACCTCCTAGCTGAACTGCAAACTTGATCCACTTCATATTGGAAAGCGAACGTTTGTCATAAGGAAAGTTGGTCAAAAAGACCAGTGCAAGTCAAAACGAAGTGCAAGTCAAAACGAAGTTCAGATCACTTTGAAAAGCAAGCAAAGTCTTAGAGAACTAGGATCCGAAACTTAACCCTTCATGAAATTCTAGGCGCTTCATAATACATGAAACGGAAACAGTGACCTGACCGACCTGGCCTTTTCACACGCGATAAAAACTGAAAAATCACATGATTAAACGCAAAGTGCTACATGACCCTAACTGACTTGCAAGAACGTAAATTTGCACACATCGTCACGAAATGGCAATGCAACGTGAAGCACATGAAATGGTGTCATTTTTGACTCTGAATTAAGGGTTGGTCGCATTGTTTGTGAAACGTTTGTTTGTCGTCTTTGAACCGAAGAGGGCCGGTGTTGGGCACGCCGGATGTGACACTTGGCTTAAGTGCGATCGTAAACCGTCGTAATCCCAATATTTTGTCTCGTCCATGACCACGAACATCCAGAGGTTCGAAGTGAGTGTGTCTGATCGGCCGATCCAGAGAAGTCTACATTCGATGCTGAGGGCAAAGCACCCACAGTTGCTGCTGAGGGCAGGGCACCGACACGTCGCAAAAATTCGGCATTCGTCATTTGTTGGTTGAAATTGGACCACAATTCAAACATCGAATTTCCGTACATCTGTTGAATTTGCCTACATTGCATCTGGTGATTTTCCGTCTGAAGAATGGCTTGTAAAAATGATTGAGCTTCATGTGGGTTGGTCCCTTGCAAGCGGTACTGTCCAAACTGCCCAGTGATTTCCAAACTGGGTGATCGATCTTGTTGATTTGCAGGAACATGAAATTGCTGACTAGCAGGTGCAACCCAATTTGGTGGAGGAGTAGTACTAGGTGCACATCGGGACTTCGGAAAAGCAGCTGGGATGTCAGATTCGGAAAGAGACGACATGGCGAATGTGAATCTGTCAAAAATGAGAGAGCTGGAAAAATGAAACACAAAAAGTTAGATGTCCAGTTATGCTAACACATGTATGTCTGAGGCTTCCGGCCGTAGGAGACAGAATTGATTCGGTTCTTTGACTCATAATTCCCGGGCATACGGCCTGCTGCTTGTCTTGTGACGTATTCCTGTCTTGTGACTTTTTTCGTGATTCCGTAATTCATACATTCCGGCTTCAATCCAAATTCCCACGGGCACCAAGTCCTGTCATAATTCCGAGGTATTGCAATACCCCACTCTACACCGGAAGGCCGGCTTTGGTCACGTGCACGCCACACAGAGCGTACAGACGGCACTCACAAGTCAGTGAGACTGTGCCCATTACACACTGCTGAGAGTAGAATCTACTCTGATGTGGAACTTTTTAATGTCTAGGTAGTCCTCGCCTGTGTAGTGACCTAGGGCTAGGGAATCGCCTGAGGGTTCGCCTGGATAATGAAACTGAAAGAAACTGAATGAAGCTGAGTGACGTAGACATGTTCAAATCGATTTTCCGACCTGATTGATCACCTGAACAGCCTGATGAGAGCAGCTTGTCAAGTTTATTTTGCAGGTACACATCAGGACGTCTCCCAATGCATCACCAGAGAAAGTGGGCGTCTTCGTCGGCAGTGATCCCACAAACTCTTTCACTGCCCCCTGCTCAATTTGACATTTATTGATTCTTTCCTGCATGACAGCTAGCGGGTTTCACACACACACACACACGCACACACACGCACACACGCACACACACGCAGGCACGCACACGCACACGCACACACACACACACGTCCTTCATTCAAATGACCACTAACAACCATATCTCTACTATGCTGCAAATACTATGCTTCAAGTGCCGCAAACACTGTGGCAAGTTCTGCGCACACTTGAAACACCACCCCCATGAACACCATTGAAAACAGACATCTGCACAACCCACATGCTTGAGCCGAGCCCAGCAATCTTATAAACATCACTACAACCTGCATGACGTCAAAAAACGTAACACTGGAAACGGTTTCAATCGAGTGATTCAGAAATCTGCATCTGTTCTGTCACGACCTGTGTGTGTCGATCGAAGTGTTGAAGCTGAGCACAGCGAAATCTGACGAACCAAATTGAGTGAAACATGACAACTCGCACCACGATAACAACTCGGAAACATCAGTCAGCAGAGTCAAGCCTCCACTACCCAAAGTGCGCATGTGCAACGTAAAGTGTACAATCTGTAATGTGAAGTGCCCAATGTCAAAAGCGAACTCTGAAGTGACAACTACGGAATGCAAGTGTAAAGCACGGAGTGTAGAATGTGGAGTGTAAAGTGTCAATTCTCAAATGTCGAATGTGGAGTGTAAAGTGTAGAATGTAAAGTGTGGAGCGTAAACACTTTGCACAACTCGACACAGCTCTGACAAAGCGATTTTGGAAAAGAAAACACAACACATCTAAAGTGCTGCGCCTGCCACGAACACTGCAACGCATCGTGCGAAAACGTCGCAACAGTATTGCGCCCACCACCAAAACGACTTTCGACACATTATCAAACAAGTGGGAATGTCACAAAGTGACACGCCTGCCATGCAAAACGACATACAAGGAATGTCACAAAGTGACACGCCTGCCACGCAAAACGACATGACAGCCTGCTTGGAAACCTCCAAAAAGGAAAGGTTTTGCAGCTTCCCCCATAGACACGGCGCAGCCACAAGAAAACCAGAGACTGGAGACGAGACACGTGGGAGCACCAAAACAATCATTTCGTGCGAGACTTCCTCCAATTTTCACACTTGGAAACAACCAAGATGGACAGGTTTTGCATCTTCCCCCATAGACACGGCGAAGCCACCAGAAAACCAGAGACTCAAACGAGACAGGTGGGAGCACCAAAACGAGCATTTCGTGCGAGACTTCCGCCTATTTCCACAGTTGGAAACAACCCAGATGGACAGGTTTTGCAGCTTCCCCCATAGACACTGCGAAGCCACCAGAAAACCACAGACTCGAAACGAGACAGGTGGGATCACAAAAAGAGCATTTCGTGCGAGACTTCCGCCTATTTCCACAGTTGGAAACATGCGAGAAGGAGAGGCTTTGCCACTTCCCCTATAGACGCGGCGAAGCCACAAGAAAACCAGAGACTCGAGACGAGGCACGTGGGAGCACCACCACTTTTGACACTTTGTAGCATCAAAATCGACGTTTTCCTACGAGTTTTTTCAGGAACCTGAAATTTTGCTATTCAATTTGGTTTTTCAATTTGATAGCTTTTCAGAAAGAAGCGCTGACGAGACTGTCATGGATGCCAAGGGATTTACAAAAGAGGCAAATTGAAAGCTCAGCCCTTTTGAGGAGGAGTACGAAATACTTTGAACAATGCCCATGTGTCGCATGGCAGTCATGGAAGCAGGGATGACACGCACAAAACGAGATGTCAGTGTAGGAATCCATTCCAGTTCACATGGACATGAAATCATGTCTGAATCTACATTGCCAGGCCCTTTGGGCACAAAACAACGCGCGTTACGGCTGTTGATTCACATTTTCCGATCCTTCAGGTCAAATCAGCAAAAAAATCTGTTCGACCTTGATTCTTGTTCGTTTCAATGACTTTTGATGGTTTGAAGGAAAACTGCACGAATTTGCACGTTTGGCTTCATTTGTTTCTGCATATTGTCCAGGCTCCAGGCAAAAATTGTTGTTGGCGCCCCTTTGACAATTTTTGCGCGCGTTTGATAAAATTTGTGACGAGTTGATCCAGCAAAAGGTATAAATTGGACAACTTATACAACAATTTGCAATTTTGAACATTTTTGCAGCATTTCCGATGGAACTCATGAAACAAATAATGACAGTGACACATGTAGGTTTTCGATTCCGGATTCTGAATTGGTACATGGCTGGATTTTTGACTGGTGTTGGTCCTATTTTAGTATTTTGTATGGGTGTGTTTATTAGGTAGGTCACTTGCTTCTTCGAAACCTTGTAGGGGTTTGTCTTTTTGCAGGGAATCTCGTTAAACGAACAATTTGGCTGTGTAGCGTTTTGGCCCGACATCGCAACTTGTGATTTCGTGCCCCACTTTGTTTGATCATCATGACGGACCGTAGAACCAGAGCCACTGTGGATGGTGCATTTTGTCAATGAATGGATGATTTTGACGAAAATAACAAAATCGAATTTGGTTTTAATTTGGGAACAAAAACAATGGATTTGTCATCGCCTGAAACCAGAGTTTTTGACAATGGAATGAATTTAGCTCTGAAATCCACCACCTGAAATTGAGTGTAAACTTGGTAGATAGGTCTTTGCAAGAAATGTCCAGTCATTTAGGATAACTGATTGAGCGTGTCGAAGGGTTAATTTGTATGGTCCAAATGCTAGAGGTCAAAGGTCAAAGGGATTTCATGTGGCTGTCACATGCAGAAAAATAACAGAGTTTTGACTGGAAATTCCCAACCGAATTTGCATTTTCCAACCACGCAGCTTGAGTGCCAGGACGTTTTTGCGGCCTATGATGTCAACAATGATGGCAAGCTGAGTCGAGAGGAGTTCAGATGTGCTGTTTTCTTGGTGAGAATTGCACAGATGAGTAAAACGTGCAAAAATTGCAGTGTGCTGGTTCCGGGTTTCAGTGCTCCTGGATGGACCAGGAGTTCAGTGCTATGATGGGAGCACAGGCCTTCGCTGTTCCAGTGTTCAGATGCATTTTATGTTTGATAGCATAAAAACCGGGAAACACATTCTATTATCGGAATTATTTGATTGGATTTCACAAACAGTTTATTGTTGGGGTTCTCAGTTCTCTCTTAAGAGGTGTCTGCCTCTTTCCAGGTGGTGGTGTCCAGCTCTCCCGATGTGTCCCTATTCATTTGTCTCCCAGTCTGGCTGGTGGTGTTCGGCTCTTTGGATGTTTGTCTTCACTTGCCTCCCTTCATTTGTCTCTTAGTCACGTCTCTTTATGTCCCCCCCTGTGTGTCTCCCGATGTGTCTAGTGGTGCCCGGCTCTCCAGATGTCTCTCCTAACTTGTCTGCCTAGTAGTGTCTGGCTTTCCGCATGTTTCTCTTGACTTGTCTCCCAGTCTGGCTGGTGGTGTCCGCCTCTTTGGATGTGTCTCTTTACTTGTTTCCCTTCATTTGTCTCCCACTCTGTCTAATGGTGTCCGGCTCTCCGGATGTCTTTTCCTTGCTTTCACTTGTCCCTCATCGTTTGTCTCTTGCAATGTGCCTCCCAATTTATCCGGCTCCCAAGTAATTTGTCTCCAATTATCGGTTTGCCTTAGTGGTGGTGTCCGGCTCTTTCGCCTGTTCGCCTTTGTGTGTCTTCCATCTTTGTCTCTCACCATTTGTCTCCTACTTGATCTGTCTCCGAAGTCATTAGTCTTCAATCATATGTGTGCCTTAGTGGCGGTGTCCTGTCCTAGTTTTATCATGATGTCATTTGTGTTTCGAGTTTGTCTTTGTTCTTTAAATCCAATCATGTTCCACCATGGTTTTATGCGTTTTACCACTTGTCTCCCACTTGTCTCCCACTTGTCTCCCACTCGTCTCCTAACTTGTTTCCCTCTTATTATCTCAGATACAAATTTTGTGGCAAAAAAATGAAACTGCGTGGCGCCGCATGGCACGAGAAATTTTTGTTGTGATTCATGCTGTTCTCAATTGCACTGGATCAAAAATTGCCACCATCAGGAGCTAGTGTAACCACACAGATGCACAGAGACGCTGCAATGGATATGGAATAACTGTTTGGGGTCTACGAGGGTGTAATTTTCACGAACATCTACTCGAACCGTGTTCTTTTTCAACAATTTATACATTTTACTGTAAAATTTCCCATCGTCCAATTATGCGAAATCTTTTTGATCAGCAAAGAAAAATCGCTCCATTAGCCAGGCTGGGACCACCACTGGAGTTCAGGGAGGAGTCTACAACGCTGGCACTGCGGTGTATGGAACCACGGCACAAGATGGGGGCTGCTACACGGGTGCCAACTACATCAACCAGCCTGCGTACACTGCTTCCCAACCAATCCCCGTGACATATGCCACGGCTCAACCAGCATCTGTGACGTATGGAGCTGTCAGTGAGATGCCACAGACCACAGCTGCTGCTGCTCCTGCTCAAACCGCTGCTCCGCAGGTGACCTATGCCCCTGCGCAAAGTGCAGCTCCCGCAGTTCAAGCACCAGCATATGCACAAGCAGCACAACTCTATGCACAGCCGCAGGCTGAAGCTCAGCCAGCTGTGACCTATGCTGCCGCATCATATCCCACCACTGCTCAATATGCAGCACAGCCTGCTGAAGCAGCACCTGCTGCTTACACGATGCAGCCTGCTGAAACCTATGCGGCACCGCAGGCTGCTGAACCTGTGCCCATGACATACTCTACACCCACAGAAATGGCAGCGCCAACGTACACGACTGCACAGCCAGCCCAAGCAGCTCAGGCTGCACCAACTTATCAAGTGGCAGCAGCCCCAATGGCCCAAATGGCATGTGGACCTTCCACCTTTGCCCAGTTTGACACCAACAGAGATGGAGTGATCTCGAGGCAGGAATTTGCTGCAGCCTTCACCGCACAGCCCCAGGTGGCTCAGATGCCCCAAGTGGCCCAGATGCCCCAGGTGGCCCAAATGCCCCAGGCAGTGCAAATGCCACAGGTGGCGCAAATGCCACAGGTGATCCAAATGCCGCAGGCCCAGATGCCTCAGGTGTCCCAGCTGCCTCAAGTGTCCCAGCTGCCTCAAATGACCCAGATGCCTGAGGTGTCCCAGCTGCCTCAAGTGACCCAGATGCCTGAAGTGAGCCAGATGCCTCAGGTGTCCCACCTCCCTCAAGTGACCCAAATGCCTGAGGTGTCCCAGATGCCCCAGATGTCCCAGTTGCCGCCAGTGTCCCAGATGCCCCAGGTGTCCCATATGCCTCCAGTGCAGATACCGCAGATCCAGCCACAGATCCAGGGATTCAACAGTTATGTGCCCATGGCCGCACCCATGGCTGCTGCACCGCAGCAATCCTTGAGCTATGTGGCACCTGTACTTCCGCCTCAGATGGCTCAGACTGCACAGCCCATGGCCCAGACCACTGTGCCAGTCTATGCTGCGCCAGCCACTGCTGCAGCAGCTGCAGCGGCAGCTCCAACGCAAACGGCACCAGCAGCAGCACCAGCACCAGAAGCAGCACCTGAACCAGCAAAACCACCAGCCGGAAAGATGCTGTATGCTGCACCTCCTTTGGCTGCCCCTGCCACAACCCCTGCCCCAACCACCTCCCCTGCTGCTCAAACACCACCTCCTGGTGCCGTTTATGCAGCACCCCAGACATCCTTCGTGCCTCCTCCAGCCCAGGCCTCGCCATTTTCGGTGCCCAACATGCCGAGCTATGTGCCATTGCAGATGCCCACGGCGGATCCAGCCATGTTTGCAGCTCCAACGATGTTCCAGCAGCTGGATATGAATCAGGATGGGGTTCTCTCACGAGATGAGTTTGCAGCAGCCTTTAATGCCATGACCCAGCCAGCTTACTCCAGTGCGCAACCTCCACCCATGTTTGGAGGCCCTTCAAGTTATGTGCGGCCAAACCAGCTTTCATTCACTCCACCAATTCAATTTTCAGCCTCCACACAGATGCCAGCTCCCACTGCCTATGAAGCACAGCCTCAGATTTATTCCTCTGCCCAGCCTCCCATGTTCACACAACAACCTGCAGGTTTTGCACAGCCTGGAGGTGCAGCCTTCGCTGCTCAGCCTGCTACTTTCACGGCACAGCCGACCACTTACACGGCTGCACCACAAACATACACCGCTCCTCCCATGCAATTTGCTGGCGGTGAATATTCAGCCCCTCAGCTGGCCTCCCGCCCCATGGAGTTTCCTGCCATGACTCAGCAATACTCGCTCTCACCACCAATGGAATATTCCGCACCACAGATGACAGCAGCTCCGGCCCAGTACACAACAGCCCCAGCCCAGTATTCCGCCATGCCATTCTCAACCCAAGCTGCTCAGTACACTGCATCGGTGGCACCAGCCCAGTACACTGTGGCACCACAATCCGTACCCCAGGTCCTTGAAGCTCCAGGGCAATATCTTGGCGCCGGGCAATACACCATGGCACCACAATATTCCCAATATTCTCAATACACGGCAGCACCAGCCCAGACTGCAGCGCCGCAGTACATGTCGCAACTGGCTGGCGGCCAGTACATGACTGCCGGAAATCCAGCCGCTTTGATGCAGTGGTTTGGCGGAGAAATACTAGATTGGAAGGGTTGAAACATGGATTTCCACTTGTGAACGTCCCAGTTGGCAACAATGGAGTTTTTTGCCCAGCTCTTTCATCTCTTGTAGCACTAAAAAACAGTTCATTGGGAGTCGCTGGACATGCCCTGGGCCCGAGGCCTCAACCTGCGCCAACTGCGGTGGGCCAACCCAGTGGGGGCGTTGATCATAGGGCAAGATTCTCATTGGGAATGAATGATCGCTGTTCTTGGGGACCTTCAATTTTTTTTATCTCAAACATGTTCTATGGGATTGGAGCCAGCGACCAGCTGATTGTCGCAATCAGCATTGGATGCTTGCGTGACTAGGTCTGGTTCAAACCAATTGCACTTTTTAGAAAATTCTTTTTGCATAGTTTTTCCTTGGAGGATTCATGATTTTGGGCCCGCTGTATTTTGCGGCCATCACATCTTTATATTGGGGCCATCAAGCATGACTTAAGCTCAGCACTTGGAATCCAGCTGGTGCATTCGGGCTTGGGGAAATGTCTTTAGAAACAGTAAAAGAGTCTATGACAACCAGAACATCATGTGCAGCCTTGGTAGCTTCACTTTTCTCAAGGGTTTAACTCCTGGTGTCACCAGCTCTATGCGCCAAGTATTGAAAGGTCACTTTCCCATTTTATGTCTGTTAAGTCTACAGTTTTCATGGTTCAGGAATACTATAATTGTGTCAAAAACTGCCATTTCTACGATGGGATTTCCATCCTTTTGTTGTGGCTACAAGGACTCCACCTTTAGTGAAGACAGCAGGGTTTCCAAACTTTCCAATCAAGCAGTGATGGTTTTGGTATCTATAGTCATGATGGTTATGTAAGTTATATATATATATATATATCATCCTAGTAGCCAGTTGATGTGGTAAACCCAAAATAGATCATCCCCAATCAATATCACCAGAAATTTGTTCTATAAACCATCCCCAAATGGTAGCTTCGTGGAGTTGGGTCGACCACGGTCATGTTATAACTGTCAAGTATCATGCCACAAGGCTTTGGCCTAACTTTAAAGGAGCTGCTGGAAGCCAAGGAAATGTCTTCATGCCCGACGCCGTGTTTTGCCGCAAATGTGGTGCAAAACGCGAGACAGCCTGAATCTCAGACTGTGAAAACATTTAAAAATCACATGAATATCATGGGATATCATGGGATATTTATTTATATATATATATATATGTATATATATATATATATATATGTATGAGTTCATATATACATACAACGGGATGTAATCATATTCCAGCAGACACAACTGAAGAGCCTTCCAATTCAACATTGAATTCATTTGCCCATGATATCCCACTATATCATCATGATACCATAGTTAATTTCCATGAATGCACAACTGCTTTGCGACTAAAGGGCGCCTGCTTGGCGCCCTGAAAAACCAAGGATGCCTTTGCACAGGCCTGGCTTCGACAAAGGGGATTTTGCCAGGGGTATGGTACTCTGGTGAAGATCCAATGTGTGTTTGTGTTTATGTTGATAATAGATGACAATTGTGTGTATGAATAAGAATATATCATGCACACTGTGTATATATGATATACACTTTTTGACAGAATGCTTGTTTGTTTGTTTGTTTGCTTGCTTGCTTGTTTGTTTGTTTACTGTATTTCTTCAATCTACTGCATGCATATCATCATTTCTTACAGACCAGCTGTCCTTTCGCTCAGATGGATGTGAACGGAGATGGTGTTCTGTCACGTGAAGAGTTCGTGGCTATGAGGTGAGTGAGGCTCGACGAAGTCCTGTGGATTGGTGGGATTGGTGCATTGCGACAAGTGCAACAAGTGCACAAAATGGGGGCTGTAACAAAAATGGGAGGATTTTTCAGCAACAACTGTTTGAGCCACCAAACATCTACATCAATCTACATCATATCGGTGTTTGGTTGATTCAAACTTCACAATTGTGCAAGGAAAAGAGATGCTGCTAGTGTCGTACAAAGGGGAATCAACTTCGACACTGTAAATGGACACGCCTGGCCTGGTGCTCAGATTGCTCAGATTTGAGAACCTTTCCATCCTTCCCATCTTCAGCTTCGTCAGCTGCTTCTTGCGCCGCTGGTTTCAATGCCGCTTCGCTCACAGCCAGGTTTTCTCTCATAGCGCAACTTGAGAGGCCTGGCGACCGAAGCGACCGAATGGCGACAGCTCAATCTGGCTGTGTCAGACGGTACTCAACTCTTGATCAAGTGACATTGCTTGATGGTTCAATGCTCATCTAGAAGTGCCGGACTCATTGCAAGCCTTTCCATACTACCTCCAAAATAGAATATGTGATTTCAACATTGTTGCAAGCTTGAGTCTCGGCATCTGGAAACAACTGAAGTTTCCCGCTTGATTATTCTTTGTAGATATGAAAACTTGGCAGAAAAACATGCGGCTGACCGCCACCATGGCAGAGCAAGTTGACTCACATTCTTTGAAGCACAGGTGTTTGCTTCAGCAAATCACAGCAAGAACGTAGGATATCCCAAGGCGAAACAAAACGTACAAAGCCTAAAAGAGAACCCACTACCATTCAGAATCCTCTTACAGAGCGAACTTCTCATCTTCAACAATTCTCTTTAAAGTGTGCAGCCTATGGGTTATTTTGAACTGGATTACTATTTTAGCGATCTTTGTGGGTCAAATGCTGAACACACCCCCAAGCTACCCAACCGACAAGTGGGGCTCATAGCCCAAAACGCAACCCCGCAGTCACAAGTATCGAACCTTTTGCTTTGCCAATGCGTTATGCGAGCGTTGGATTTTTGTGGCAATTCAACTAATCAACTTCCAACTTATCTTGTGGCAGTACCTTGAACAATATGTGCAGCTCGGCCAACTTCATTGTCCAACCTGGCCACGATTTCGGTGAGTCATGGACATCTTCAAAACTGATCAGAACCTCTTACTGGAGGTAAACCGTGTTCTGAAAATAATTTTGGTGAGTTCCAGACTTCCGCACCACGGCCAAATAAATCAGCCACAGGCGTCAAGTCGAGCATTGAATCTACTGTAAGCATTTCTCTTTCTTTGCAATTTACTAAGTTATGAATAGTTATGAAGTTCTTCTACTAACACCTGTGAATTCGCATCCAAGCTGGTGGACCAGTGAAGCAGAGCTCTTGCATGGATGAAAGCAGACTTGTTCGGACTTCTGTGATCTTTTGGTTTCAAGCCTGCTCAGACGTAGGATGAGTCGAAAACAGACCTCGGTGGTATATCTTCGGAGCATTACGCATCTGCATAATTTGACAATGTCCAACGGTATGCAAATGGGAGATCTCACATGAGGAGACATGATCCACTGCCAACGTTTAGAAACGCATTGCCGTTTAGTAACCATGGCTACTATGGCTGCTGCAGCAAAGTTTTTCGCCTTTGCCTGTGGCGTTGCAGCAGCTGTAAATGTTGGCACAAAGCAGGTGAGCAGTGTCCATGCAGCGCGTTGAGCGTCGCAATTATTGATTAGTTGCCAGAATGTTTTACAAGGAGTTTGCGCTAATGAGTTGGTAGTCAAAACGTTAAAAACAGGCCGAATGTCAAGCCTTGAATGGGATCACTGAACACCAGGAAAGCTCGTGAGTCTCATTGCAAATTGTTTGCCCCCATGGTGCTTGGCCATTTATGTGTCCTGTGAAGGCCAAGTCGCAGGCACCAATGCTGCTGGAATGCGGGATCACGGTGACCAATTCGACCAGTGGAGCACCGGATCTAATCGGCAATCCAAACGCTGATGGAAGTTTCCTATTTTGTCCCAACACCACAGGCTTGGCGCAAATCAGCACCTGTGATTCAAATGTGGAAACCTGGCTCTACATCCGTGGTCCAGGCTCGGCTGTGATGTGTTTCTCAAGATGGTACTCGGAATGGCGAGAGTTGCAAAGCTTGAGCAGTTTCATTTTGTAGAGTTGAAACTCCAAGAGCCTAGGGTATCATCTAGAGGAACTTGCACCTCAGCCATCCTCAGCCCCCAGTCCGCTAGGCATCGACTTTTCTTGCAATGATTGTGGAGATTGTCGACGAGCACGTCGAGCAGAGGGTTCACTTAGTTTCGTGGCAGGGGAATGCTACGAGATTTTTGTGGAGGCTGCTGAAGGGGAGTACACCATCTCCATGACTTGCACCACTGAGACCGTCATTCCCGCCAACAACACATGCCCCATCTACGCTGTAGGCAATGATATGCCATCCGAACTTCGTAGATTCGCCGACTCCGTCACAGTGCGAGACAGAGTTGCCGATTTCGAAGCAGCATTAAGCGATGGTTTGCCACCAGAGAGTCAAGTCCTACTGGATTTGGGATCGACAAGAAACTTGGAGCCAGACACACTGAGTGAGTTGAATCGGAGCATCTTGGAAGATGGTATCCATTTGGTGATGTTCAAAGATACTAACAACCCCCCACGGCTCATCACTGATCTCGTGGGCTCACGGTTCTTTACCAGAGCCTGCGAGCAGGTTCAGGAGCTACAGCTGACAGGCTCGGGTGACATCCTGGTCTTGCAGGCATACTACTTACTTTGAGTATCACCCTAAACTTCCCACATGATTACACGCAAATCCTGGTTGCTCTTTATAGCATCATATGTCTGCAAGTTGCCAAGTGAATTGTCAGTGCGCTCAAGGACTTTCATGCTCGAAGCTTCTGCGCTGATCTCTTTGGTGGTGCAGGGGCTTCGCTCCAACTTGTGGGGTTTGGCTTGTCCCTTCTACTGCACTGGCCCTTCGATCTCCTTGGCTGTGGCCTGCTTCCTTTGTGGACTTCTGTCTGGTGTTGCCTTGT
>Ga0126342_10013048_pt1 | contig 14759 bp, 14 predicted proteins | sample Cyp1metagenome_FD_92528 | JGI IMG/M metagenome (GOLD analysis project Ga0126342, IMG submission 92528) | Coral microbial communities from Lord Howe Island, Old Settlement Bay, Australia - Cyphastrea 1 metagenome | ecosystem: Host-associated > Invertebrates > Cnidaria > Coral ... | reverse complement strand
ATCCATCCATCCATCCATCTATCTATTAATCTTATCTTATCTATCTATTAATCTAATCTTACCTTGACTTATCTTGATCTATCTAATCTATCCAATCTATCTTATCTATCTGATCTATCTGATCTATCTGATCTTTCTGCTCTATCTGATCTATCTGACCTATCTATCTATCTATCTATCTAATCTAATCTAATCTAATTGAATCTAATATATCTAATCTATCTAATCTATCTAATGTATCTAATCTATATAATCTGTCTAATCCATCTAAACTATCTAATCTATCTAATCCATCTAATCTATCTAATCTATCTAATTTAATCTATCCAATCAAGCTAATCTATCTATCTATCTATCCATCCATCCATCCATCCATCCATCCACCTATCTATCTATACAATCTAATCTGATCTGATCTGATCTAATCTGTCTACCTTATTTCTCATATCTTATCCTATCTTATCTACTCTACTCTAACCTAATCTATCTATCCATCTATCCATCTATCCGTCAATCTGTCAATCTGTCAATCTGTCTATCCGTGTATCTGTCTATCTCTCTATCTGTCTGCCTGCCTGTCTGTCTGTCTGTCTATCTGTCTATCTATCTATATATCTATCTATCTATTCTAATCTAATCTAATCTAATCTAATCTCATCTATCTAATCTAGTCTAATCTAATCTAATCTAAGCTAAGCTAAGCTAATCTATCTATCTATCTGTCTATCTATCTATCTATCTGTCTATCTATCTAATCTAATCTAATCTAATCTAATCCAATCTAATCCAATCCTATCTATATATTTATCTATCTATCTATCTATCTATCTATCTATCTATCTAGTCTATCTAGTCTATCTAGTCTATCTAGTCTATCTAGTCTATCTAGTCTATCTAGTCTATCTAGTCTATCTAGTCTATCTGTCTAATCATATACTTATATAATCATATAATTGTATAGTTATATAATTATGTAATTATAATTATATATATATCGTATATCACAAATATCATATATATGTATGTATATACTGTCTATATATATATACATATGTTTATATGTAATTTTATGTAATTGCAGAGAAAGAGAGAGAGAGAGAGGGAGAGTGCACAATGCCAAACAAGGCCAACACCGCTTCCGTTTCCGCCTGGAAAGATGGGTTTGCCCGAAAGGAGCTCGCCCAGGATGCATCCGACACTCCAAAGATCCACGCCCTCGGCAAGTTGTACGGAATCCAAACACAATTGGTTACCCTCTGATAAAAACTAAGGTAGCTATTGAAAATGGCCATTTATAGTTGATTTATCCATTAAAAATGGTGATTTTCCATCATTATGTTAGTTTACCAGAGGGTAATCTAAATCCCTATGAAGATGGATTGAGGATCAACCCCCAATTTTTCAACGTTGCACGGAATCCAAAACATGTCTGATTGGCGGTTTCAACCACCAACCAGTTATGGATGGTCAACTTTCGAATTCGGTACTTTGGATATGGCAACTTTAGGGGAAGGATCTTACCATTCACAAGCCATTCTTGTCCAATGCCAGCAATTATCTATCATTAACTATCCACCGTTACCAATGGCTCAGCGGTATATGACTTGTCCAAACATGGCGGGGATCTTTGGAGGATACAACCAGTCTACCTTTCATCCTGATGACTTTTATCAATGGATTGGTTTAAGGAAAAATCCCAGGAACTCCCACATTTCATGGGAAAATCCATGGTTCCTGTGGATTTTCCCTAAGCCCATAGAAATCTGGGTGTTTTTTTCAGCCATTCATATGCCCTGGAAGAAGTGCTGGGTTGGTTGGTTGAATCCCCATTTCCACCCTGGCCCATGCTCCAAAAGGTGACGGAAGCCTTCATGTAAGACGTGGAGCCCAACAAGATCTCGGGGGCTCGGTACCTGGCGGTTGGAAATGGAATGGCTATTGTAATTACCAGGAAAAAACATGTTATCAACTAAGAATAGCCAACCAAGCTTGCACCCAAGTATTGAGACTCGTCCACATTGAGAAGGCCAACTCGCTGAGGGCCTATTTACACCTATACATATGAGTACTACAGTAAATAGTACATCATTTTTGGAATGTCGGGGATGTGTTCCGGGCGTGTCTGCAACGTCTCCATCCGTCCTTTTCCGTCACAAACCATGCGCTGCGGCCACTCTTTGGTGACACTGCCACAGGTTCCGCCGCATAGATGTTGCAGCGCTTTTTGTTCCATGAAGAAACTGTTGTAGACCAGCAAACAAAGCGAAACAAAACAAATCAATAATACGGTGATATCTTGACTAAAATGAGGCGCCACTGCAAGATATCTTCACGATGTTTCTGAATCTACATCTTCAAAGTGAAAAGATCAGCAAAAATAGCTAAACAGTATTGTGGCTTGTTGTCCCCCAAGTTTTGAGATTTTCCCAGGATGCTGGTCCTATGGTCAAGCTCACACCGCTTTCTCTGCATGACACTCAGGGCAGAGGTTATAACCTTGGCGCTTCCAGTTGTCCCATCTCTGGCCCCGTTCTCTGTTTGGGATGCCACACTATCAGTCACTATCAATAATAGCTATGCTGGCTATGCTTCAGTAATCAAACATAGCAATGGAAACAAATCACCCATCGAGTTCGATTGATCCTCCCAGCGCACTAAACCTCCATGACTCGTTGGGAGATTGGAATGATGCTTGCGGTGCTGCTCTCGGACACCCGAGGGTAAAATTTGGGATGATCCTTCAAGACGCATCTCTCAATGAGTTCTAAAAACATCTTCGAACTATGACTGAACCAATGGCCATGAACCAATGGGCTGATTCTCCCATGATGGGATACCATGGTTTATCAACGCACGTATCCGATCACCAATATACATTGGGATGTCAGTCGCCCACTTTGGAACTTTCCATTGATCCACCTTCGGGGGAGCCCCAATCTGGAACAATTTCGCCTGGACTTATGATATGTATGATATTTATAAACTATATACTATGTATCTATGTATCTATGTATCTATGTATCTATGTATCTATGTATCTATGTATCTATGTATCTATGTATGTATGTATGTATGTATGTATGTCTGTATTAATGTAATGTAATGTAATGTAATGCAATGTAATGTAATGTAATGTATGTATGTAATGTATGTATGTATGTAATGTAATGTAATGTAATGTATTGTAATGTAATGTAATGTAATGTAATGTAAATGGTATGGTATGTATGTATGTATGTATATATACATATATATATATATATACGTATATATATATATATACGTATATATATATATATAGAGATCTCCAAGTTGACCATGAAAAGAAATACAAGACTACACCTCAAGTCTCCACTTCACGCCAAAGGTACCACACAGCCCACACCACCAGATGTTTTCTCCTCTCATGCGGGCTGAAGCATTGTCCAGGCCAACATAGATTAAATTGTGTCTACAAAAGGGATCGAACCTGCTCTCCAAAAATGGCAACCTAATAGGAAATTGACAATAAACCATTGGATTTAAGGCTACCTTATTTTCAGACAAAGGCTATAAAATGGCTAGAGAACTAAACCACAACAGTGATTGTGGGATAGTTCAACCAACAACAGATTGGATAAAGCAAATAAAAATGGTAAAGCCACCCAACATGATAAAGTGGTGGAAAAAAGTGCGGACACCACGTCTGTGCAGCAGACGACGCACAGAATTGATGTCTATAATCAAGCAAGAATGGAAATGAAACACATATAGTCAATTGTCGCATTGTGGATTCGCCAGATGTAAGCCACAGCTAACTTTGGATATTCGCGAAATCGTTGTTCCGCGTCCTGAGATTCGATTTCAACTAGCCATCGCGGTCACAGAAAACACATCACAACGGCGCCTGTGGAAATTTCTTTGCCACAGCGGTCACAGTCCATGTCATATGAAGCTCCTTCCGAACCTTGCCATGTCACATGGGGGTGAAATTAGTGTTGGTAGGCCAAGTCAACAGCAACCTTCGGACACTTTGCAAGGTTGTGAATGGCCGCATGGTGTTTGCAATGATTGGTTGTTCCTTATCACCTTCAATCCATAGCCCCCCCGTTACTCGGCCTAGTATCTCTACTGAGTTGATCTTAATGGGTGACATGCCACTTCAATGGGGGTAAACACATTGAATTTGCAATTGCCGATGATTTTCCCTGCCATTTTGTGGGCAAATCGTTTCCAGGGCAAGGGAAGCCAAGCGAATATTTCACCACTATCAAGTATGTAACCCAAAAAAAGATCACCATTTTGAGATCCAAAGCCTTTTGAACAGCCATCAACGACCGATGAAAAAACATCACCCATTAGGGCCCTCTGTTTGGCCGTAGGACGTAAGGCGTGCTGTTTGGGGCAGTACACCACCACCTGGCATCACAACGGGGCTCCTTGATGCACATGATTCCACCGTATTTTTCTCCAAACATGAAGAAAATGGCAAATCCTCCCATGTTTCCACTGCTTCATCATCATTTGTCCTATAAATGGCTTTTAAAATTGGGGAGGTTCAGTCAGTTTCCTCACATTTTCAGACATTGGTCTCTCCAAATCGGCACCTCTTCAGACTCCTTCTTTTCGACGATCGGCGCAGGGGCTGGCCCTGCAAACGTGGCAGGACCATGGTGCTGAATCAGTTGACTTTGGTGTTGAAAACTGAAAATTCCCAGGATTTTAGTCATCCGATTCTCGATCAAATTGAGGCATCTCCATGAACTCAATGGCAAGTATAGAATGAGTCCCGCAAAAGATCGTTTACCATCTTACATACGCCAATTGAAGATGGTAGAAGGCGAGCAAGATGATGCTCCCTAGTATCATTGCCACCTGGCAATCTTGAATACAATACATATACATATACCATTATATCATATTTATATTATATATATATATATAACTACATAAATCATATCATGTATAGAAGTATCTATGATTTCTATATATATATATGTATCATATATATATAGTACTGTACCTGGTCCATGCCTCAGAGGTTGAACCCTTCCCCGAGTTGTGGCCTGGCGACTCTGACCTGCCATTCCAAGATGACATTTTTTTTCGGGAAAATCATAGATATAAAACTGTAGAAATGGGAGAATCAATCGGGAATATATCATATATATATATCATATATCCTATTAGGGGATCATAAAATCGGGATATCCTATTAGGGGATCATAAAATCGGGATACTATTCCCAGCATCATTCCCACGAAATGGGACAATTGACCTTAATTAACAGTATATAACTTACAACGACCAACCATGTTTGATGGTTGCCTTCTGGTAATCAGCCCGCGTGGCTGGTTGGAAAATCCCCCAACGAGTCATGGAGGTTTACAGCTCGGAAATTCATCGATAAAAAGTCGGCATTCTCCGGCTTGCCACATTTGACTCGGGAGGGCAACATGGGGATTTAATGGGATACGACTAACAATCTGATGAATATGGAATATAGGTTTGGGTTGAAAATGGAGGATTTAAATGATTTAACCCCAAGAGCTGGCAAATCAGATAGGACAAATGATGATTCACCGATTTTGGAGGACCGTATTTTTCATCTGAAGACGGACTGCCGCGGGAATGATGACTGGATATGACTGGGTGGTGGGTTGGAATTGAAATGATTTGGAAATTTAAGCAATTCCAATCCTTTCAAATATGATGGTGGGTTGTAACATTACCAAATACCCTCTGGTAAACAAACAGTTCATTTACCCATTAAACATGGTGATTTTTCATCGTTTTTTGTATGTTTACCAGAGGGTAATAATGTTTGATATGATTTTTCCAGGTATAAACTGTATAAACCCCCATTTTCTGGGATTTTCCAGCCACGTTTGATGGTGGCTTGTAACATGACCAGATCATGTTGGTTGGAATTGGAGCTCACCACACGACTTGGTCACTTTCGGGCTGAATTTTCGGCAGCTGAAAAAAGGGCCCCGTCCCCGGCTGGTTTTCCCTGAAGAACCATGAAGTGATGGTTAATCATCCCACTAATATTCCCATTATGTATATATATAATATAATATATATATATATATGTATGTTGTTATATCCCCTAGCATATCCCCTAGATTTTTTTGGGTGATTGTTGGAGAACATCCTGACTATTCATCCCCTTCGCCTCAAAGGTTCGCTGCGCTTGTTCTTCCACCGGAAGCCACCCACTTCGCTGGTTGCCACCGGGGTATCCAACCGCTCCTGTGCCCCAGGAAATTTCAGTGTAGCAATGAACACTGGGAGCCCAATCTTTTCAGCCATCTTGAACCTTTGTGGTGGAATCCAGCCTTGAAACAGTTCTTGCAAACTGCAACTGAAACTCCAAAAATCAAAACTTTTTTTCACAACCTGTTGCTTGATGATTTGATCGGGATTATACTATGATTATCATTATCCACCAACTGGGAATCCTGTTCTCATCCAACCACGATTTCAAAAAAAGCTCTTTCCACTTTCGGAGCCCGTCCCAACTCCTCCTGCTCCCTTTCCCCCAGCAGAAAGCCAGGTTTTAGGCCTGGTGTCATGATTTTCATGGCTGGGAAATCTCTGCCCCAATGGAGGTTTGACTATCTGAGAGCAATGTTAGCAATACAATGCTCGTTGATGTGGATAGTGGAAAACCATGATTCTAAATCTATTTGGATGAGGAGAAAGAGAATTACATCCCCTATGTTTGACACTACCAGAGGGTGAGGGCAAGTTTGCTCCCTTTCGCGTTAAATCCGAAGCTAGTTCTACGTGGTTGGAACCCAGTATCTACCAATTCATATCTGAGGTTTATGGTCATGACCCAAATGGTTTTCCAGCATCATATCCCCCGTCAATAAGGTCAAGATGTTTCAATGAACCATTCATTCCCAGTCGGTTTATTGTATTAATTTAGTGCTTTCTTATGTCATGGGGGATCCCCGGTCGTCCCTGTTTGATTGTTTCAATACTAAGTCATGGTCATCCATGACGACTGGATGATGCAAGGGGGCAGCCCCATGACTTAGGAAACCTCCATATATTGGATATAATATAGATGATTATATATGATTGATAGGTATATAAATTATAGTATGATAAAATAACATTATCTATCTAAATATATATATATATATGTGATAATATAGAAACCTCCATAGTGATAGTATAAAAAAACACATTGGTTCACCAACAGACCCCAATGATGGCGGGGTCACCACCCCCTCGGCCTCCGGTGCCCGGCAGTTCTTCGGCTGCGACCTCGGATTCTTCGGCATCCATTCACTTTCTTGTTATTGTTCCTTCCATGAAAAGAAACAACTATAGAAACTGGCAATAAACTATATATATACATACATGTATATATATACATATACACATATATATATACATATATATGTATATATATATGCATATACATATATATATAAACTATACATATATATATATACTATACATATATATATATATACGGTCCCGTGTCTCGTGTTCACGGCCCCCCCTCCTCCCCCCCTATTGGTATGCGGGGTTACCCCCCCCACATCCACAGGGGGGGAGGGATACATAGACATATGCACACAGCCATACATATACATACTGTGTAGATTTGCACATACACATCCTACATACGTATCCATCACCCTCTCGGCGGGCAGGGGTGACCACCAAACGCTGGATGTTCTTTAGTTTTTGGGGATCCCCAAGTCACCATGGTTGTTTGAGTACTAAAAGGGTCATCCATGACTTGGATGTTAGATGGGTACCCCCATTTTAGGAAACCTCCATACTGGAACCGGCATTTACTAGTTAACCATACACTGTTGATGGTCACATAATTATATTTTGGAACGGATTGTTGAAGTCGTTGATTGTTGAGGTTGTTGATTAGTATTTCTTTCAGCATTCGGATGAAAATCCAACAAAACAAAATCCAAGTTCAATACCTTGCTTCTGTCACAAGCATTCAGTGATATTCATATCCATATCCATGTTTGGTCATTTCAGTGGTTATTTCTGGGCATTTCAACACTTGCTTCATGGTCATTTCTATCGGAAACCGGGTGTAGCTACCTGCTACGGAGCCACACCTTGCTTTCGCCGTGGGTTCGGTGACCGATGATTTCACAGAACAGGTTTCCCAGTGGATTATGATCCATGGATAGCCTAAAGCCCGAACTATGGTGAGTCTAAATCCCAGTTTTCCGAGTGGATTATTGGTTAAAACCAATAATATAACGGTTAGTCTAAACCCCGAACTCGTCAACAGAGGTAGATCGCAGCCACTGGAGGCCCACACCACCTTGATCGCTTCCTCCTCATAGGAAAAGACCCTGGACGCCATGGCGAAACATGATGCCACGGGAGCCACAAAGTGTTTCTTGCAAGATACGTGAGGTTTTTTTTCAGTGGCTATGTGGATATTTTTCACCACTTACAAATCATTACCCTCTGGTAAACAGCCACATAGCTATTGAAAATGGCCATTTATAGTGTATTTTCCCATTAAAAATGGTGATTTTCAATAGCTATGTTAGTTTACCAGAGGGTAACATCCAAGTTTGGAGGTGAGCCATAGACATTGAGAGATTTGTAAGTCCTAAAGCAACATGAAATCACGTGCGACACAAAGATATCTCGATCTGGGTTGGAAAAACCCAGCTGGCCAGTTGTCACATCCTCTTGTAAAAAGTGGTGTCAATATATTCTGAAATATCTGGAAGTCTATAATCATATACACGATACTATGTAATATGTAATATAGAACACATCATGTATAACATGATGCTTCATATATCATGTGTAATATACACATATATTCAACTATTTGCTATACTTCTATGTAGTTGTCCATTGTTTATCCCATTTTCTCGGCCGAAATGGGTCGATCGAAACCCCGCCAGTCACCGCCAGTCGCAGGGCCCCGGCTGCTGGGGTTTCAGGGCTTGCCGTGAAAATGCGCCGTGTCTCTGTGGCTTTGAAGGCCTTGCAAAAATGTCGACATGGATCGAAATTGGGGCTCTCACATACAAATATTTACACAAAGACATCAACATTTATATATAATATATACATAGAGAGAGAGAGACGGACATATGCATATGTATATAATATATGTATATACACACATATGTGTGTATATATACATACATGTCCATACATATATATATATATACATATATTATATATATAGATTTAGATACGTGTATAGAGATAAATATGATGTATCATAAAACATGTGTAAGTGTATGTGTATATATATATACATACATGCATACATTCCGGACGTGCTCTTCCTGCGTGATAAACAAACATTGCGTACGTTTCGCTTTGGAGTTGGCCTCTCTTCTTCAGGCGGCTGATTCTCACATGCCTTGCAGCTGATGATAGTGAAGGTGTTCATGGGGGAACAAGCCAAGACATACGGCGAAGAAACGAGTAAGTAGTGGGGGAGTAAGTGTATCATGAATCCAGACAAGTGGTTTTTTGTATACCCCAGTTTCTGAGCAAAATCGTCAACCTAGGTCAATTGGAAGCGACATGCACAGCTAGAATGGATTATCCCATTATCCCATCAAATCATCTCCATCATGTCCATTCTTATATCATTTCCATCAATCCGAATCAATCCCCCACTATCCCATTCATATCCCATTTTGATATGTCATGAATCCCAGAAAAAAAACAGGAATACCCCATGAATCTCCCATCCATCAATTCCATCAATTCCATCCAAAAATCACCAGATTTTTCCATTCTTCCCCAGCCAGCTAGTCATCACCAGTCATCCCAGTCTTCCCATGGTTTTCCTGAAAAATTCCCCATGGGTTTTCCCATGGTTTCCCATGGGTTTTCCCATCGCCTCCTCCGCCTCCTCGCGTGTCTCGCGTGTCTCGCGTTCGCGCTGCCGCAGCAAGGCCTTCAGGGTGGCCTCTGCAAAGCTGCGCAGCCCGCATCGCTGCAGGCCTTGGTTGAAGCATGGTGAAAACCATGGGAAACTCCGGGAAAAATGGTGGGTTTTACCCCAAAAAAAGGAAGAATCATCATCCGGAACATGTTCAACATGGGGAGTTATAACAGTTATAACCTCCATGAAGATGTTTTTGTTTTAGAAAAGATTGGAATGATCGTGACCGATCCGAGAAAAACACTTGTGTTTTACTCATCAACAAGAATCAAATGCTGGAAAAATGGGGATCATGGGCGACTTCGTGGATATTGGGGAAGATGAGCAATGAAGAACAGAGATAATGAGATAATCAAAACGGGGATACAACCCTCCTATCACGCAAGCTGGGAGAATTAAGCAGCCAAACTAGGGGCTTCAATTGAGTACTTCTCGAATGGCTGTTTCTATATTCAATCAAAAAATCCCTTTCTTTAGCAAACTGCACTGCATGGACTGTAATACTCGTAGGGAGTGCACATGGCTACTAGTTGTGACGTTCAACAACTTCCAAATTGTCATAATCTTCATGGAGCATCGCACTATCCACTTTTAAGGATCATTATCTGTGCAGTCCGAGCCCTTTTTTCCATCAGGTGCTGGCTGTTTTGGCCGCTGAACAAATGTTACGCAACACGGCCTCAAATCAGTGGCTTCTCAAAGCTAAATAGCATTTCCCAGCTCATGGATTCTGAGAACCTCCTATATAAATCTATATAGTGGATAGTATAGAACCCCATATCATCAATCAAGAGGGAGTTGTATAGCAGCCACTGATATTCACAATCATCTCGCGACAACCATAGCAACCATTGGAAGGAAGGGTTTGTCCAGCCAGAAAATCTTGGGCCTTCTAGGAACACACTGAGCCAGGCGATGGAACTATCCATGTGATAAACGTTGGAAGCTACCAGTGAGGCGCCAGAAGTGAAACGGAAACTTCTTGAGGTCAGATCGATCAATTCGCAGGTCGTAACCATGAAGAAAGTTCAGCAAAAACACCAACATCTCATCGCGCCCGAACTTGTATCCTCAGACATGGCGGCCACAAATAGATGGAATCGGTGGGAGGTGCAAATGCCATTTGGCTAAGAGACTGGTGAAGCTGGGCTATGGTTGCTGGGCCATGTTTACAAACCGCCACATCTTGTGGCCACCTGATTCAATGCCAAGACTGGAGTTTCGGTGGAAGACCCATGGAATCACCACTTTAGAGGCCAGAATTTCATATCGAGCATCCAATACACATCCGACTGCCACCTCCGAAGGCATTGAAATAGGTAGGTTCAAAGGTGCTATCCAGAAACTTCCCATCCTTCAGGTGTCGTTCGATGGAAAACTCCTTAAAGTTCTCAGCCTTGCTGTGCCGACCTGCCGGGGCAAAATAGATCGACCAACCCTTTGGAATCAGATAGCCATCAACCTCGGTGTCTTCGCTCAAGCTGCGAACCACCACTTGCACGGGCGGCGTTGTCCTGGAAAATGGCCGAGATTTTTGGCAAATCCTCATGGGAAGGATCTCCAATCATCAATTCTATGAATGTTTGCCTGAAATACTTGAAGAACAAGAAAGAAAATTAAACGTTTACCGGCTATTTACCCCTTCTGTCGGATCCCAAATCGATGTTATATCCTGCTTCTTGGAGTCATTACCGCTCCTGCTGATCGGTCAAAACTTGAGCAACAGATTTTTGTGACGCCATTTTCCCGCAGTAGTGGACATTGCATGTGTTAATGTGTACCCTCTGGTAATTTAACAGAAAATGGATGGAAAATCGCACGTTTAGTTCGTTGATTTATGATGAAAAAAACCTGTGAAAAAAAAAAAGGTGAATTTCCATAGCTATGTTAGTTTACCAGAGGGTAAATCCATACATATACATCATATCTCACACACTGTTTCTATACTGATATCAGAACTTAGTGCATGCCATCTTGATCTCTTGGGAGACATTGCCCAGTCACTATCACCCATATCAGCAAAATTCTGCAGTACTGACCATGTCTTAGAATAACCCGCAATTCCCCCTAGTTTCCGTCACCAATATCAATATCACCTAGCCAGTTACCACTGAAATTCACAAATTCTGTCCAGTGGTTCCCTTACTTCACCAAGATGCTCACTTCCTGTCTTCCAGTAGTTCCAATTCTCAAACTCCCTAAAGTTACCCATCACGAAGATCATTTTCGAAACGGGCTTTCCCCATGGCTTTGCAACATCTAGTTTCATCTCTTCCCCGATTCATATTAAACACCCCCAAACGAAACCATGGTTAATAGGGGATTAAAAAAACACATCTTTGGAACCAAACGGTTCTGTGTTCAATATGAAGGGGGGAGAGTACTTGGATGTAACCATGCCCATGACATCCTGATTTTTCTCCCATGGCTTTTCCAGCCACATCAACTTTATAAGGACCTCGACTCCAGGCGTCCCGTCCTCCAGACTTCCTGAAGGAACGCCCTGGTTTGGTGCATGGACTCCAACAATGGGCGATTCAGAGAGAACGCCTGGCCGTCCCAGAGATCCTTGACCTCCTTTCGGAGCCGCTGCTCCAGCGCTGGAAACGCTTTCCTGGCGTTTCCAAAAAGCCAGGCAAAAGATGGGGAAAACGTGGAAAAAAAAATGGGGAAATGGGTTTCAAACCATGTCTATTGCATTTCTTTAAAAACTACTGGGACATCAAAGATCTAGAAAAGTCGAGAGAGATCATGAAAACTGGGCTGAAGCACCAGCCTTGTGGGATGTTCCCAACTGAAATGACCAATAAACTGGATGACAACTTGGGGCCCATTTCAAGAAACCCCTATCCCCATTGTATTTCCAATGGTCAAGTTTTCTACCCCCACCTTTGCTGGTTGAATAGATATATCGCAGCATCTGAGTAATCCCTTATTTGCAATATGATCATATCCGCTAGAAACCCATAGAAACGCCTGGTTTAGTCTTGGATCTGTTCATTTGGGGGCCCATATGGCAGTATTTCATGAAGGGATTCCTACTACACTTACGACCCCCTACGACGGCGCTCGTTTCGGGGCGAGTTTCAACCAGTGGAGACAGCTCTGAACGCTGCACAGGGTGGTATCATGGGCTGCGAACATCATCCCGATGCAGAAGTCCAGCAGTTCTTCCTCGTCTGTGCCTTCAGTTTGCCTCAGAAAACCCCCGCGTCCCCTGAAAAATGCCCTGAGTTTTCACATCAAAATCGCTGGAAAAATGTGGATCTTCATCCAAGTTATGCTATTTGATAGGCTTTGATCCAATGAAATGCGACTGTATCACAGGGCGGGATTCAACTATTTCCAATGGAAAAATATCAGTGCTGATTTGTGACACTTCCATCAAATCTCAGCGATTTATCCCCAGCTGTGGTATTGGTCTTAGCTGGTCCTAAAGTGGTCCAAGTGGACTTCGAATGCCATAGGACCACTTTGGTGGGATTTCAAGCTGTTTTTTCCGGTGAGGCAATTCTGGAGTCTCGTTGTTTGATGGCGTCGTTGCCAAGAATTCCAGCTCAATTGCCTGTGATTCCCATGCAGTGCCAGTTACGGAGTGGTTCTGCAGCAAATTCTGTTCAATTCCAAACAAAATGTATGTCATCCATGTTATCCGACAAAGAACAAGAAAAACAACATATCTTTCGGGAAAAGTGGAGACTAAGTAAGCTAATTACGGAAACGAACTCGCAAAATTCTCCAAAGTTGGCTTCCTTCCAAGCCCAAGCTGCAGCATCGTATCCAGCATGGTGCTGATTCTGAACATTCGAACTGGATCTTTCCTCAGGGGCCACTGCGACTAGTGGACCAGGATTCATGGTGAAGTTTTTGGGGGGTCCCAGAATCCTCTGACCCTGCACAGCACTTTCTTCAGCCAGGGTGAACACATCCTTGTGGCCGTAGAAAGGACTCGAAAAATTGAAGTCAGTGCCTTTGAAAATCGGTTCCCACCCAGTGTTCTTCTTTTGAACTAGTCAAAGGCCGACTTTCATCAAAAAGCGTCCCCTTCTCACCGAATCATTTCCACAGGACCTGACACGTGAGTCATTTCCCGATCGCAGCTCCGAGCTTCAGTTTTCGACGCTTCTGTTGGATCAACTCTTTGAATCCTTCCACCAACTGACCTCGAGCCTTCATGCACTCCCGAAAGGGAAAGCCCGGCAGATCAAAGGGCAAGATGCAGCCGAGACCTGCAGCGAAACACCATTGTAATTACAATTTCAATCACAATTAAAATCACATTACATACAGTAACCGTATACTACATGAATATATGCCTGTATGCCTGTATGCATGGATTCGTGGATGCATGGACGCATGGACGCATGGATGCATGCATGGACCATGGACGGATGCATGCATGCATGCATCGATGTATATACACAAATATCTAGGGCAGATCCTATTGTTTTTGTTCAACTGTTAAAGCTTTTTCTGGCAGAAACTACTTGGATTGCCTTCGCAAGTTGACCCCCCTTGAGGTCCGAAAATTCCCATGGCGTCTATGGCACCCAGGGTTTGTGATTCAAACCCTCTTTCCCATGTGAATCTGGACGCGTAAACAAGGATAACAATCATGTCGCGGAAACTCGCTTAGGAAAAAGACACTTTATTTCATGCGGTTATATATATATATACATATATCATATATATATATATATATATATATGTACTATATATACACCGTGTGTCTCATATATATATATATATATATATATATGTATATATATGTCTATATATATATATATATGTATATATATATATATATGTATATATATATATATATGTATATATATATGTATATATATATATATGT
>Ga0126342_10013047_pt1 | contig 14760 bp, 11 predicted proteins | sample Cyp1metagenome_FD_92528 | JGI IMG/M metagenome (GOLD analysis project Ga0126342, IMG submission 92528) | Coral microbial communities from Lord Howe Island, Old Settlement Bay, Australia - Cyphastrea 1 metagenome | ecosystem: Host-associated > Invertebrates > Cnidaria > Coral ... | reverse complement strand
TTTGGAGCATCAGATCTTCAGTTTTGGGAAGATGATTTTGCGTGACAGGTGCAGCACTTCGTATGACCTGGCATCACTTTTTCGTGGCAGGCGCAGTACTTTAGACAGGTGGAGTGGAAAAATAGCAAAACGCATTGGTACGAGGCCGTCAGCTCTGCACTCAACTTTCCATTTTTGAAAGAAGTCTCGCAGAATTCTTTCATTTTTGATGTTGTCACCTTCGAAAATTGAGGAAGTCTCGCAGAATTGTTGCGTTTTTGATATTGTCAAGTTCAAAAATTGCGGAAGTCTCGCAGAATTGTATCGTCTTTGATGTTGTCAAGTTCAACAATTGAGGAAGGCTCGCAGAATAGCTTCTTTTTCAAGCTTGCAAATAAACAGATAGACAGACAGACAGATAGATAGACAGATAGACAAATACAACCACAACTGCAACTACAACTACATTACACTACACTACACTAATTAGACTACACTGCACTCCACTACACTACACTACACTCAATTACACGAACTACAACTACAACTACAACTACAACTACAACTACAACTACACTACATTACACTACATTACACTACACTACACTAATTACACTAACTAATTACACTACACTACACTCCACTTCACGTCACTGCACTACACTACCCTGAATTACACTACACTACACTACAACTACAGCTACAACTACAACTACATTACACTACACTACATCACGCTACACTACACTATACTAACCACAACTACAGCTACAACTAAAACTATGCTACTTTACACAACACTAATTACATTACACTACACTACACTACATTACACTACACTCCACTTCACTTCACTACACTACACTACAACTACAACTACATTACATTACACTACACAACACCACACCACACCGCACCATACTACACTACACTAACTACTGCTACAGGTACAACTACAACTATGTTACTTTACACTACACTACACTACCCTACATTACACTGCGCTCATTACACCACCATAAATGCAACTGCAACTACACTTCACTAATTGCACTACACCACAACTACAACTCCACTACACTACAACTACAACTACAGCTGCGCTACACCACACTGTATACATCCAGCAGTTTTGGGTGAGGTGACCAACCAGGTGACCACTGCAACCATTACAACCACTCCAAAAAACACAACTCCAACCACCTTTCGGTCCATCAGTGGATTCGCTCTGCCATCCGCGATTCACAACAACCAATCTCTCCTATAGGTTTCCTATTTTCGAAACTTCCGTCACCGCCTTGTGCGGTACTACTGCTATAATCTTATCTAGTCATCTTGATCATCACTAAGTATAGAGTTTCCGATGTTTCGTATAAATAAAATACGGAAACTCTGAGACCTTTTTGGACAACCAATAGCCATCCATAAAATCCCACGAAAGTTGGTTGGTTACTAGCTCAGGTTCCTAACAGTCACCGGCCAAAAAAAAACTTTCCGTAAGCAAAGTCCATAGAAATCGACGGTTTATGATGATTCACCTATGGTGATTTTCTATGGCACAACATTATCAAATGCTAATTCGTTCCTACGTTTCCTACGTCACTTTGGGTTGCTCCCAACACCCCAGGTTCAATGGGGCGGTATAATTGGCGAAGTCATGGTAAAATGGTGCGTTCCCCTTGTGGCTATCATTTTCCACCGGGATCCATCACTTGTCTTCCGTTGCATCCTCCATGTCTGCTGTGTCCGTGACTGCAGGGACCTCTAGGCAGGCGCATGATGAGATCCTGATGGTCAAAAAAAAAGTCGCCATCTGCGCTGGCTGCTGGCCGTTGACACGTAACTTCTGAGACGTATACGACGTCGTGGAACGCTTCACCCACGATGCGAGCCATGTCAGCTGGGCTGGGCAACACTTCTACGGCTGTAGAGTTTCCTCTCGGTGCTGTAACTGTGGCGCTGAAGAGAACTCCAGACTGTACCCATTGAAAGTTGCTACCCCTTCCATCACAACTTGAAACACACACACACACGGAGTAGCAAATTTGGCTCCGCCACAACTTAAAATGCACACTAGCAAATTTGGCACTGGAGAGAACTCAGTACAAAGATGTACAAGGCTTTACCATCTGGTTCTTTAACAGTTCGCCATGGAAAATCACCATTTATGATAGGTAAACCATCTATTTCTATGGGCCATCTATACCATGGCTATGTTAGTCATAACCAGAGGGTAATAAGTAATATTTCCCATTGGTGGATCCATCACTTTAACAAAGCCATGGTGGATCCACCGGTTCCTCATCCAAGGTCTTGAAGATGCAGGCGTCCGTGGCGATGTAGGCCCACTCGCCCAAAGCGTGGAGGTCCTCCACCTGCCTGTGGCTCGCTTTGAAAAAAAACACATTCCATGGTCCCGTTATGTGGAAATCCCCTAAACCCATAGTTTCGTTTGGGGTGTGATTGAATATTAGGAAGGTACGGGAGTACTGTGCGTATAGTTACAGTAACTATAGACATGTTATTGTTGATTTATGAGCTTTGATGATTTTAATTATATCAAATAGGAGCCCTGTAAATATGATATATATATATAGATACAAAATAAACTGATACAGACTGATACAACAAGAACTGATATTATATTCAGATTGCATGGAAATTTGATAGATATCATATAATGCGCAAATAGGTGATATATGTTATATTATGCTTTATTATAGATATTGATGAATGATATTCTATAAATACAACACAAATTGATATGATACTAGTTGATTTGTAGTTATGTTAGAAGTCTTCTCAGTATTGTACATATATATAATATGCATATAATAACAAACCATGCAACAATAGTAATAGTGTTGATAATCATGATAGTGATACAAAACATGAGTATAATCATGAAAAACAGTTCTAAGTACATAAATTGAAATGTACTGTACAGTCATGTTCTATTTAAAGTCTCCAGTGGTTTGGGATTACTATTCCGTATACGGATTGAATATAAAGGAATAAACTAAGTCCAATACATGTTTTGAGCAACACACCTCGGTCAACATGACAAACCCATTTTTGTTAGAAATCCTGATTCACCAAGGGGTTCACACTCCAAAAGGTCATGGTCATGGACAAAAAAACTACCTAGGGGTGCGCATGGCAACTCCTTGGGGCAGCATTCAATTGAGCTGCATGGAACGCTCAATATCTACCAAGAGAACAAGCGACCTTGACCCCGTGACCCCGTGCATCAAAAAGCAAGACAACAATACTATAATACTTGGGTTTGTCCAAAAAAAAATATTGTACCTCAATAACTATCAATATAGCATTTTAAATGAGAAACATGTAGTACTCCATTGAGATTGGAGGGTAACTTTTTTTCAGACGAACCCACCTGAGTGAAACTTCGTAAAAAGAACAGTAATGATATAATTCCATTCGGCAAAGTCTCATTCGGAAGCCCATTGTGAACAAGTGATCGGTAAAAGAACGGTTTACAATTCCCTATTTCACCAATTTCCAGCCCACCTTTCAGTCTTTCAGTTTTACATATGTCCATAACTCTAATTCACTAATGTATAGTACATCCTCATGTATGACATCAGGCAACAATTAATAGTTAAAACACATATATATATATATGTATAGTGTGTATAGTACCTGTATATATATCTATATGCTATATAAATACGTCGTAGAGTACTACACATATACGTATGTATATATACATATATGCAAATAATGAGTGATACATAGTGATACCATATTATATCCATATGATATGTGTTACACCTGTGGACCAAGTTTCAGGCACCTCGGCGTAAAGACCTCAGGGTAGTCCGTGAGATGTTTCGTATCTCCTTCATCGTGCAAACGCCTCAGTTGTCGCTTGTCGATCGCAAAGGAGGTAAACAAATGGTGATTTGATAGAATATGAATGAACCAACTAAAAACAAAAGTTAGCTAAGCAGGTTTATAACTTGGATGACTTAGTGAATTCCAGAAATAGGGTATATAACTTGATACAAACAATCACCGTTTTTTTCCCCATCTGACTGGATTTGAACCACCCAGAAATTGGTTCATATTTCGACTGGCGACTTGGTGATCTTTTCCCCCCTTCAAAAAATATAGGTCACTTGGGATAATCATGATCCTAGGGTTGAGAATAAGCATGTTTCAATTTCGAACCACCAGCAAGATGTGTTTTTTTGTTTTGGTTTCTCCTAGAAATTAGAAATCCCAGATGGTCAGACACGCGCGTCTAGTCACCTTTTGAATGGGTTGACTGGATTTTTAAACAACAACAACAACAACGGCAACAACAACAACAACAACAACGGCAACAACGGCAACAACGGCAACAACAGCAACCACAACCACCACCAGAACCACAGCAACAACCACAAACACAACCACTAGAAGAACAAGAACAAGCAAGAACACAAAAAAAAGTTGTTTAACAATCTGGCACCCTGGACTCTTGTAAAAAGGACCCTAGTGAAGGCAACTGGTAGAACCAGGTACAAGGAAGAGAACATATGAGCCTGTCCAGACTTCATACCAAGATGAAAGTTCACTGTTAGTCCCAAACACATAGGAATGTACTCAATACATATGACGTTTGTCTGAAAATAGTGTATGTACGCGGAAATCTCGTAGTTGATCCTAATTCCTCACTAAACTTGCCATGTTGCTTGAGGCAATTATCCTGCAGAAATGAAAACAGACCCATTTCAAAGCTGCTTTTTGTTTTTCATGTTGCCAGTTCCTGGTCACTATGTACACTGTGACCTCCAGCTACTTCGAAAACAACCACTTGACCCTCAACTGTGTCAGCTCGAGAAGAGAATGAAGAAAACCGATGGTGATCATACTGCTGATAAAGGTCACTCAATAGAGTGCCAGTGATCAAAATCAAGAATTATGATCAAGTATATACGTAATTCCCCTATCTGAAGATGGAGGAAAATAAAATAATACTTATAATGATCTATAAATGGAAAAAATACAATGATCAATGGTCATTGTCGTTGATTAATCGTGAACACAGATTATTTTGGTGGACGATTCATGGTGTGTGTGCACATTCTCCAAATTTTGAGGTCGGCCAGTGAAGTTGCTAGAGATAAGTGTTACATCGGTTAAATCACAATTGTTCAGAGTGCAGCTTAACTCAACATCTTAACACGCTGCAAACTTATCAATCTCTGCGGAAACTTTCTCCTGCCGAGTGACTTCACACAATTCAAGGTGCGCGTTATGAGCGGATCCTGCTGGGGCGCCGTTTGTGGTAGATATTATTTCATATAGATGTAGTTAGATGGCTAGATAATATTATCTATAATTCTATCTATTCCAGGATGATTATGTATATATATATATGTATGATATATATGTAAATGTATACGGGCTGTCTGAGAAGGATAATACCAAAATACTATATAGATGAACCAGGGTTTTAAGAAACACTGGGAACCAAGCTGGAACACAACAAATCATAAATCGTATATGGGTTTGTCTGAAAACGGGGATACTACTATCAAAAGAACGATTTCAATGGGGAACATATTATTGCAGTAACCAGCGGATTTTCGGGGGAAAACCATTTTCAGGCAGATTCATATGATATGCACATGTAGATGTATAATACGGCAGCATTCTCACTACCTTCAAAATGCCAAAGAGGATGCTCCGAATATAAAATTCCTTCCACTTCAATGAATAGTTTTAATATCTTACATACCTGCAAAATGCATGTAAGCATATGTATGCTACATTTGTATGTACTATGTACACATATGTCGTTTACCTATGCCAACGGGTAATTCTGAAGATATATGCAGCTATATCATACATACACATGCACACATGTATATAGTAGCCCCGAGAACGATAGACAGTTTTTTTTGCAGGATGTGAAATCAATGATATTGACCCCATATCTGCCAGGATTCCAACTTGTCTATCTATTTGAGGGTTGCTATCGCAAATCATATGTACATATTTGGTACATATATGTATATATGTATATCTGTATCTATATATATACGCACATACATATAGATTATAGTATGCTGAAAGGATTATATGTATGATTCAACAGGATGACAGCATGATCGAAATCGCACTTCCCCTTTACGCCTGTGGCGGAGACGCGAAGAACCAGTTCTCCACGTGGAAATCCGCGGTGTAGCGGTGTTCCGAGTACCTTGGGTGAAGCCGCGGGGGGGTTTCACCAATTTCACCCGTGAAATGTGGTGTTTTTCAAACAGGAGATGTGTGGTTTTACCGGCAAAATGCTCGTGAGTCTTGCTAAGCCGTGAAATAAAGTGATTTTCACCACGCCGACGGTAATTATCTACAATTAAAATAGGGTGGTAACTATCACATAGATTCAAAATGCAGGAATGAAGCAGTAAAATTGGAGGATCATCGCGCTGATCGCAAGTGCTTTTCACCCTGGTTATCCCATTAGCTGGTGGATGGTTTGTTTGATTTGCCTGGTATCCTCCAGAGCATTGGCGGAACAATGTTGGAAAATTGGAAAAGCAAGTTTCCCCAGGAAAGAAATTTGGTATAAAGGGTGGATTTTCGAGGCGGCAAAGGAAATATCTCTCTGTATATACGCGGTTCATTTGCCGATCTATATATAAATGTGGTATATATATATATACTAGATACTATCTTTAATATATATATATATATGTAACTCTAAAATTGGACTCTGAACTAGTGATGAAGCAATGGACCTATTTATCCGTAGACTGGTGGTGTGTCTTAAAGCTTTCCCAGGGATGGGATGAACAGCCTGATCAACTCAACTGGATGCGACGTTTGCCCGCCCTGTTTTGGAATGCTTGTGTATTTCATTGTATGTCCATATGTTGATGTAGGTAAACATGTATGTATATATACATATATAATCACTATCACACATAAATAAATATATATATATGTATATATATATATATCGACATAAAACTATGTATATATATATATATATGTATTTATTTATTTATCCCGTTCGATATATTGTTCAGAAGGGGGTGGCAGATTTGATCCCATGGCGAACTCATGGCGATGATGGCCCCCGTGCACCGATGCCCATGCTCATGTATATCTAATGAAAAACTACATTATATAACTAATTAACAAATAGTGCCCTATATAAGTGATAATATAGCATAATGTAGTATATATATAATATAGTAGAATATAGCATAATATAGTATAATAAAGTAAATAATATAGTATAATACAGTATATAAAATAGTATATAATATAGTATATAATATGGTATCTAATATAGTATATAATATATTATATACTATAGTATATAATATAGTATTTGATATAGTATAATATAGTATATTTAGAATAATATAGTATAATATAGTATAATATAGTACAATATAGTAGAATATAGTATAATATGGTATAGTATGGTATAATATAGTGTAATATAGTATATCATAATGTATGTCTATACATATATATACATATATATATACATAATGAACAACTCCTCATATGTCACTTCTTCTCGCTTCATCTAGCATGTTGCACGGATCAACCTGGGTTCCTAACCACTACCTGCATGTTGGTCTGAAAATCGGATACCCAAATGTTGATCGTTGATGTAACGCTATCCCCGCTGTGTTTTTACCATTACAGAAGGCAAAAGAGGAAAAAAACAGTGCTATGGGATGGTCTATGCCTTTTCCGCCAATCCTGTCATAGGTCTATGGAAGATTGTGTATACCATCTGGTTATGACTAACAGTTTGCCATGGAAAATCACAATTTTTAATAGGTAAACCATCTATTTCTATGGGCCATCTACACCATGGCCATGTTACATAACCAGAGGGTATATATATATATATATATTGCAATTCATAATCTACATAGGCTATCATTTAGCCATAGGTTGGAGTACCCCTGAGAGAAGTCTCCAAACATGGCAAAAACTCACTTGAACTTTTGACAAAAAAAAAGCATGACCAGCTGAGCACTGCCAATGCCAGCTGGTGGATATAGCTGGTAAATTTGGTTGTATATGTTATATCATGTGGATTCTAGATCCAAAAAAATAATATCCTCATATTATCCCATATTAAGATAGCAAGAAATGGCGGCTATATCATGCGTGCTATCCCATGATCCAACCCATCAGTAGCATTGCCAGGCAAGACCCGACTCGGTCAAGCTGCTTTTGGGTATCCACAGTTGGCAGACCTTTGAGTCCACGGTTGACCTGGAAATCGAAGGATTTCCTGTAAGGTTCACCAGGGTTAACCCACGAACATGGGGATATCATGGGGTTTACAACAACATATTTTGTTGTAAATATTATAAATGAATCTTGTTGTAAACCCCATGATATCCCCATGGTAATATTTACTATAAGTACAACCCAAAATATGAAGATTCATTTATTATAAATACAACCCAAAATATTTATAATATGTCCAACTAACCCATGGGGTTGCTCCCAGGCCCCCGGGTAAGTTTTTGTTGCCAAAATTGGCCGGCTAAATCACGCATTTCCCAACCATAATTTCTGGTATCACGTCGTGAGGTCGCTGTTGACCAAAACCAATCGCAAACATGGTGCTTGTCACGCTACTTCAATGTGGAGTCGCCCGAAACGTGTGGGGACTAAAGTGACAAACATGGTGACTTGAATCCACCCAACGTGCGACATTGTTAGATATTGTAAGGATTTGATCAACCACAATGGATATGTCACCAACAATGGGTTTAATGGAAATTGCTGTTTATAAATGATAAAAATGATTATTTACATATTTAAATTTGATCATTCTCCACAACAATCTAGCACATGGTGCTTAATTAGTATACTAATCCATCACTACGAACACTGATCCCATTCTCACATTCCCTACTAAGCACAAGTAAATCAACTAGTTATCACAAATTGCAATCTTAATAGGTAACTCAACTATAAATGGACCATTTTTCGTAGCTGTTTAAAATCACCAGAGGATAAATGGGGACTTGTTGAGCTTAAATTTCTTGGGGACGGCCGATGGCAACAAGGTGTGGATTTCTTCAGCAAAATAGGAATTTCACCGAAGAATTCATGGGGGTGATAGCCATCAAGGGATATGATGGAGATATACGACCAACCATATGTTGCTAAGGGATGACATGTGATATCTGGCTAAACAGTAGTCATTTGCCAACTGAAAATGAGATGTTTGGCTGTGACTCATTTACCACATCTAGAGACATTTTGGGGCGCCCTGGAAAAAAACAACCCTTCCTGAGAGGACGACAAATGCTATAGTCTGCGGGCAAGTTACAATTCACATACTGTACATGCATTCACCATGGTTGAGACGATCCCTTAAAATAAAGTATAGATGATAATGTACGGTACATAGACGCACACATTTTATCAATATATATATAATGTCATCAGTAACAACAATATATCTACAAATAGTGTATTTACCCTCTGGTAAACTAACATATAGTAGGGGACAACTACTTAGAACATCATATTTGTCCAAAATATCTGCACCTGCGCTTAGAACATTAAAAATCCATATACTTAGAACATCAAATGTGTTCTAAGTACCCACTTAGAACATCGAAAAAAACCATATGCTTAGAACATCTCCATTGATTTTGCATACTTAGAACATAAACAGACCATATACTTAGAACATTTCCAGTGACTTTGGTAAATCTGCATATATACACACAAATACCTTTGTGAACACCATACTTAGAACACTTTCTCCCCTCACTGCTGCAGAAAAACATTGCCTTTTCTTCGGGAACAATATCCCAATCAGTCTTTGCTGCAAAGGGAAAGGTCTGGTCAACAAGCATAGGTTTCAAAAATAAAATGGCTTAATTTTGGATGATTTGGGGCTCAAACATGGTCGAATACTAATTAAATGAAGTTACTGCATAAGCCCTCAAGATAGGGGGCTGAAACACGATGAATCACGCGTCTAGATATCTTAAAACATAATTGACATGTTCTATGTGTTGACTCTACCACCTACCTGTGGGCATCCTGGAAACGAAGAATACGAAAGGTGCTTCAGCCAAATGGAGTCTAACCACAAGCCCTTAAGATAAGGAACGGAATTTCGCGTCTAGATCATGTGAAACATAATGAGGGATGTTTTAAGTGTAGACTCTGTTACCTATCTATGGGCATCCCGGAAACTGAGAATATGAAAGGTTTTTCAGCCTAATGGAGACTATGCACAAGACCTCAAGAAAAGGAACAGAACCACACGTCTAGATCTTTTAAAACATAATTTGGGATGTTCTAAGTGCAGTCTCTGCCACCTACCTGTGGGCATCCTGAATACCAAGAATACAACTCAGCCAAGTGGAGTCTAGTCTATGCACAAGCCCTCAAGATAAGGTGGATAAGGAACTGGATGCCCAGGAAGAGATTGGATTCAGTTTTGGCTGGGATTCTGGAAATATAAATATATGTATTACAGAGTCTTCCAAATGCAAGCTCATTTGTTTATGTATATATATATATATATTATATTTTTCAAAAATAATAAGCTTTATGAACACAGGACTGATCATCGCTGAAGATTCTTCCTGTCTTAGTTGATATCGTGTATAAGTATAGTTGGACAAACGAACATCTATATGGTTCCCATTGGTTCCCCCTGGGATGTTCTAAGTATAGGTTTTGGATATGTTCTAAGTACCTATGTTTACGCACCCACTTAGAACATCCCAGCCGTGCGTTTTTTTTCCAGAGATGTTCTAAGTACTTGTCCGTCACTATAGCTATAGAAAATCACCATTTTCTAGCTGGGTAAATCCACTATTTCGACTGGGCCATGGCTTCAATAGCGAACTGTTAGTCATTACCAGAGGGTAAGTGAAATCACCATCATAAACCATCAATAACCATCATCAACCATTATTAACCATTGTTAATCACCATTAATCGCCATAAACTCACCATAAACTCACCATAAACTCACCATATATCATCCACAGTGACATCACGGCAAGGAAAACTGTACCCAGCGTCCCAGCGACATAGAAAAACCTGACGCTGGGATCAGCCTCCTGAGCCAGCGTAGCTGGGGAGATCAGTAGCAAAATCAGCAGGTTGGGAAGTCTGGGATGTATATACATAATATATAGTATATATATATATATGTGAACGATATAAAGATATGGAAGTATATATTAAATTAAACAAAAATTCTTATGTATATTTATATTATGTATATATGATGTATGTGCATATATATATATATGTATGTGAAGTATAAACCACTGACTAACGGGGACGCAAATCTCTGGCATCTATGAGAAGTTGGGTTATCCTCTTATAATACCAAGACTTGCAATGCATTTGTGTTTCTGTTTTTTCGTAAGAAAAACATACAACATCTTCCATCAACAGCTTTGTTTACAAGTGATTTCCCAACCTGCCAGGTTATATCGATTGCTGAATATCAATACATATCATACAAACAAAAAAACGGTATGCCTGGATTGGAGAATTTGTAAACACGTCAGGTCGTGATGGCACCATGTTTATGGCAATGAAATCATTGGAACTGGCTACATTGTGTCACATTGAAGCAAATCTGGTTGGTGATATCAACCCAAGTGAACATATTCGTCAATTGACAGGATCATCCTATAGGTACAAGTAGGCTTGAAAATCGAACATCTATGAAAATGTCTCAAACCAGCCAGAAATACCAATAGTTGTTGGTCAAAAATTGTTCGTTTCTGGTTTGGGACCTCGAATTGAACATTGACACTTGTGCCGATACATGAGCTCAATTACTCGCCATGAAGGCCACAAGGCCCCGGTGACGAAAGATTTCATATTCGTATGTCTATGCTGGTATATCATATGGTAAATATATGCCAAAAATATGTATATATATATACATGTGTATATATATATATATATATACATGTATATATATATAAATGTATATATAAATATATATATATATATGTATCAATATATATATATATGTATATATAAATGTATATATGTATATTAATATGATTATATATGTGAATATATAGTAATAAATGGAAATCTACGGATTATGGTCATCCATCCTATAAAAGAATGACTGGTTGGTTTTTTCAATGGTCCATCCCTATGGATTACCAGTCGGACTGGCTGCCCAGTCACTGACAAACTGAGCATTTATAGCTTGGTAAGCTATGAAAATGATGACGTAAGTGTAACATGACTCCCGGTCTAATGAAACATGGTGAAATAATGTGAAATATATGCTGAATATTGCTGAATTGCATTCAATTGCATTGAATTGCGGTATTCCACTTCTATGCTGGCCTCAAATCAACCGCTCATTCTGACGTTGTAGTTGCAAATGATCGTAGCAAGGTTCCTTCATACATCATGAAATTGGACAAGAGCCGGTCCAGGGCCGCATCGAAGTCGCAAACTTTTCTCACTTGTTCTCTTTGCTACCGACCCTTCGGGCTTTGCGTGAGGCCGGGGTTGTTTGGAATTCCGGCACAGAACGGAGAAAAACTACAATTTTCCTGCGGCGTCGGTCCGATGCCACTTTTAAAGCAGTTCTTCCATCGTGCCCAGTTAGGAGGCAATTAGCACGAGACTCAACGAGTAGGCGGACGATGTCGATGTGACCGCGAAAAGCTGCCAAGTGCAGCGCGGTATATCCTTCATCCGTTGTGAGCTGATCTTTGTTCGCCCCAGCTCGGAGTAAGCATTGAACAACTTCTAAATGGTTCTGTTCACTTGCCAAATGTAATGGGCTTGAGCCATCACTCCTCAGCCCGTCTTTGTTTGCTCCAGCTCTGAGCAAAAAGCGGACAATCTTCAGATGCCCCTGGTCAGAGGCCAGACATAATGGTGTGGAACCATCACTCAGTGTCGGCTGATCAATTTTGGCTTTGAACTCCACAAGACATCGAACGATTTGGAGGTTGCCTTCCACCGAAGCGACGTGCAGTGGGCTCGATCCAGTGGCTCTTGTCAGCTCATCTTTCTTTGCGCCGGATTCGATTAAACACCGGACGACATCGAGGTGATTCGAGTGGGCTGCAAAGTGCAAAGGCATCATGCCTGACCTTGTCGTGGCATCTTTCTCTGCACCTGCCTCCAGTAGCAGGCGTACAGGCTCAACATGCCCGTGTACTGCCGCGCAGTGCAGCAGTGTCATACCTTGGTGGTTTGTTGCTCCCCAAGGAAAAAATCAGCTTTTAGTGGGACACACGGTAAACCCATCTAATACCAAAAAGGCTAAACACATCTAAGCACCTATATTATCTATTAATTACATAACAATCTAGATGTATGGCTACAATCTGTCCAAAATGCCGTTTCCATATTCGACATTTGGATTTCGTGGAGACTGGAGCAACTGCTCAAGCGCCAATACATTGTTCTCCCTGGCTTTGAACATCATTTCTTTGTCTTCCTCTTCATCAGGTGAACAAAATTCCAAGACCACCAGCTGGAGCCCCACCGGAGCTGCATCAAAGGTCTCATCATCCGCGACCTCACGGGCGCCATTGTCCAGAAAGAGGCGTTGCCGAAATCGGGTCACGCCAACCTGGGCCTCCAAGGCTCGCTTCACGTCCTTGGCCGTTCTTCCTTCGAAGTCATTCGCATCAAGGCGGGTCAGAGTTTCGCCAGATGCCAGGAAACACACCTCCATGGCGCTTCAAATCGCTGTGAAACACATGCAAAAGGCCTTTCTATTTGTTCATCTCCTGGGAGTTGGTATGAAACTTTGCAACGTGTGGCGACCTAGGACTTCACCATGATAGTAAGGGCAACCACCATGATGGGCTTCAGGTTTGAGAACTGCTATAATTTGCCTGACAAAATGGGAAAGTCTCATTTGCAATACCAAAGACAGGTGATATGAAAGGACAGCTCCCACTGGGGATTTTGGTGATGTGGTGCACTGGAGCTGTCCAAGATCCTCATGGCAACGGGTGACTGAGCTGTCGTCAAGGATCTCAGCATCAATGCATGGATACGCAGCTCGACTTGAAACACACATGTCCAATGGGAATCCCCAAAGCCCACTCTTTAGGGCCCAAAAATGATTGAACAGAACCCCTCATTAGATATGACCAGCCATATTTTATATGATTTTATCCCAAACGTGCCATGACATGGATTGTATTCTCCCAAACTTATCGAAATAAATTCATAATTTGCTGCTTTGTCCAAATATGGGCGAACCTCGAAATTGCTAAATTTTATGTGACAATTCATGAGCGTCAGCCGTCCTGGATCATCATGCTCAGCGGTCGAAGGAGTAGGACCTGGGGATTTGTTGCGTCTAGTGACCCGGCCTGGTCAACATACAAAAAACTATGGAAAATCACCATGTTTAATGGGAAAATCAACTATAAATGGCCATGTTCAATAGCTATGTTAGGTTACCAAAGGGTATTTAACGTAGCTATGGGAAAATTGATGAAAATGGCCCATAGAAATAGATGATCAACATTATAATTTACGGATTGACACGGGTGATTAACCCAATGTCAAATTACTAAAGGGCATTCTAAGTAGATCAAATGTGACTGAATTCGAACAAGTACTTCTCAGGTAGTTTCAATGCCCATGAAAAATAGGAATACTGTATCAATGTATAATCGAAGGAAGTTTAGAAGTCAAACTTCCGACAATATGGAGAGATGAAAAGCAGAGCAGGGCAGAGGCACAGAGAAGAGGAAGATTAGAAGAGAGAAGATCAGAAGAGAAAGAGTAAGA
>Ga0126342_10013046_pt1 | contig 14760 bp, 8 predicted proteins | sample Cyp1metagenome_FD_92528 | JGI IMG/M metagenome (GOLD analysis project Ga0126342, IMG submission 92528) | Coral microbial communities from Lord Howe Island, Old Settlement Bay, Australia - Cyphastrea 1 metagenome | ecosystem: Host-associated > Invertebrates > Cnidaria > Coral ... | reverse complement strand
CACCACGGACACTGAGACACCACTAAGACACCACCGAGACCCCACCGAGACACCACCAAGACACCACCGAGACACCACCGAGACACCACCAAGACACCACCGAGACACCACCTAGACACCACCGAGATACCACCGAGACACCACCAAGACCCCACCAAGACACCACCAAGACATCACCGAGACAGCGCGGACACCACCGAGACACCACCAAGACACCACCGAGACACGACCGAGACACCACCGAGATACCACCGAGACACCACCAAGATACCACCGAGACACCACCGAGACACCACCGAGACACCACCAAAACTGCCAAAACACCTATGAGACACCACCAAGACCAGGCCGGCAGCCGTAAACCCGACAGCGCCCATCCGCCTTTAGAGAACAACCCCGTTCTGACTGCCGCTGAACACTGCTACTATTCAATTGCATCTGCACTCCCACCGTTTTAACTGCCTGAACGAAGCTGTAGCGAAAGACCAAGCTGTACTCAGATTCTGGTTAGGTTTTCACCAAAATCCTCGACTGCTGTGCTCAGATCAAAGTAGCTGCCGGGGCATTCTGGTGACGAACCGCTGCTTGCTGGTGTTCCTTTGGAACATTTTAATCTGGCACTTGTGGTGCTTGCACACAATAGGATAATATATATATATATGTATATATATAAACATGTGTATATATATATATAAGCACATAATGGTAATACATATAGTAAGAGAGAGAAAGACAAGGGAGGGAAAGAGAATGGGTAGGGTGTTGACCGCAAGCAATCTGATCCTACCTGCATGCAGTGTTCAGCTTGGAACCAAAATGACGGCACAGCGGACTCAAAACAAGAGTGAACAAGTACACAACTAGTTCTGACTGCCGCTGAACACTGCTACTATTCAATTGCATCTGCACTCCCACCATTTTAACTGCCTGAACGAAGCTGTAGCGAAAGACCAAGCTGTACTCAGATTCTGGTTAGATTTTCACCAAAGTATCTAGAATCTGAACACGCTGCAATTCACCCCAAATTTTTTCGTGTGTTCAGGCAGTTGTGGTGGGAAGCCATGAGAGTGTAGACCCTATTGGATAAACTGCTGGTGCTGCTCGAGATTTCCACAGGGTTTCGATAGAAATCTGTACGCGAAAATTCGGTTGGAATTTTTGAGGCAAATCTGGTGTGCCGGTCCACCTACTTAAGAAATCCGCATCAACATTGGATTTCCCTGGAATGTGCTGAGCATCAAGTATGAGGCCATGGTTCGCAATGACTATGCTGATTTTCTCAAGCACCAAGGCAAGGGGAAATTGAGTGCTGAAAAGAAAATTCACCACTGCTTCAGTGCCTGTATTGTCCGTCTGCGTAAATATTTTCAATGGTAGCCGGCAATGACCTGTGATTTGGACAAACGCATGAATCAGTGCCAGTTGGCTCAATGTTTCCAAGAAAACAATGTCTTTCTGTAAATCATCATGCAGCGGGATGTCCAGTTTTTTGAAATCTTCTGCTGTCAATTGGAGAGAAAACCAAAAAATATGCCCTTGAGGAGTTTCGATGAAACCTCCAATGCCTGCGTGCGATCCATTTGCGTGTGCATCTGAGAATGCTGCACCTTCCCATGCTGGCTTTGGTCTCATGCTTACCAGCGGGGGTCCATATTGGAGCCAGGTCGAAAAGAGTTGCAATACACGCATGCTTGACCCTGATAATGGGCGCGTTGCAGACTTTGGATCTGCTACTCGCATCCAGATTCTTCGTTCAGTTATGGGAATAGAGGCTAAATCACTAGTATGTTTGACTTCCTTGTGCTTGACTGAGATAAGTCTCGCGCCGACGGGAATCGAGGTGCCCTGCGGACGCGTTCTGAACACCAGATCAGCTGTTAAACAAGTGCAGAGCTGAGCCCAGTCCCCTGGCTGGCAACTATAGAGTGTGGCTTGTGGTTTGGCCAGGTCCGAGTACAGCCAGTGAAGGTGCACTCTCATTGTTGGAAAGATTGAGGTGGACCACATGGCCAAACCCAGAAACTTTTCGATTGTTTTCTTCTTCACTTTTGAGTGCTTGCGAATTTCAGCAATCATTCGCAAAAGCTTTTGCTGCTTAGCTTTGTGTAAAAATATCAACCCCGCATTGAAATCAAATTGCCAGCCTATCCAGGTTTGTCGAGGACCAAGCGTGCATTTTGTCCAGCTGATAGGGATATGAAACAATCTACACAGAATCACCAAGATTGTTGCTTGAAGAGGAAGGAGCTTGGCCAGGGATGTCAGCAAATAGTCATCAACAAATAGGTACATGGCATGCTTAATGTAGAGGAATGCATGGTAGAAACGGAGCAGAAAGCTCCCCAATCTTCCCCACCAGTGTTGACTGAACTTGGCTCCGAATGGAGCTACCTGATAGTGGAATAGCTTGCCTTTGTATTGCAGCATCAGCAGGCCTTGTTCTTCTTTCCTGACAACGACTCTCTTGTGAGCACTTTTGATATCCAGGCTGAATGCCGATTGAGGTTCCACTGTACCACGTAATGGGAACGCACGAGAAACTTCAAACGCTGTTGGTAAATTCTGTTTCTCTGGAACATGAAAGGCTGCATTGGCCCCACTTATTGAAGGATCGAGGACAAGGCGAGGTGGCCGATGGTCGCTGAATGCGACACTTAGCTTGCCCACCGCGACACCTAGAGGAAACGTTTCACGGGCTGTCTGCAGATCCCCTTCAAAGGGTACTATCCAGTTCTGCTGGAGCTCCTCTTGGAGGAGACTTGACGTTATGTCATCATTATCTTCAGCACTTTTCCAGTTGGAGCTGTGGGCTGACAAATCTTGTTCAATATTGTTATCCGCCATTTCAGCAGGGGCAAAAACATTACTGGCTGGAATGTCATGCTGGAGCCCGGTTGGGACACCCTGCAATAAGGCTGGAAACAGTTGAACATCTGGGTCATGCAAGAGCTTACTTACAAGGTGCAAGGCTTCAAGGCATATGGGCTGATGTTCTCGAATCTTCCAACTGATTGCTACATCCATGTGTTGCTTCATGAAACCTTCGAGCGAAGCGCGAAATAATTGGAGTTGATCTTCGGTCAGCGGCACGGCCCTGGATTCGTGTTGGAATCGTTGGAATATGTCTTTATGCAAGCTTTGCTGCAGGATCATGCGTGTCCACGTTTCTCTGAGGTCGCGAAAAGGATTGGTGCACATCTGTGGTGTGCTCCAGTCTGGAGATGAGCAAATACCTCCACCGTCAATCTGGGCATGCGGTGGTGCGTTCAAAGCTTTCGGTTGAATTAAGGCTATAGCTTCTTGCAAATCTAAAGCTGGACCTGGAGACATGTGAATGGATATGGCTTCGGCTAGTTGCTGGGCTAGCGAATCAGGGTAGTCTGCTGTGTGTCTGCTGACAGACTCGCCTGTGTTATGTCTCTTACTTGCGAGGATGGAGCGGTGAGGAAGCTTATGAGTGCATTTGGTGGCTAGAGGACACAAGGTTGGTGAAGTCGCTGCAAACAGCCACTTTGTATTGATGTCCATACCATGTGCACATGCTGGAACAATAACTAAATGGTGAGCATATTGGTGAATCCATTGTTGGGCTAAAGGTTCCTGCCAGCTCAAGGCCCCTTTCGGTTGCTCAAGGTGGCCTGCTGCTCCTGAGGCCACGGCTGCAAGCAAGCATTGGACACATCTTTCAAACAACATGTGTGACTGACCCAGCCTATCTTGTTCGTCAGGCGTGGGATTTGGCAGTCCGACAGAAAATTCCCGGGTGCGGATTTGCACTGGACTGGCTGCTGCATAACGAATGCGTCCGGATGCAGCTATGCGCAAAATGCGCTCATAACACTCATTGTTTAACAAGTCATGTTGAGGTGAAAGCAGGATGTCAATGTCGATGGCGATTGTACCTAGGCCTTTGGCCTGCAACGCTTTAGTGATTGGACATCTGGCACCTGCATACAGATCAAGATAAAATTGTCCAGAGGGAAACTGTATTGCATCATTTGACGGCAATACTGGCTGAGGTGAAAGCACTTTGGGGTCCGACAGAAATTCTTTTGAAAGTGTCAGATCATCACGGCGAGGAAAGTCCTCCGCAGTTGCATCATCCTGTGGGATTCGAGCTGTTGGCTGATGGCCTGTCTGATCTTCTGGCAGCGGCTTTCGGATTGTCAGGGGACTTGCTGTTGCCATGCCTTGCCCCTGTGAGGCATAGCCCCCTCAATGAGGGGTAGCATTGTGCTGCAATGCCGAGTGGGAGCCTCCGCATGCCTGGCCATTGGGTTTCGCGACGCAACATGCGTGTGCATAGCGGCATTGTGGGTCTTTGCACGTACCTTGATTGAACCGCAAGCAAAGTGTGGAATTCTTGCCATCCTTCTGCATCTCTGTAACCCATTGTTGGCGAACAGTGGCAGTGGGCTGCTGCTTGCTTTTGAATTTGCCCTTTCCTTTAGAGCCTTTTCCTTTTCCTTTCGCTGGCTGAGAAGGAGCAGGAGCTCGGGACATCGGCCTTGGTTGCAGCAAAGCTTCCAAATCGCTTCGCACATCTGTCAGCTCATGAAAACAGTCGTCTAGTGTCCAGTCTCGTAAGTTGAACAAGTCTGAATTTTTTTGCCATATCATCTGGTCGGCATGCATCATCTCTTGGGTGTTTGGACCGCGAAGGTTCGCATCAGCGTCATAGCGGGTTGTGGCCAATCGAACAAACTTCTGAACATATTGCTTGAGCACATGAAGATGAGCCCCTTTGCATAGTGCTATTGCAACCGCTTGAAGGGTTAACAATTGAGTCAACTGGGCGATACCCAACTGGGTTGGTAACTCCCTTTGCGGTACATCATCAAGGATCAAATCTTGCATTGCGAGGGATTCAATCTTTGCTAACTTCTTTGGTCGTGTTGACACATGATTGTCATGTTGGCTCTGTGACAATCTCATACGCCAGTGGATCCATTTCCATTCCTTTTTTGACAACTGGGCATGAGTAAGGGCTAAAAGCCTAGGTCCTGGCAGCAATTCGCTTGGATAAGAGCTCTCATAGTCAAGTCGTAGCTGACGAATGGCGGATCCAGTAAGCTTGGGCGGAAATGTTTCGGCCCAGGAACTGGCTGCATTGCCGGATGACATGTGAGGCTGGTGATCGTTTGCTGGAGATGCAACTGTTTCCTTTGCATTGGCATTTGTCCAAATCTGAAGCAAGGTGATGATTTCTTTTCGACTGAGTTCTCTGAGTAATTCTTCAGCTATGCTTTGCATGCGGGTGTCCAACTCATGCAGGGTCAAGGCCAATAGCCCAAAGGACTGGACATCTAAATTGTCTTCAACGCACAGCAGGTTGATCAAGTCATCACCAACATTCGCCGAGCGAAGTTGAGTCTCCAAGTTTGGAGGTGTAGCCATTGAACTATCAGCTAAGGTTGAACAACACCGATATCAACATGAGTTGCAATAACACCAAGTTGAAAACAATGAGAAATTTGGTGGGGAAGTAGCTGAAGCCTGTGAGTTGTCTTGGATGACTGTGACCTGAAAAGGCTCTGAGCCATACTGATTTACGCAACATAGACTTTGAAGCTCTGCCCGCACTTATAAGTGTATAAGTGGCATGTTACCCTGCTAATGCCTTGTTCCTGATTCTGCTGTTGTCTTCAATGCAAATGATCTAATGGATAGGTTCCGCATGCATGATTGCAGTTGCATCACGCCATGACATCGATACATCAATTGTGCAAACCAAGCGTTGCATGTCAAGCACACATGAAAAAATGTAGTGCAGCACAATCAACAGCATTAAAGAGTCAACGTCATGCCCTTGCAGTCGGACCCTTCTGCAATAGACTGTGAACTGCGAAGAAGTGCTTAACAAAAAGGACTGAAAGGTAGAGCATCAGGAAGCACAATTTCACTTGACTTTCCACTCACAACAGTGAAGCAATAGGGTAAACCACATGTTAAGCGTTAAGGTTATGTTAAGCGTTAAGGATATGACCTCGCAGCATTGGATTTGAGACGGCAATTTGAAGCAGAACAAAAAAGAAATGAAGCGCACTCACGATCTCAAAATTGAGGGTGATTCCAAATTGCATTGAAAGAACGGTTCGTTCATCTGGGATGTCACACTGCGTCAAGGCGACGCGCGAGTTCGTATTTACGCATTGGTGATCCATTTTTCTTTTCATAAATAATAAAGGTTGATTGGTTCGCACAAGGTACCTTTGGGATGAGGCCACAACGCAAACGCAAGAATAAAGTGCCACTACAATGCCACTATGCCACTATGCGCGCAGACAAGTACGGACAGGACACAGTTAGGCGAGGGATGGGACGCGTAGATACAAGCGTCGCGAGGGACAAAGGGAGAGCGAGAAGAGATAGACAGGAGAGCACACAAAACAGAGCGGCAGGGATAAGTGAGAAAAGGACGCTGACGCTGCACGCCTCTAGATTACGCTTTCAATAGATAGTGAACGCGAACGTGCTGTTTAGAATGCGAGCGGCATCCCTGCCGGAGTAGCAATACACAGACAGTTCAACACGTTGCATTCCAGAGCAACTCTCCTTTTTTCCTTTTTCAAGGGCTCAGTAGCGTTGAAACGTGGACAAGCATGCGGCTCGTCTGCACAAGCGACATCCCTCAGGGATATGATCTTGAAGCTTGCACTGATTGGAACTGAGAGCTCCGCATTTTGGTTTGTACCCGAGAGGGGTATCTGAATCTGCCACAGCAACATGTGCGGTTGTTTTGCGTACCAGAAAGCAAATTCTGGCAGGCGGTCTAGGCTGTGGCTCTGAAGCTGAAGGTTTTTGCAGAAGAACAGGCGGTTCCACTGACTCTTGATCAGCTTGGATCGAGCGTTTGTCATCGGTAGCATTGTCAGCCTGAAAAATGTCTGGATCATCAATCCACTGGAAATTCACAAACTGCGGTTGTGTGAAGAATTCCATTGGTGCTAAAAGAACAGGCGGTTCTTTGATTGGAGGCTGCGATCCTCGTTGAAGCGGTGTTTGCGGTTTCCATCCTTCCAGAAGGGAAGAAGCAATGTGTTGCTGAAGGCGTAAACTTGGAAACACATCATCTCGGCTATATAATTGAACACTATGAACATATGTGTGATGTCCCTGGCATGCTCTTATTTCAGCAGGCAATGACTGTTGGGCTGACCATGAAAGAAGCGTGGTTTTGCAGCTATGCAATGTGTACGCTTGAATTTGCTCAGCGGACATTCCGGATTCCGGTACTGATGCAATACATTCTCTCAGCAGCCTGAGAGCTTGACAGTACGATAAAGGACCTGTTAAGGTTCCCTGTGCAGATATGTTGACAAATAGAAAATCAGGGCATGCATAATCATCCTCACTGGCACGCAACTGAGACCAAAGCTGATCAAGAAGCATCATCCAAATAATGATCCAACTTCGAGAGGAAGAATTTGATGCAGCCAGAAATCCCATATGATTTATTCCAAATGCCATTCCAGCAGTACTTGTCTTCGTCCTATACGATATGCCCCTGACTGACTGGGAATCAATCACCACTTTGCTCCACTTGATGTGCTGCGCGTCTGAGAACCTCAAACTTGCCCAAACGCAAAGAAGTGCTGCTCCTTGGATAAGCCTGTGTTGCAAGGAACCTATGTTCATAATTATGCACTTCTCAAACCATTGAAGTATGTAAAGCGGTAGCGGAAGAGATTCTTTCCGCTCATGCTGGCAATCCATAAGTGATGATAATGGTGGAATGTAAAGATCAGGGAAAGGCAATTGAAGGATGTTATGGATCCATCGCAACGCTTTCATCACTGCCATGGATGAGAATCCGTCACTGTCCGCATCCAGATTCGAGGTTGGAAAAGAAAGCAAAATATCCAAAACGTTGGCTGTGCACATGGACTCCCATTCAACTCCCAAATCACTCATGCATTGACAAAAGGTGAGCACTTGTGGAATATATTTGAGCAAGGTGGACTCTGCATATTTGGCTATGATGCGAATCTTCATACTTTGGGCAAACATGGATTGTTGCAAAGCTTGAAGCACTGGGCTGGCATGTTCAACCAGAGAACATAGATCATCCCAAAGCTTGTAAGCAATCAACCTCTGTCTGGAGTGAGTCGCTTGCTGTGTAGAGAAACGACTGGAAATACATCGTGGTGAAAAAATATGTGGCGGGTTCTGTTGTGAAGCTGTCTCAGTCTGCAGTTGATCAGATATCATATTTGACTGATTCACTGCTCTAACCTGTCGGTTACTGTAAGGCTCAGACCTTCGTGATGGACAAAATTTAGGAGCTGGCAACGGTCTACAGTGGCTAAAATCAGGCGTTCCTTTGGAAGGCAGGATTGGAGGACGAATGCATGGGCTGGCATGCTTTTGAATCACTGAAGGTCGGATTGCACCAAGTCCTTGAAAATTGTCCACTCTGTGCATGGACGGAGTCCTGTGAAAAACAGGGGTGAGTTGAGGCCTTTGCAACACATCAGAAGGTAACAAAGGCTTGCGCCACCGTTTCACCACGATGTGCGGTCTGACATCTGAATCAGGATCCATGGCTTGAGGATGGGATACATCAAAGTCTGTACGTCGGGTATGACTAGATTCAAGCAGCGACAAAAATTGATCCGCCTTCAAAGGCCAAAAACAAATCAGACATCAGAGCCTGGGGCATGTTCTCAATTGACAGGTGGTCGCGTTTGCTTTTTCGTCACTTGTTTGTAGATTGCATGGAGGATTATCCCTTCCCAACAACTTGTTGACCGCAAGCAATCTGATCCTACCTGCATGCAGTGTTCAGCTTGGAACCAAAATGACGGCACAGCGGACTCAAAACAAGAGTGAACAAGTACACAACTAAAGCTATCGCTATTGAGGAAGTATAGGTGTTATGACTTTTAGCTTTTCGGTTTGCAACGTGGAAAGAAACAAAATAGTTCTCAAGTTCACTCAAGTAGTAATTTGTGGCCTTGGTTTGGTTTTTAGTTGATGGTTTGGTTCATGTACTGACGAGAAACAATTTCTGCGTCTTGTGCCATGGTCATTTGCGTTTACATGAATTTCCATGCTGGCTATATTATTCCCAAGTCATTGTTTCAAACTGTCGTGATCTGTGTGCTGTTGCTGGGGCTGCCAGCGCCAGTGTGTCTGGCTGAGGCCAGCGTCAGAGACGTTGTCTGAAAAAACTGGTTTCCATCGAAGAGGGTATGCCTATGCCTTCATCTTCACACAAGGCGGGTTGCTTACCCCGTTGGTTTCTTCAACAAAAATACATCTGAACATATACATGATGTAGTGTACAGCAATACCACTCCATCCCGACCCATTGGATTGATCACACCGTTGCACTGTGCCCTTTTGTCAAACAGGATGAAAAACAGAGCTAATGGGTGTATATTATATATATACACGTATATAGTGTAGATTGATAGATGCATGTAATTCCTTGAGGGGCATTGTCCGCTGAGCTGACGGTATATTACAATACCATGTTGCCTTTTGAAATATATTACAATGTTGCTTTAAAGAAGCTAGAAATCAGCGACCGCAATCAATCTCCAACTACCCAAAATCCGCTGCAGAAAACCTGCTGCATCACCTGAATTTCAGGCATGCACACCGGGGATACTACTATATGATCTGTGACACCTGTTCCCTTCCACTCTGTGGCATACAGTTTTTCAAATGTATGATCTTCCCCTTTGCGGGTCAAGAAAGGTACAGGCAGAGACAAGTGAGACACATCGCCCCAAACTAGCCTCGAGTAGGGAATCAACCGCGAGACAAATGAGAGATAAACAACTACTTGGTTTGAAGATAGCCGCGGGCTCAATTTCTTCAATATGTAACTAGATGGACGAAATGAGTCTGGTCGCTCATGTGATCTTGCATAGTGTTTAGAAAGGCTATACCGTATTATCCCAATCATTCCCTGCCACGGGGTACCCCCCTAATTAATGAACCAGTGTTTATTAATCCGGGGCACGTGGGTCTGGGTCTGCCTCAACCGCGTGCACTGTATCTTCTTCTGTGCGAAAAAAGAAGCTAGCAGTTATGTTATGACTCAAAACGTCTCTGCTTGCTTTTACGTTTACGTTGTGCAAGAAGTGCAGAAACTGCAGGCATCACTTGTGACTAAACCATCCAGCGCAAATGTTTCCAGTTGTGAAAGAATTCAAATCGTTTCAATGACATTCAAGTAGCCACACATATCTCACCAGGAAGGCACCAAGACACACGGGCCTACAACGTCTCCCACACGCTTCCTTTTTTCCTCACAAACTTCACCATCCAACCCCTTGGACATCCCCCCAGCCGGGCGCCTTAGCACCGGCATCGCCGATGCTGTTGTTGTAGAGGTAAAGCCTCTGCAAACTGCGGTTTTCTTTGAGCCCTTCTCCCAAGGCCTGGCCGTCTCGGGGCAACAGCATCGGGATGGACTCCCTTTTTCTACGGCCAAGGCACAGGAACAAATCCGGGGGAAATCTACAGGTGGGGCTCGTCCCAAACCAGCATCAAGTGAATGGGAATCAATTGGAAATCTTTCACAGGCAGGTCGGCAAAAAAGAAATGTGTTTAATTTCCAACATGCGTTCACCGGGAGAAAACGACCTGGCTTGTGCGGTGGCACAGTATTTGAATTGTGCGGTGGCACAGCTTCTGACCAGACCATGCCAAACCACTCCCTTTAAATCCTCCATAATCATAGGACCCAGGACATGTTCAAAATATGTCGAACGTTTGTGCTCTTCGCGTGTCACTAGGAAGGTGTGAAAATGTGTGAAGTATCACAGGCCCACAGCATCTGCTAGTCTAGATCAGATCTTAAGAGGGGGATGCACTAAGCCCGTGAAATTGCCGCATAAACAATGTTGTTCAAAAATCACAGTGCAAATCCTTTGGTGCCTTCTGAATTCATTTCGCTGCCAGTGCGACAGCAGGTCGAAAGTCTATGCCAGAATTCTCATCCCAATGCAGGGGCCGCAAGTCAAGGAATCAACATATCTAGAAATGTTCCATAATCTTCAGAAAGTATTGCACTCTTTTCAAAGAGGTGCGGAACTCTTTTCAAGGAGATATTGCACACACTTATATCACGCTTTAGTCCAGATATCATACATAAAAGGGTCTATGTTCAAACAATGTTTCATTGTCAACAAAATGCAGCCTTTTTGAGAAGTTCTACGCATTTGAAGATCATTTGAAGTAAACATTGCACAACATTTTATACACATGGTCTGCCAGGAATGCCGGGCATAGAATCATAAAGTCATTAATTTTGAAACAGTGTTTCCCCCTTTCAATGCGTGGATCCACCCTTTCAAAGTAAGATTGCTCATGACAAAGCTCTCTTTGAAGGTACTACTGTGCTCATTTCAAAGAGATGCTGGACTAAAGAGAATGCGCAAGAGAGACCACACTTGTTCAAGGAATCAAATCCCATTTACCTATGTTTGCCTTGTACAGAAAGCTGGTGTTGTAAATAAATCAGCTCAAATCATGGGATGTGGGGTCACTATGTGGGAGGAAAGACCAATGTTGGCAAACCAACATCAAGCAAGCGGATGAATCGCCATGTGGAAAGAACAATCACTTCCAAAAAGTCTGTCAAAAATAAGCCTCAGTGGTATCCCCAACCGCCGCGATGTTTTATTGTTGAAAAAAACTTTCTGAAGCGTGCTGCAAAGCCAAGCGCTGGAAACACCCCACCTGCGTTTCCGTGATTTAATGGCCGCAAATCCTGTTGAACCTGGCCTGGCTTTGCACCAAAGCCTCCCAGACCTCCGGAACCTTCTCCGGAACCTTATCCGGAACCTTCTCCGGAACCCTCTTGAACCTAACGTGGCTCTGCACCAAAGCCTCCCACATCTTCTCCGGAACCTTCTCCGGAACCCTGTTGACCCTGACCTGGCTCTGCACCAACCCCTCCCACACCTTCTCCGGAACCTTTTCCGGAACCCTTTTGAACCTGACTTGGCTTTGCAACAAAGCCTCCCACACCTTCTCCAGAACCTTCTCCGAACCCTGTGGAACCTGACTTGGCTCTGCACCAACGCCTCCCACACCTTCTCCGGAACCTTCTCCGGAACCCTGTTGAACCTGACTTGGCTTTGCACCAAAGCCTCCCACGCCTTCTCCGGAACCCTGTTGAACCTGACTTGGCTTTGCATCAAAGCCTCCGACACCTTCTCCAGAACCTTCTCCGGAACCCTGTTGAACCTGACTTGGCTTTGCACCAAGCCTCCCACACCTTCTCCGGAACCTTCTCCGGAACCCTGTTGAACCTGAGTTGGCTTTGCACCAAAGCCTCCCACACCTCAAGCTCCAGAACCTTCTCTGGAACCCGGTTGAACCTTCTCAGGAACCTTCTCCGGAACCCTGTTGAACCTAACGTGGCTCTGCACCAAAGCCTCCCACACCTTCTCCAGAACCTTCTGCGGAACCCTGTTGACCCTGACCTGGCTCTGTACCAACCCCTCCCACACCTTCTCCGGAACCTTCTCCGGAACCCTGTTGAACTTGACTTGGCTTTGCACCAAAGCCTCCCACGCCTTCTCCAGAACCTTCTCCGGAACCCTGTTGAACCTGACTTGGCTTTGCACCAAAGCCTCCCACGCCTTCTCCGGAGCCTTCTCCGGAACCCTGTTGAACCTGACTTGGCTTTGCACCAAAGCCTCCCACACCTTCTCCAGAACTTTCTCCGGAACCCTGTTGAACCTGACTTGGCTTTGCACCAAAGCCTCCCACACCTTCTCCAGAACCTTCTCCGGAACCCTGTTGAACCTGACTTGGCTTTGCATCAAAGCCTCCCACACCTTCTCCAGAACCTTCTCCAGAACTCTGTTGAACCTGACCTGGCTCTGCACCAAAGCCTCCCACACCTTCTCCAGAACCTTCTCGGGAGCCCTGTTGAATTTTACCTGGCTCTACCAAAGCCTCCCGGAACCTTCTCCAGAACCTTCTCCAGAACCCGGTTGAACCTTCTCAGGCCTTCTCCGGAACCCTGTTGAACCTAACGTGGCTCTGCACCAAAGCCTCCCACACCTTCTCCAGAACCTTCTCCGGAACCCTGTTGAACCTGACTTGGCTTTGCACCAAAGCCTCCCACACCTCAAGAACCTTCTCCAGAACCTTCTCTGGAACCCGGTTGAACCTTCTCAGGAATCTTCTCCCGAACCTGTTGAACCTAACGTGGCTCTGCACCAAAGCCTCCCACACCTTCTCCAGAACCTTCTCCGGAGCCCTGTTGAACCTTGCCTGGCTCTGCACCAAAGCCTCCCGGAACCTTCTCCAGAACCTTTCTTGGAACCCGGTTGAACCTTCTCAGGAACCTTCTCCCGAACCCTGTTGAACCTAACGTGGCTCTGCACCAAAGCCTCCCGCACCTTCTCCGGAACCTTCTCCGGAACCCGGAGCCCTGTTGAACCTTACCTGGCCCTGCACCAAAGCCTCCCGCAACTTTCTCCAGAACCTTCTCCAGAACCTTCTCTGGAACCCGGTTGAACCTTCTCAGGAACCTTGTCCGGAACCCTGTTGAACCTAACGTGGCTCTGCACCAAAGCCTCCCACACCTTCTCCAGAACCTTCTCCGGAACCCTGTTGAACCTGACCTGGCTCTGCACCAAAGCCTCCCAGACCTTCTCCGGAACCTTCTCCGGAACCTTCTCCGGAACCCTGTTGAACCTGACCTGGCTCTGCACCAAAGCCTCCCTGACCTTCTCCGGAACTTTCGGAACCTTCTCCGGAACCTCGTTGAACCTGACCCGGCGCCTGCACCAGTGCACACCGGAGCTATTCTGGGCTGAAGACCCCATTAGCTTACGCCGTTGGGGAAAAATGCCAACACAAAGACGGAATCTCACATGTACAATCGCTGAGAAAGCGGCTTGGTTTGTTCCACACAGATTTGCCTGATTTGCACACGCGGAACACAATCTGGCACTTGCTCTGTTCTTTGGCTCTGTGAATGACCAAAGGAGAGCGTATGCAGTTGCTCAACGCATGGTTGCCAAACTTTACAGTGGCACAGCTTCTCACCACATCGCATTTTCATTACATTCAAAATCTCACCTAAGTTCTTATTCAGACCATCCCGGAGACGTGCAACAACGGGCACGCGCACACAACGGAGCTAGTAAGCCTGCTGACGTGCAATGTCGTGCAGAAGCAAATCAAAACAAAAAAACACCGTGCCAAAGAAATATGTTCTGTTGACCAGCGTCTGGCTGGACGGCGAAGCCGATGATTTCAAACATTTCCACAAACTGAAAAGATTCGAACAGCTCAGATACTGGGTGATCTTATTGAATACATCCCATCTGAATCCTGAACTTTCAAAATTTTCAAGATTCGCCGCTTCGGCACGGAACTCCACGGCACCTCCCAAGGTTTCGGTGGGAAATTCATCCCATCCCTTCCCGAGTCTTCGGGACTCTTCCGGTGCAGCGGTGCCTCGGCGCCGTCGGCTCCGATCTCGCTGCTGTCGAGGTTAAGCTCCTCTGTCGTGGTGTGCTTCATGGCCTCCGCCACCACCTGCAGCTCCGAGAAAGGCGCGAGACAGCGCCCCCCAGTGCCGTTCGTATCGTATAACTAACAACCCCCAAACATTTCCCCCTGCGACACACTGGTTCAAAAGTTTGCCGAATACATCTTCGATTGTTTCCTGTCAGGGGAAAGCACATTCATCATGTGCCTTTTGACTCGTGGCTCAAGGCCAATTTCAGCGAGATAGGGGAAAAATCTCGAGTGCCGCCATAGGATTGGTTGGAAGGT
>Ga0126342_10013045_pt1 | contig 14761 bp, 15 predicted proteins | sample Cyp1metagenome_FD_92528 | JGI IMG/M metagenome (GOLD analysis project Ga0126342, IMG submission 92528) | Coral microbial communities from Lord Howe Island, Old Settlement Bay, Australia - Cyphastrea 1 metagenome | ecosystem: Host-associated > Invertebrates > Cnidaria > Coral ... | reverse complement strand
ATATATATATATATACACAATATTTAACCAAAGTATCTCTTGAAGTCTTCTCAATACTACTAGCATCCCCAAAAGAGATGGAATGCCACAGCGTCGCGACCAATCCTATTCTCTGTGGTTCAGCGGCAATGCCTTAAGGTCAGACATCCCAAGCAGCTTCATCGCAGATGCCATGCGCCAGCCGGGGCGCAGTGATTCCACCAGTGATGGACAGACAGATGGACAGACACACACACAAAATAGTGTATATCAATCATATGTCATTATAATTATGTAAGTATATGTTATATGATCATTACATGTCATCATTGTAATTGTATGCATTATATTTCATCATTTCATCATATCAATCAATATCCCGAAATATTTCCATTTATTCAGGGTTGCCATGAGCTCCCTAGCCAAGGCTGATCATCCCAGTGAAGAGAGCCATCGACATGGGTCTGGCGCGAAATGAGGAGGCAGCGAAAACGCTTGTCCACGATGACATGGACCACGAAAATCTGCTCAACAAAGAATTTTATATAGGTTTGAAAGATGTTTCAAGAAGTAACACTGGCGCATGAGGCAAAACTCATTTCCCCCTGCGAAACATAGGCAGGTTGATGATCCACGAGGAAATCTCGCCTCAGGCGCTTTGCACGGCCCACGGGGTGGATCCGAATCTGGTTCCAGCTGCTGAATTGGCCAGGCGGGAGCACTTGGGATGCCGAGGATGATCACCCACTTATGTCATGGCCGGCTGACAAGAGTTGTGAGTCGAAATGCTAAACCCGGACACCTAGAGATCTTGGTCATTTTAGTCCAAGTCGATGGCCCTTCATCCCCTTCAGTCCTATGTAACTTATGTATAGATATTTACAGATCATCAACCTATGGTGTGGCGAACCAAATTTGAACGCAAATCCTTCGCCCTGAAGCTTTTTGCAACTCTACACCATCCCAATTTTGATAAACAGATTTGAAGGCATCCACATTCCTCTGGTCATCCTCTTTGATTCTGAAGCTGGGGCCACCCCAACTTCCATTCCGGTCTCATCCAGGTTAGAGCAGCCTACCCCAGTGGCACCACCTGTTTTGAAGGTGTGGAAACCATCCCATGGGTAGCTGCGGCACCACTGTGGTCACATTTTACTGTACTGTCAGCCTCTTCACCCGTGCGTGCGCATTTTCTTTAGCATGTAGGGTCGGCAGTTGCTCTCCAGGATTGACATGGTATTAGTTATGACGACCCTGAAACTAGACACCCCAGTCCTAAACATGGCCGATCTGGGTCCTTGGGAACCGCACTGTGGTGAGCTGAAGGTGCTGCCCCCTGTTGGTCCTCCCTTCAAAGCTTCTGATCACTTTCAAGGCCCATTTTTCCCAGAGGGCGACATGGCGCGGGAAGAGATGTTTGTACCAACCCACTTCACTTCGGAGCCAAGGAGAGGCATTTTATATGCGAGAGCTGACACTACCCACACAGAGAATCCTCCCCCAGGTCCCATGGCCATCCCTGGTCCAGGTGCACTGCCTGGCTGGGCTTTCAAGCTGGGATCCATGGGCTTGGGCTACTACCAGGCCCAAGCTGCGGCATTTTTTTTGTCCATCTGTGCATCTGTCCATCTATACCTATACCGATACCTATACCGGCCTATACCTACATCTATGTTCGATGCGTACATCTATATTTCTACACGGCCACTTTAGCTACCTCCCCCGCCTGGCACATGGAGGAGAGCTTTGCGAAGTCAGCCGTGCTTGGCGATGGCCAGCATCTTGGGGGTACACTGGAGGACTGGGGATGCCGAAGCGGGGCTATCCAATTGATATCCCAGGGATATCTCAGAGGCAGGGTGCTAACCACTTCAGGCTCGTGTTTTCTGGTTATGGGGAATTCTTGCTGCTCAAGGACTTGTAGATGTGTTCAAGACCACGTTGCTGTTGGTGCAATGCCCGGAAGATGATACAAAGCACATGGAAGCAGCTGGCACATGTGTCTGGGTGGTTTCCAAGATGTTTTTTATTCAGCTCATTGACTTGGAATCCTGGTCTAGCTGGTAAATTCGGTGCATGTGTAAGACTTTTTTTGCACTTTCCATTCTCTCTCTCTCTCTCTTTATTTACTTTGGATGGTATCCCCATATGAAATCCCCATGACGACACCCTCATTCTACTGGTTGAAACTACTAACCATCCGGCAGAGGTTCCTGGGAAGCCTTGCTGGAAGTCCTGGGCTTAACCGGTGGTTTTGGACGTGGGGTGAATACCCCCATCGTCATCCGATTTTCACTTTTGATCCAAGTTTCGCAATCATTGTTCGCAAGTTTACTTATTGCAGTTGTGCCGTCATTTTGTCAATGATTTTCGTCAGTTTTCATGGTATGAGCTGTTTCTAAGATATGGTCATCCATAATCTCATCCATTTTCATCTCTTAACCTTTGGTACTGAGACATGACTTGCTGGACAATTCCACATTTTTCCATGATTTCACCATATTTAACCATCATTTCTTAGGGGTTTCATGGGGTTTCCATAGATTTCCCCATGAATTTTCCAGGCTTTACTCATTGACACCTCCATTGTCAGAGGCGCCTCCGCAGGGCGAGGTAGGACCCGCCTGGGTCTGGCGGCCCAGCATTCCATGTTTGTCAAAGGAGCTGAACTTTTCGGCAAGGACATTTACATCAATATGACATGAGATTTTACACAAATATGACATTTTTGTAACTTTTTTTTTTTTTAAATATGATTCAATAAAGCAGATTGAACAGTATATACACACATACATATATGCATAATTATATATATATAGATATAATTATGATTATATATATATAATATACACATATTTATATAATACATCTACTTAATGCATGGAGCACATATTTATTGACAACTGGATTGTTCCAGGCTTTGTGGCTGCCAAGGTGGGTCCCTTTGCTTCGAAAGCGCTGCCCAGTGCAGCGCCAGAACGCAATGATGTGCAGGTGAGGAGATGTCAAGATATGGCAGAGACGGGTTCGATACTGCATCATCATTCTTATTATTACGATAGATTACTATGATATTATATATATATAATGTTATATATATTCATATTCGCTATGATTGATTACTATGCATTTTTGTTCATTCTATATTCACACCTCTTTTCTTGGTCCTTCCAATCCTTGCAATTCAGGACCGACCTCCAGCGGTCCTGACAGTTGCCCCTGCAATCCCCAAGCCACAAGTCCAGGCTCCGCCGCCTCAAGAGACGCCCGGAAACTCACCGTAATCCTATGAAGATTGGTCAAATTTAAAGGAAACTGTGTAGGGAAACCAAGGGAAACCATCTTTGAGATGACTGTGGATTGTAGGTCGGACAGCCTTTCAGCTCGTTGAATTCGGTGTTGGCAAGCCATTTTTTGGGTTAAGTGCTGGTGGTTTCCTTGAAAGGGGACAAAGGATGGCAACACTATGAAGATTTTGCAACACCAAAGGGTGGCATTACCAGCAACTCCTTTAGCCAGGAGTGCGTGGTGATGCGACTCTGTCAGCTGTGTCGGCTCAAGAAAAGGAAAACCAAACCACCTCTTGAGTGTGACGCAGGCACGGGCCGCCCAAAAACTTGGATTTGTGAATATTTGTGAATAGGAATTGGTAAGTCACGGTGAGTCTGTCCATTTTTGGTCGTTGTTTGGTGAGTGCCACAGTTATGCCGCTTATGCTATGCGTGTGGCTTGGTTGGGTCCAACTGGGCACTGCAGGACTCCGTGATAGGGCAATGCTTCTACGATGCATGGAGGGCGCTGCCCTGCAGGGCTTAACATGATTATATGGGGCACTCATTGGTGATATTTTAGTTGGGGCACTCACTGGTATTTTTTTTGATATTATGATTTGTATTTGCTACCACAAGTAGTTCCATGTACAGTAGGTGATTTCTTCAAGAGGCTCACAGCCGCCAATTCATCGTCTTCAGACTTGTATGTGCGGACAAGTTCTTTTCCTGAGACATGTCACAATGTTTCTCTGCATCCAACAGTGAGGCCATATGTCATAAAAGGCAAGTGTGACAGCGTCGATTAAAAACAGTTGCCTGGTCTTAGCAGGGAATCCTGCAGCGATATCTTCCCAAGCCGTGAGCTACCAAGCATTCTGGGGCTATCCCTCAGTGGCTGGGAACTAGGATATCGTAGGATATTCCCGTTTATAATTGGGACGTAAACAAGGATAACCATATATGTATAATTATGTATATATGTATATACACATGCAAACATATCACAGTATATATATATATACATGTAAATGAAAAATATATGTGTGTTGTATGCAAGTGTATGTTGATACGCAGATGCAGATGAAAAAAAAGCGGCATGTGTATGTGCGTACTGTATATATCATATCGATATAGTATATGTATATATATATACACATACACACACATACATATATATATATTTAAATATATATGTATGTATTCCATGGGATGTCTAAGTCCGAGGCTTCCATTCGTGTCGGTCCTTGTCCTTTCTGCCTTCGCCCTGGGTGAGCCCAACGTGGCCAAGGGTGAGGCCACGGGTCACCCTAGGGGTGGGATTTATATTGGATTTGCCCAACAACTATGGCAGCTATGGTGATTTATTGGGATACACATGGTATGTACATATATATATATAGATATCATGATATACCCTAGGCTAAACAGAAAGATGTGGAACATCAACCATTTGTAGATGATCCTCGGAACGGGAAACCATGGGCTTTCCACATCTCCGTTAGTTTATCCTAAGGTATCTATAATTATCTATATATTTAGTGGAGTTTATACACCAATTAAATGGGAGTTAATCGGGATTGGAAATATTACCATCCAATAATCGTGGCGATTTGCAATCGACTCTTAGTGGGGCTGCAATTAGTGCCACATATAAGGCCACGGCGTGATTACTACGCTAGGTATAATTAATTGCTACATACATGACGCACAAGGCACACACACACACACACTGATGGTGAGATGTGAAGACTCCTTGTATTGATGGTGGGACGTGAAGGCAAGATTACTACTTACTATCATTTACTATCACAAGATGCTGAACTTCCAGGTTGGAAGGATTAGTATCGCTGTTGGGGGTTCGTGGTGGAAAGGTGATGTGAATCGGAACGAACAGCTGCCAGAGTGTCAGATTCACGACGCGGAGGCTCTGTTCCAAAGTTCTGTCCGAGTCTATGGCAGGAAGTCTTTTTCCGAAGCTCCGCTGCAGATGCGACGGGAGATGTGGGTTGAGGTATGGAGAGTCAGTGGGAGTTGACTCCACCTCTCATGGACAATGACGATCAATCATGACGAAGATGACGATTATGATCGATTATGACGATGATTATGATCTTCAAAGATGAATGTGGTAAACCCGAATAATAAACCATCCTCAAAATCATCATTTCTGTTGCATTGAAACCATCCCCAGCCAGGGTTGCCATGGGTTGCCCACATCAATAGCTCCAACTCCTATGGTGCTACGGTGGTCACCGGTGCTAGGATCAACGCCTGGACTTGGAGGAGGCTTCCCTGAATCTGCTGGAGGCCGAGGCCGCCGACTCCCTGGATGCGATCGACACTGCGCCGCGGCCTGAAGTTCTTGGGGAACAAAACGCTGATCCGTTAGAAGATGGTGGAAGATGATGGAAGGGGAAACCCGGAAAATCTGCAGTTGAATTCCCGCTCGTTTTTTTTCTTCTGCCCTTTTTCTCTGAATCATGTTCAATCCATTGATGCCAGCATAGACCTGAATTTGGGGAGAACAGCGCTGGTTTCCGGTTTCCTGCAACATGTGCAACATTTCCCTGAAGAATCCCTACGTTATGATCGCAGCGAAAGAAATGTTTGACGATGTTTAAATCACATTTATGGCAAGTGAACATGTCCCAAATTTGAGAGGTAGGTGGGGTAGGTGGGGCAATTTCGACAGTGTGATGCTAGAATTTGGTGGAGGGCACTACCAAAATTACCATATATTAACCAAAAGAATCAAACAAGACAGAACAGTAATAATCCCACTGAGATAGTGATAAATTACATAGTTTTCTATCATTTTGTGGGTTGCTTTACCCATTTACGGATCCCAGGAGATTTTTCATCCGAAAATCCGGAGCTGAGCATGTCGGGCCAGGTGATGAAACCCAAAGAGAAGGAGACTTTGACAGGCCTCGCACTTCTGTATGCGGATTTGCTGCTCGACTTCTAGTGGCAGCAACCGAAGCCCTAGTCAGGAAGTGGAGTTGTGATGATTTGCATAAGATGTTTGCGTGTTCTATATCGTTTTAAAATCATTTTATCATTTTTTTGGAATGGTTTTTGCATGTTTCCGATGTTTATTTTGTGTCAGGTCCCTGAACTCCATCGATTCGTAGACCGCCATGCACGCTGCTTGGTGCCTGCCATGGTGCGCTGAGGATTTGGATCTGGGGTCTGCTTAGGGGCTCTGCTACCAGCGTCTCCATGGACCTTTGCGCCTCCCTCCGGGAGTTCCGAGCAGAAACTCCGCAGCTGAAATGATGGTTTTTTCAGATGTCCCTGCCGCCCTGTAACAGTTCGAAGATGTTTTTTTTCCTGCTAAACAGGCCAATGAAAATGAGCACCGGAACATCATAACATGTTTTTGGGACATTTTACGGCGTTTTTTTGGTGTCTCGATTGTGCCCGCCATCGCTGCAACCGGGGCACATGAAGTCTTCTTTCAGGTGGGTGCATTATGATTATGATTCAACCAGATGTTTACTACGTACGTTTACTTGACTTGACAAGCATCTTATATTTCCAAGACTAGGTGGAGATGGGGCGAACTCGGCAATGACACTATCCATTTGATGTGTTTCAACCACACACAAGGTGGATGGATCGAGCAAGTGGATTGTCAATTCTGATGGCGCCTTCGGTAAAACCAGACAACATGTGATAAATGGGTGCCTAAATTATCCTAAATTGGGGGCGAACTGTGCCATTTTTCCACCCCATCTTGGATTTGCCCATTGCATACGCCTTTCATGGCCCTTTTATTGACCTTGCATAGCATAGGAGCATCCATTTAGGTATATGAGTATATGTGGAATCAGTGTGGTGGCTCCAATTCACCCAATCCGCAGGAAAGTAATTACATGTTACATGCCAGTGAACAAACAGGAAAGCTTGCCAGCAGGGCCCCGGCCCGAAACCTCAACCAAACCACTGGCATACTTTCTGGTGCCCTGGTGCTCCCTGCGGCAACTGCCAAGGATTTTTTGGCATGGCTTACCGCGTTGGTAAGTTTTGGGCTGCTCCTCGGACCAGGGTTGTGTACGTGGAGAAATTCTTGGCTCAATTTTGTTGGCCACGGAGGGAGGTGTTCCTGGTGACACATGATATGTGGAGGTTTCTTAATTCTTGGGATCCAAAATCATCCAAGACTGATCGTTTTTGACAGGGAAACTAGAATGCTTTTGGGCTGCCACAATTTTAGGAGAGGTCCATATGACTCGCACGACTCATCAATCAACACCTTCAAAGTCAGCTCCTGGTCATGTCATCATGTCCCCCAGGACACGCTCCCTGCTGCTCCCCATGCTCTCGCCAGCCAAGAAGATCATTGAAACACATGACGAGGACGACGAGGACGATGCCAAGGAGGTGCTCCAATGGGACGCGTCACGACTGAGTCACTAGAGGTCAAACTGACGGTGGGATCCAGGTCTCAAAAAGAAGTGGGATGCTTTTGGATCTTTTGGGGCTGGTAATGGCTGGTTTTTTTGGGAAGATGGGGAAGGGACTTTTGAGAATTTTGAGAATCGGCCATGTGATTTTCCAAAGCCAGCTGACGTTCCACTTTGACTCTTGGGGGATGCAACTGGAGAGTAAGGCCAAACTTCAGCATTTTCTTGCTGTGAGACGGACGTTCAACTTCACAGCATGGGCTGGAGGCATTCCCAATCCACTTATTTTATTTCATTTCTGGACTTCTCAAATAATCATTTTTAGATATTGTAGGAACAGACTCCGAGATTGAAGGACTCTAAAGGTTGCATAGAAAATCACAGAAACATTTTTTCCCGGCCCTGCCACCAGGGAAATGCTGTCCTTCCACCATCAAACATTTTCTTCCAGGTCGAAGAGAAGGTGGCCGACACCAAGACCACTCCAGTGCAGCAAGGATGCCACCTCCGGAACATGGGTAAAGTCAAGTGAACTCAGGATGAAGGTGAATTGACACCATGACACCACGTATCAAAAGGGGTTGTTTACCTGGGGGATTCATATTCTAGTAGCCTTGGATGGACTTTTTGAGGGTTGATGACTCAATGACCATCGATGACATGTGCAGAGATAGACCTATTGTCGCCGGATCTTAGGGAATTTGACCCATAGCCCTCGCTTCCGTAGCCACCAAGCGCATCACTCAAGGAGGCATGGAGATCAAGCTGGATGTGACCAACCCCGTGATGATCCAACGCGCACGTGAGCAGATTGAAGAAGCCGAGAAACGGGCAGAGTTGATCAAGTCGCCTGGCTGCGGCGGAAATATAAGACACAGGGTTTCCCTCCTGTTTTTTACTTTACTTTTGTGTGGCCTCCGTAGATTGGTATAGAAAGCACTTGGCAGCAGCAGATACCAAGGAATGCCCAGCCAGATCATAGGGACGTCTTTGGATGCACTTCCCTACACCTGGCAGCCCACAATTGCCATATGGAGGAGCCCAGCACGGAGACGCCAAATCATATGAGCTTGTCACACACAGATAGATTTAAAATGATGTAAAACAGATGCACTACAGAAAGGGGATGCTGGGATGCTCATATATCCAGGGATGCCAGAGAGCTTTTGCTGCTTGGTACTGGGCGACCGCGGCGGCTGCTGTTCTGCAGCTCAAGAAATAGTCTAGTATTTGTTGATTGCAGAATGTATTTGCAGAATAGTTTCTTGACTCTGGCGTTGAGCCCGTTGACTTTTGAAAACACGACCGAAAAAAATTCGAGGAATTCTAACTTCGGGGTACGTCTATTGGCTCTCCGACCCGTAAAATCTACCAAAACAGCTTATTTCCATTTCCAAACATCCACAAACCTCGCTTATTTCAGTTGGAGAAGCCATTTGTCTTGCCCCATTTGGAAACACTTTGGATGGGCAGGACGTGATTGAGCTGCTGAAGAGGGGCTTCGACGTGAACGCGCAGGACTCACACGTCGAAGTGTGTGCACCAAGTAAGAACTCAGAATGCCGGAGACGTTTGTGATCTCAATGAGTTTTGCGTTGTTTCAACTTCAACCATGTTTTCTGGGAATCCTTTGATCCTTCGTGATGATGTTTGATTAGGTTGGGGTAGAATTTGATGAACACAACCATAAACATAAATAAGTAAACGAATAAATCGATTAAATAGTTAACTAAATACATCAAGACACATATAAATAGATAAATAATATTATATAATGCCATAGTTGATTAAACGAATAAATAGATAGATACATAAATCAATAATCAATAAATAAATCAATCAATTATATATATATATGTGTGTGTATTATGTATATATATATATAGGTTGGGCCGAGTGTCTTTCGCAAACGATAGTTGTTGGTGATTTCCAGTTTTGGGAAGGAGCTTTCTTCACGTCATGGTTGGGTGACTTTTTGAAAGAATCCCAATGAATTTTGAAGAACTTATTGTTTGAAAACAAGCACGCTACACAACGACATGAAACTTGATGGCAATATCATATATGGTTCCCTTTGTTACTGAGCAGAGGAACCTAAGCCCGCCACATTTTTTTGGCCCAAGCCGTTTTGGCCCAAGCCGCAGCCATGGCGGGAGAGGAGGCCGGAGATGAGGCCCGGACCTTGCAGGTGGTTGTGGGTGGGTGACTGAAAATCCTTATGCCATTGATATTTGATATCTGTTAATGGAATATATGGGATATTGATTGGAAATTCCATATGGGTAGCGAGACTATAGAATGGATATCCCATTCTATGATCCCACATAATTAAATATGTGATTTGATCCCCTACTAAACCACCTTGTTGGCTCTGGGGGATCTTTAGTAGTAGGGGGAAGGGATTATTTTTTTACCATCAAATCGTGGATTTGCTGAAGCTACGGTTTTTTTACCCGATCTTTTGATCCACCATGATCCATCATTTGGGGAAATTATTGGACGTACATGATACTTTTATGACCCCTCGCAAGTTCAATAAAAGGTCCAAGCGTAAACAAACATTTCAGCACCAAAAAGGAGACCTTAGAATCACAAATGAGATCAGTCCAGGTAATTGAACCTGAGAGTGGCTGAAAATCCATGGAAATCATCTTGTTTACTTGGGACATTTTTACATTGTCAGGAAAAACCCAAGATCAAGATGTTCAAGAGTGTGTTGCACCATCCACATATTTCACGTGAAGACCATCTCAAAATCTTCAAAGTCGTGAATTTCTTCCAGAATCCTCCAGGTAAGTTCACACTGTCCTAACCAGTGGCATCCACCTGTGGTTCATGGATCCTTGCAGGATGGGTTGGCACCAGCTCGGCTTGTCATAGGTGGTCTCCCACCAGCCAGGTGCCTGAGAAAATCCGAGTCACTGCTGACACGGGCATCAATGGCGTGCTGGACGGAGTCTGGGTGATCTCAGCCCCAAATCTTTAGAGAAAATATTGCAGGAACCCCCTACCTGGCCCTAGCTTTGGTGGGAAAAGCAAGGGTTTTCCCCTAAACTCTTTCTTCAACCAATCATTGACTCAGAATGGACCTCCCGAAATGATTTTTCCCGGGGTTGCCGGGATCATTGTGAATCATCGTGTCCAGTTTCACCAACATCAAACCACACCCTATGCTTTGGTCGAGCTTGACGTTTGCTGGACACTGGATATGACTCCCCAATGGCTTTTGCTGCTTGAAGTCATTGCCGTCATGGCCCACTTGAGCTGATCTGATTGGTGCTTCAAATATCTTTCATTTTACATCCTTTTACCATCTGAGAACCGCCCTTTGGTCTTCCATCCTAGTGCAGGAAGCCCACAACTTGCTGGTGGAGAAAGTGCTGAAAGTCAATAAGGTGCTGGGCCGAGCCCTGAAGTTTAGGAAGTTGGGAGTTTCCATTGGGGGAGATTTTTCAATTGCCATTGGAGGATCCTAAGCTCTTCCATACTCTTCCAATTTTTTGATTTTGGTGCAGGACTTGGAGGACTTTAAGAAAAGCATCGCTGACAGCACCGAGGAGCAAAAGAAGGCGGGCGATGCCAAGGGGTGGAGTTTCAGATTGTCATTCCTGATGGCTAGGAGTTAGGACCTTGCCTCCAACATTACTGTAAATGCTGAGGGTGTCACAGTCGAGCCGGCCAAAAATCTGGTTTGAGCAGGAGGTGAAGGGAAAAAAAAGTTGTTGACTGCCAGGCCGCCAGGCCAAAGCTGGCTTTCTATTAAGATGCAAAATGATATATATATATATTATATATATAATATAATATATATATAATATATATATATAGATACAACCATCATTAAACTTCCCCGGGTCCCCGCATTTTAAAGGATCCGTGGCACGGAGAACCGCCCCGTTGTTGCGACCCAGGACTTGGCCAACCGCTTGGAAGCGCTCGAGGCTGGCGTGGACGCCAAGGGCAAAGCGCTGAAGACCGTGGATGAGACGCTCGGAAAATCAACTGGGCGCCACAGGGCCACAGGTTGTCCATCCAATTCCATTGGGGGATGAAAGTAGATATATGTAGATATTGAATATTTATGAATATGAGTAAAAGGGCAGCACTTGGTGGGAAACACCACAGAAGCTGGCGGTCCGGTATTCTTGGCTGACGCAGTCTTGGACGAGCAGAATATCGGTTCTGAATGCAGTACATGCTCATTTTTTGGTTCTAGATGCGGTTGTGCAATGTCAAATGCAATTGTCTCAAGATTGGCAGTGTCTCCCGCTGCATTTCGGTTGAGCTGCTCAGTATTTCAACGAGGCACCGCAGTGGAACTCGCAGTTTCCCATCTGCTCCACTATGGATATCTCCATGACTGGCGCAACCAGGTACCCGCCCCAAAGGAGATCGGTTCATCCAGTCTTTGTTGGTGACGTCCCGTTTTTTTTTTCTCCATTGGATTTCATTGGTCACGGCCACATTTCTTTGGTTGGACTCTCACTATGGCATGGTTGGTTATTGTTGGTTTCCTCACTTCAGTCCCAGTATATTCCGATGATCATCAAAGTTGACTATTACCCTCTGGTAATCAGACAGCAAATGGACATCCACCATTTATAGATGATTTCCCCATAACAACCTCCCTTTATAGATGCCACATTTGGCTACCAGATGGTGCCCTAGGAAGTTGGCTGCCCTGGAGAAATCCTCTGAGGCGGAAAGGACGCGACACTGGCTGGGAATGGCTAGGAACTACAAAGGATGGGATTATAATGGGGTTATGATGTGACTATATGATTATATGTGATTGTTACATGGGAAAAAGTGGGCTTATGATATGGGATTATAATGAACTCCATAAAATTCCGTAAAGTTGTGTCTGATACATCTTTTTTGGGGGGATCCAAGACTCAATAAAATGGGTGAGGGCACCCTAGAACAGTATTCAGGAAAATTACAAGCCATGGATTTGGGGTGCACAATTTTCAGAGAAACAGAGATATACTACATATAACATCATAAATTATAAACATCTATAACCAACAAGAATGACAGTATACAAACAACAACAGTGGCTATCTAGTCAGCAAGAGTGGGTGCATGACATCCTTGAACTGAACTCAATATATGAGTATCACCTACCATCTCATCCGCAGGAAAGCTTTGCGCCATTCCATTGACGAGATAAGCCACTCGGCACATTGAGATCCATCTGGCTGCACTTTGCTTCTCGTGACTTTTGCGGGCTCCAGGCTGATTGTGCGGGCCTTCGGACGAAACATATAAACGCTTTCCAATGCTTCCCATGCTCAGATACATTCAGATACAGAACAATCAGAATATGGACTTGCATATGCATATCATATGCATATCATGTGCATATCATATGCATAGCGTGCACACATTATTTTTTTAACCAGGCCGACTCAGCAAAGTTTTGATGTGCGACTCAGCTCAGGCAATCACCAGGCCGAGCTGAAGAGTCGTACGCTCCCAGACTGGGAAGCTGGACTTCGTGCAGACATCAACAGACTGCGGGAGGCTGGGGGAAATGCTGGGAGACCAAACCTGCAGCCCTGCTATGCCCTGCTATGCCCTGCTGACCTGCAGCCCCTTAGGAATGGCTTGGGAGATGTTGGGAGATTTTTATCGAAAGCCTATGACAATTATCCAACATGAATCGATCATTGAAAGTCACCAGAGCTTGTGGGGCCCAGTACTGAGTGATGTGGTCACCGCATCCCACCTTTGCGTAGAACATCATTGGCATCCAGGGAGAGCTCAAGGAGCGGTTGGAGAAAGCCGAGAAGGCGGCAGAAGAGCTACAGGAGATGCGGAAGATACCCGGTAATTTGAAGCTTTGCCATGGAAACTGGTCACTTTTTATAGGTACATCATTTATAATTGGGCCATTTTCCATAGCTTTTCCGTTGAATTACCACAGGCTATGAGGAAGATATGGGCTGACTATTGACTATTGATGCACTGGTGACCTTTGATTCCTGAGGCTTTGCGCTGTTTATTACTTTACCATCAAGAGTTTAGAATGACATATAGGAATGATATATGATATAGGAGTGAATGATTTCTCGTATGCCTCACGGGATTTCCCTGGATGCCTTCAACATCTTACGCTCTTTGAAACTTTTCTGCCCGTGGAAGGAGATGCTGAACAAGGATGAAGGCTTCAAAATGGCTGGGGTTCTGCAGAGCCAGGTGCGTTCCCTCTGGGTCTGGCCAGTTCCGGATGACACTTCCACCAAACTGGTGCCATGCGATGCCAATCTGCCAATCCTCGCTATGCAGGTGAATTCGCTGGAGGCCTTTGTAAAGAAACAGGATCAAATCCTGACGGCAGCATACAACAGTACCATGGCGATGTGGGGCAAGATTTTGCCATGATACGGAGCAAAGATGGCAGATTTCATCATGAAATTCGCATCAACACCATCAAAGACACAGTGAAGTTTGGTGGAAATTGCAACCAGCATGAAGGCGGACTCATTTGATTCATTTACCCGGGGTGTGTCTCCCCATCAAACTTGACTAGATGATAGATAGAGATAAATAGAGTACAAATCCATTTGCAGACGGAGAAGTACACACACACACATGTACACAAGAGACATACGCACACACGCTAGACAAGAACTGGATCATTGGAGTGATCCGATGGGAACTGAATCCCAAAACGTGCAACTAGAAATGATACTCCCTGGTGTATATATATAATTATATATATATTCTATATATATAGCGACGGACATGCACTTAGAACATACTTTGGAAAAAAAATCTGAAAATCTTCACAGCGGGGATGTTCTAAGTATGGATTTCAAGAAAAGTAGTTAGAACATACCCAAAACCTATACTTAGAACATTTCCAAGCTATACTTAGAACATCCCAGTGGGGAACCAAATGGGAACCATACATATATGTATATATAAATGAGGCATCTCCAAAACATTCAAAACTATACTGTATATAATTCATTTAGCTCATTTTAGTATTGAAACCTATGCTTTTTGACTACCCCCTGTAGGAAACCCACAAATTACTAGAGACCTTCCCATTGCAGCAAAGACTGCTTGGGATATTGTTCCCGAAGAAAAGGT
>Ga0126342_10013044_pt1 | contig 14761 bp, 15 predicted proteins | sample Cyp1metagenome_FD_92528 | JGI IMG/M metagenome (GOLD analysis project Ga0126342, IMG submission 92528) | Coral microbial communities from Lord Howe Island, Old Settlement Bay, Australia - Cyphastrea 1 metagenome | ecosystem: Host-associated > Invertebrates > Cnidaria > Coral ... | reverse complement strand
GTAGATGCAACAAGCTCTAGTTCAAACAGTTCAGAATCAAGCGGCGAGACATAAGTATGAAGACCGCCGCTTGGAAATCACATGATTTGCTTTTGGGATAAGGATTTACATACCAGTTTTTTTCAGCTCAACTGGACTTACCCTCTGGTAAACTAACATAACTATGGAAAACCACCATTTTAAATAGGTAAATCAACTATAAATCGTCATTTTCAATAGCAAACTGTTAGTTTACCAGAGGGTATCGTTAAATATTCATCCCTATTCATCCCTATTGTTAGATGAGTCGTACAGGTCGATCATCCTTCATGAGGACAAGAAGCTGCCTGGCGGACATATTTTTTTTGGTGGTTTCTGGTGCTTTTCAACAGAAAACCTGTGATATCCTGTGAGTATGGTTAACTTATGTTAATTTCCAGGATCATACTTAGTTTATAATCCTGGTATGATGGTATGGTTTACCATACATACCAGTCATATCCTGTGATTTTCCAGGATAAATCTTCAAAAACAAGGATTATAGGGATCTATAACTTTCCGTGGGACGATCCCAGTTGACCAAACCCCAAGGGACGGTTTCCACCAGAAGGAAGGACCAAAGCACTGAGTCTATTCGACGTCCATAGGCTAGCCCACCATCCCTAAATGCTCCTCATTCAACCTCAGTGAACTGTCATATTTCTCGCTTCAAATTCCCTAATGATCCGAATATTTAAATAGCTGTTTAGCTGCTTGAATCTTCATTTCTCCCATATCATGATCTCAAATCCTGTTTTTCACCATGTTTTCCATGATTTTTCCATATTTGTTTCCACATGTTTTCCCAAGAAAAATCCAGGTCACTGGCCCTCGGCGCGGCCCAGGTATTACCCCGACGCCGAGGAGCTCTACGGCGACGCCGAGGCCCTGGTGCAGATGGAGGACACACAGCCCCTGACGGAGCCCATCATTACGCCGGTGCAGTCCAAGAACTTTGTCGCTCGGATCTGCCCAGTGGGGGGATGGTGGTTGGGGATGGTGGTTGGGGTCAAGGCGCGCCCCGTTGTTAGATGGGTATGGGTCAATACCTATAGATACATTTTTAGTGGGATGAACATCCATAAATCCCAGCTATTTTGATGTTCACCAGGGGTACAAGGTTTTGACCCATCCCCAGATGTTCGAGAACTTTGCAGTTTGAATTTGATAGACGTGACGCCGTTTTGGGAACTCTGAAGCTCGGTGATGAAGTTTGAGGGGTTGGTATAGGGTTGATATAAACTTTATATTATACAGTATATTGGCAATTGGGGTTAACACACCATTCATTTATTGAGAGAGCTTGGTCAACCGGAGATAGAGGCTGGATGGGAAAGAATTGGTGAATGATCATCCATGGAGTTATCTTGGGAGAACTTTGAAGATGAGAGGGGTTCATGAATGGTTTGATTTGATGGTTTGATCAAAAGCCAATAACCACCCATGGTAGGGGCCATGGGGATTAGTCGGTTCCATTTGATATGCCGATAACATCTCTTATATAATCATAAAGGGTGGGTTGGTGGGTCAATGATCTGGGTTCACATCTGAGTTATAGTGGAGTAAAATGGATCAATTAGTTATAGCTGATTTGGGTGAGAGATATTCCAACAATGGAAACCAGGAAACGACGAAATCCTTAGATGATAGAGTGGAGGATGCACTGTGATGCACTGTGGCAGAGTCTGGCTATTTCATAGCCTCCGCATGGTTGTATGGATCAAAACATGATGTGTTCCCACCAAGTTTGGAGGCTTTAAGCCCGAAAGCAGTCTATTTTGAATGCATTGGATATTCTTTGATTCTGTGCTCTAGATCTTGGTCCTCTTTTTAAAATTGACGGCTCCATGTTTTTCATGCAGGACTTGCTGGAGAAGAGGATGCCGGACACAACCTTCGACTTCAACTTCTTGGCTGCCATGATGGACAAACCGAATCTGGTCCGTAGCTTGGTTCCTTTTCTTGAGGCCTTAAAATGACGATCTTTTTCTGGGATGATGGCTGACTGGCTGACCCCCTAGTTAGGCTAGTTACTGGCTTGGTTTTTGGCGGTTTGCCAATCCTGGATAGGTATCTCAGACGATTATGCATGTACTATAATAAAGATAAGCAAAAAGGGTGAGAAACACATAGATACATCTCTAGGAGCACCCAATGATGTGTATTACCTGGGGACGCCACTTTCAAGATGTTTTGAGCAATGACAAGTTGCCACAGTTTTTGAACATAAACCACCTCAGCACCCACCAACAAATCCAGTTCAAGACATTTGCGGGTTCGTAAAAAGGGTGGGTAACCCCCAAATCATCCAAATTTAATCCATTTGACTATTGAGGCAAAACCATGATTAAAATGGATCTCCAATTTTAGTTCAACATCATCCAAACTTAGCCCATTTGAGTATTAAAACAACTATGTTTCTAGGTTCACCCCTTTTTTAGACAACCCCCATGACATTTCCGTGTGGAAAATTAAGGCAACATTTGCTTTTTGGGTGCCATGCACCATGGAAAAACCACCTTCATGGACCTTTTGGTGCTGAATACCCATGAGAAGGACTGGAAGGTTGGCAAGGAAATCCGTCTCCAGACCGCAGTCGTTTCGAAACGATGGGGCGGAGCTGGTCAGGTTTGGTGACATGCAAAAGGGGTGTGGCGAAAGGAGGATTTTGATAAAGAATGATAAAGATAATAAGATTATATGTGTGTATCACTGTATATATATATATATACATATCTGGTACCACTGGACCTTAGTTGTGGTTGAATTACGAACGAAACAAGACGTGACCAAGGAATTTCCCAGAGAAAGGCGAAAGCAGCAAGTGGTTCAGTGGTTCTTGGATAATCCAACACATGTTAACGCAGAACAGCTGGTTGGTGGTTTCAAACATGTTTTATTTCCCATTTCATATATGGGATGTCATCCTTCCCATTGACGAACTCCATCATTTTTCAAGATGGTTAAAACCACCAACCAGATATAATTATACCATAGTTATACCATAGTTATACATAGTTATACCATGGTGAAATTGCACCACCAAGCAGAAAAGAAACATCTTCAGCAGCCAGCCAGCCAGCAAGTGCCGTTGATGACCTCGCGGCTGCGCTGAGGTTACACGGATTCGAGACAGGATGAACAAGACCGTGGCATTACTGTGAAAGCTTCGTCCATGAGTTTAGTCCTCCAAGATTCCAAGGACTCGGAAATTCTTAGGGAGGAAACGGATGGACGATTTTGACGAGCGAAGTGATTCTTATAGGTAACGGAAAGGAGACGATTTTGACGACAGTGAAATGGGATTGTCATCAGATGTAGCTTATATAAGATGCTTTGATCTGTGGGATGATATCATGGGATATATGATATAATATAAGCATCTTATGATATAATCTAGGGGATGATATGACATTATCATATTATGGCAACCCACAGATTATATCATATTATACTATGAGTTGCCGATTGTTCTGTGGGATGTTGCCACGGTAGTTTGGCACAACGACTTCCTAGTTGTGTGCATCGATCAGCGAAGAAAAAAAGCGCAGGACAAGTCGTACCTCTTCCATGCCATGGCGACTGGGCGCTCATCTGACCGGCGCAAAATATGATGGGAAACTCCAGCAAACTAACATAGGCTTAACATAAGACATAGAGATTGAACATAGAAGAACTAGATATGTTAGTTTCCATGGATATTTTACATAATCTATCTACATCAGCTAACAGAAATGAGTGGAAAATCATGGTATTTTTCCCTGGATTTTATCTGCCACTAGATCATGTTCCTAGGAACGTCATGGGCATATCATGCGGCATATCTATGTTAGTTTACCAGCTGCTTGGTGCATACTGCGTCTCGAACCAAGCGGATGGAGCGTCCATCCATAAAAAACGGGAAGGGGGCCTCATGACTGGAGTTCTGATGAAGACTTGAATCCACTGGTCGCTGAGGACACACCTGGTCATGCCAACTTCCAGGTCCCGGGGTGGGGATGTGGTTCCCAGCCCTTCAATAGTCATCTTGATGATAAGTCATGTGTCACTGTGGCTCCGCCCTCAAGTTTGATCCATATGAAGATATGACGAAGATATGTTTGAACATGACGATCATGATGACTGGTTGTGACATGTTGTGATATTATAACGTGGATTACTGGTGTAAACCCAACGCATGCGAACGTGCGAACGTGAGGTTTCAAGGATGGTTTCCTAAGTCATGGGGGTACCCCATCATCCAAGTCATTGGACCCAACTTGGGGATCCATGACTTGAGAAACCGCATAGGGATGAAGGGGTTTTGATCCACAGCCGAAATGGAGAAGGAACAGTGGTTGCCCCTCTCACCCTGGGGTCCCCCTAGGGTGTAAGCACCATCCCATTCCGAAGGAGTTTGCTTCTTACCATCATTTTGGACGTTCATTCTGTTCATTCTAAGAGCATCCACACCTTTGTAAAACCAGTGGTAAACCGTGGTTCCAAACCCCCAATTCCATTTATTTCCCATCATATTTCTGTTCATGTTTTGAACCGATTCCCCGAATCTGAATAATCATGGGAATACTGGAATACTTCATAATACTTCTCCAATCGTATCCAGTTATCCATGATTTTTGGTACAGTTTCTATAATAGTTTCTTCTTAACCAACTTTTCAATATGATTGGTACAGTTTCCATGATTTGGTACAGTCTCTTATAGTTTCCTTCTTAGTTGGTATAGTTTCTTATCATTTGCCAGGATGAGGTCATTGCGGCCCTGGCCATGTCTGATGGCGTCGTGTTGCTGGTGGATGTGGTGGTCGGTCTCACGCAGTACCTTGGGCCTGGCCTTGGGGCCTTGGGGGCCTTGGGGGCCTTGGGGGACGGGCCACCCAAGATAGCTAAGTTGAGGTTTTTAAGTGGCTGAATTCTATGCTTTATGGATGTTTATGGTAGATATAACATGATATAACATGATATAACTATAGTATTCATGGGGTTTACGAACCAACAAACATCCCTGGGGGGCACCTTGTTGGATGTTGGGAACTGAAATGAACATAGACCCTGACAATCTCCTACTTGCCAGGGTCTATGTTAATTTACCGGAAGGTAAATGGAAAAATTGTGATAATTTGCCTGGGAACATGGCAATTTGATATATATATATATATACACAGTGTATATATATATAGGGGAAAAGATTGGAAAATGATGATCAACGATTTAGTTGTACCTATTTTCAGACAACCCCGTTTTAAACTTTGTCTCTTAAGCCATGGAACATCCAAAAAAATATCGTTGAAAATTCGTCATTGTTGTAATGAAGAAACCAATGCCTTTGCTGCTGATCTCCATCCATTGCTGATCTCCTCGACCTGGAAAAGTTGGCCGAGGCACATTGAGCGTATGATGAAGCACGCGCTGCAAGACAAGCTTAAGGCTCGGCCATGGAGCCAACCTGTATGCCTAGATTGGACACAAGGGGATTACTCTCTGGTAATCAAGCGTGGCAGTGGAAAAGCCTCTATAAATGAAGGTTTTAATGGAGTAATGGGAGCATCATCTATAAATGGAGAAGTTTGAATTGCCATGTTTGACTACCGGAGGGTAATACAAGTGATTTGACATAGAAGAACAAGTCGATGCATCCAGTAGCAATGAGCAACATAGGTCCAGGACCTTTGTTTGGCGCCTAAGCTAATTAGCTTCTCCAGGGTGTAACCAAGAACATTAGGGACATGCAGTAAGCAACAAACATGGGCAAATACAATGGATATGTCACATCAAGCATCACCAACTAGAATGATAATGTGTGATGCAACTACTCAGTTTGTCCTGAGAAGAGACGTAAGATTTCAACAGAATAGCTGATTGACCGACAAATTTTTGAAAGTGTTCAAACATTGGGAACTAAACATAGATGAACATAACATATACACTTAAACGCAAGATAAGCAACAATGATGTTTTAGGGTGGCAGAAAACAGAGGCATGCCAGCCGCAACGTCCAGGACCACCCTTTCGGTCGCACCTAACCATTTTTCAGGAGTGTCCATCGTCATGTGGGGAATTTCCGATAGCAATGTGCAGAGATCACTGTCACTTTTATCTGATGAACAGCACTGATGCCATTTTTACCAAGAGCAGCTGACCAGATCTGACCAGATTGCAGCGATGTGAAGTCGATGGGATATTACGGGATCAAACACCCCACGGGTGACGAGTTGAAAAAACCACCCAAGCTTCGGAAAATTCAGCAGGTGGTACTCGTGATCAATGGCTTAGATCGTTTGATCATGGAGTTGAAGTTGCCTCCCACCGATGCCTATCACAAGCGCCGCGGCCGAAGGGAGGGCTTGAAAGGTGAGAGAGACAGGCTTGGAGAGAAATCTTTGAGATGTCTACCTGGGGGAGGGTTGCTAACTCGTCTAAATTTTCCAAGTTTCAGGATCATTGATGATGTTTGCTTGGTTGCAGTATGAGAGTTCAGCCAAGTCGGTTGGGAATGGTTGGGATGGTGGGTAGGGCAAAGCACAGCAAAGCTGAGCATTGAGGCTTAGATATTGCATCGAGGACATCAACGAGACCATGGAGAAGTTATACGACTCGGTGGCTGGAAGAAACAGTTGTAACAGGGGAACCCAAAAGTAGCCACAAAAGTAGCGTTTCTCAGCTTCATTTTCAGCCCCATGAGTGTTTCATCCACTCCCTGAAATATTACGCATCCCCCATAAACCATGGTTATTTGATTTCATTGAAACTTTGGAGCACAGTTGCAGCGCTCGGGATGTTGCTTTGTCCTTGCATGTCTTTTGCTGGGTGCAACCGGTTGAAAAATCATGAAACATTAAAGGTACACAAATCGTGGAACTGTTTGCCCCAAGAAAAGGGTCATTCTGATCTGGTTGGGGGGTTTCAAATACTCATTGTTGTTCAATCAACCGTACAGAAAAAAAAACAAACAACTATTGTTATCTGGTTGGTGGTTTGGAACATTTTTTTATTTTTCATATTTTTTCATAATATATTGGATAATCCTTCCCATAGACTAATATTTTTCAAGATGGTTAAAACCACCAACCAGATTATGATGGGTTTGTTTTTTTGTTCAAATGGTTTTCAACCGTCTCAACCACTCATGATTTTTCAACCATTCAACTGGTGATGATTGGTTGAGAATGGTTGAGATGACGAGCACCACCAACCAGGTGATAATTTGTCGCAGAAAGGACATGTCTGGAAGATATGTCATTTCTCTATTAAACATTCAACCAAACCATGGTTTATGGATGATTATGAATGTTTATGGCTTTTTAATAGAAACGGGGCAAGGGATTCCATGAACCATAGTAACTTTGTTATAAACCCTTTTATCCGCATGAATATTCCATTGAATCACCCATTACCCTCTGGTAATTTAACATAGCTATTGAAAATGACCATATATAGTGGATTTTCCCATTAAAAATGGTGATTTTCCATAGCTATGTTAATTTACCAGAGGGTAAATAATCACAAGTTTTCATGGGTAAGCACAGTGAAACCACGATGTCGTCAGGTCGGTACAGAGGTGGATGACCGTGTCTACTTCTCCCCACTGCGGGGCAACGTGCGGGAACTCAGAAGTGTGGTTACTTAAGTCATGAGGGTACCCCAATGGTTGGATGGTTTATTTATGTTTATTTCATGGACAATCCTGTCAAAATATATTGAAATATGATCAAATGGATGATTTGGGGCTCCCCGCATGTATAGAAACCCTCTTATAGTGGATGATACATCTAAATGTAGATGATACATGAGGTACATCTTGATAGATGCATGAAGATGATATATGATATATATTTACCGGTACCAGTACCTGATACTTTCCAGGTGTCCATGTGTTCAACAAGTTTGGCTTTGATTGCAAGAACCTTTGTCATTCGCAAAGTTCGCAACTTGTGATGATGGTGTTACCCGTACTTTTTCAGACCTAGGTCCTGTTCAGCTCTGCCCAGTTTAGCACCTTGGCTGCGTCGCATCACGTTGCTAAAGGAGAGTTTTTTCAGAGTGGCCACCCATTTGTTCGACGCTGAGGAATGATGTTCACCCTGGAATCCTACGCAGCGATCTATGCAGAAACTCATGGTTTCAGTTTTGACCATCTCGTTTTCGCCAAGTGCCTTTGGGGAGACATGTACTTTGATGTCCCTTGGTGGCAAGCGACTTTTTAGTGGGGCAGTCGGGTGTATCAAGTTGGTGCTATCTCAATTTCATCCGGTTGAGACCACAATAATTCATCTGGTGGGTGGTTTGGAACATTTTTGCTTTTTCCATATATTAGGAATCATACTCCCAATTGACTAATGTCGGATCCTGATTAGTGTAGGGCCCCCCCCTAAACTAATTTTGGTTACTGAATAGTGTAGAAATTTCAAGGGACCGGGTACTGAATAGTGTGTAGTCAAAAAAAAATGATAGATTTCAATTGATTTCAATTGATTTCAATTTACTTTCAATAGATTTCAATTTACTTTCAATAGATTTCAATTGATTTCAATATTTTTCAGAGGGGTTGAAACCACCAACCAGTCATCCACTGTCGGAATCCAACGAATTCACGCAGCCTTTTTTAGCCTATACCATCTGGTTATGACTAACATAGCCATGGAAAATGGATGAAAATGGCCCATTTATAGATGGTTTACCTATTAAAAATGGTGATTTTCCATGGCTATGTTAGTCATAACCAGATGGTATTAAGATCGATTCTGATCCGTTGTGGTTCGTCCTTGTTTCTTGGTGTTGAAAACACGGACGGGGAAAACATCTTGACCCAGGCAGATGCGAACAAGTTCACCAAGACGCCCCCAGATGCAGAGCAACCGCGCTCCTTCGTGCAGTGCCTTAGTGGCACCTGTCAAAATCACCGCACGTTTCGAAAAGTAGATTTGGTTTTCCAGAAATTCATGGGTAAGAGCCAAAACATAATTTAAACAAAAAAGAAACATATAAAATCTACTGAATCTCCCTAACAAAAATTCACTGGAAACAGCATTTGGAAGGTCCACCACGGTGGCTTGTCTTTGGGTCCCAGGTTTGTGCTGGAGCCCATCTACAAAATCTTCGCGCATTGCTTGGGTGAAGAGAAGGAAGACTTGCAGCAAACGCTGGCCGAGGCACTGGGGGCCACATGGGCCTTGTTTTCTAGGTGAGATCAATCTCAGAAGCGTGGAATTCATCAACAGAAATTGGGAGTTCAGAAACTGAACTCTGTAAAAAAAAAATATGGCCGGATGTTTCCGGAAAAAACCTTCGGGTACTCAAACATTGGCTTTCTGGAAAATCCATCATTTAGTTCGATGATTTTCCCATTGAAATACCCGTTTAAAGGGGGATTACTACCCATATTTAGAGGACTTTAAATTGCCATTCTTGATTACCGTACGATCATAACACGAGGAGATCTATACATACTGAACTCTAGGATACTCTGGGGGAGTCACCTACGTGGGCAGGGATTTGTCATGAATTGGTCACCCGCGGATGGACCAATGGAGCCCCAAGTGATGTAATGTCAACCCTGGATTAATAAACCCCAAACGGCTGTTCAATTGGGAGGGTACCATTTGAGTATCAAATCATGACTATTGGGGGAATACCCCCTAATATCCCCTAATTAATAAACCATGGTTTATTAATCCGGGGTTGACATTAATCCCTTCCCAGGTGGGAATTTATCTGCACAAGCGCGACTACGAATTGGACGCGCGGTCGCTGATTCGGAAGGTCTTCCAGCAGTACTTTGGCTCTGGCGGAGGCCGCGTGGGATCGTCGGATCGGGTTGGCAGAGGATGGACAGCTGGAAGAAATGTCCGTTGAATTAATGGGAATTTCAGGATCCTAAAATGGAGGTACTAACTTAGTACCATATTTCTGGCCATATTTTGTTGGGATATTCGAAATTTAGGCCTGATTTTTTTCGGCCTTATATATGGAATCGGTACCCACATGATCCGCAATTCATCACCTTATTTGGATGGGATTGAAACCACCATCAATCCATATTAGGGTGGTTTATTATTGCTAAACATTTAAGGGTTTTTGGCATGTTCAGGTACCTGGTTCCGGCAAGGCATCTGCCACATATCTTGTAATTTCTGCTCAGTACCCATAGTGTATACTCACTGGTCACATCATCACTGGTTGGTGGTTTGGAACATTTTTTCATATATTGGGAATGTCATCATCCCAACTGACGAACTCCATCATTTTTCGGAGTGGTAGGGCTCAACCACCAACCAGATCATATTTTTATCCCCAAGCAGGTTTGCCATCTTTCATCGACATGGTGGTGCGGCACATCCCAACTCCTAAGGACCTCGGTTGACTGGCGGTCTGGGTCAACCGTGAAAAACGAAGACCAGATACTGCTGGTTTGGTTTCATTTATTCGGGTGGTTGTATTAGGATAGGTCAATACACTATAGCATTTTTTTTGGTGGATGAACATCATGTTATATATACATCGATTTAACAGCTATTTTCATGTTCACCAGGGATTTTCACCCATTGTCATGGCCAATCAGGAAGTCAACCAAGAGGGGATTTCAGGTTGGATTGGCGAAACGTTGGACCAACGGTATCCGAAAATCACTGACCCCTTGGTTTCCTTGGATCAGGATGAATGTCAGAGTGGCAGTTGTTGAAAGTCATAATGTGGGCCACTTAGCTCTGAAATATGCCAGTTTATGCCACATAAGCGAAGGCGAACTGGTTCTTGGTTTCAACGACGTATGATACTTATGATACTTATGATGTTTGAACCTAGAAGGGATGAGGCTGATGCTGATGATGGTCAACTTTGACTCGAGTAGTTTTGTTTGACTCTAGAGACAAGCCCAGATGCAATCAACATCCCTCAAAGTCGTATCAAGATCCCATCAGAACTGTTTATTGAAGACATTTTTCCTTCTCGCAGGAGAGTGCCGAAGCTAAGGTGCGCACGGAACCTCCAACTGTTGGTAGTCCCGAAGTTGCGTGGGATTTGCAGGGACTTATATATTGAAACCAAACCAAACCATCCAAAACCAAGTGCTCGACTTGTGCCTCATGAAGTTACATCTCACATCTCTGGTTCTTTTTTACCTGTGAGATCCTACTGGGTGGTTCCCCATAGTTTGCGAAGTCGGTTTATAATCAAGATAAACTGGGACCTGGGATTTTGGTTAGATAGATATATCATGATATATCAGGGGGGGTATCAACTTATGACTGTGGGGGACTCGCTTCTGACGGAGCTCCCATTCTTCGGATTCTTGGTCCACGGGACGGGCTGCAGGTGGAGAAGTTGTATTCCGGAGATCAAGATGGCGCCGTGGCGCAGGATATGAAGAATCTGGATACCACAGGCGGAGCTTGGTGCGGATCTGATTTGGGGAACGGGAAACAGATTTGTTGAAAGGATGAAGTTCCCTATAAAAACCTCAGAGCATAGCTGTGTCCTGGATGCTGCATATCGAGAGTGCCAACGCTGGAAACCTGGGAGCATGTGGTCCAATAACATCCACCCCGGAACCACCAATTCATGGGTGCTATCCATTGCTATCCCAGCTGGGATGATAGTTCCCTTCCGCGACACGCAGGCTACTTGATGCTGCACATTGTGCCTTGCTTGCAGCTGCTGTCCTGGTTTTGGAAGTCGTTGGGAGATGACTTTCCAATTCATCCGAAAACTTCCGAAAACCCATTGCTTCCATCTGTTGAATTTCTAGCTTGTCTCTTTGTTTGTTGGCGACAGTGCATATTATTTCATATCATTTCATAGCATTTCAATGCATTTCATATATCCCTTTGGTGGTTCACATTTGGAGGGTTTTTTCTATGTCACCCTTTCCCACGACCACTTTTTTATAGTCATCCTTTCCAACTTCGAATGCAACCAAGCTGGTGGGTGCTGGTTAAATCTGATCGGTCACTTTCTTGTTGCTGGTTGGTCAGATCCTCACCTTGGATGGTTTAAATATGTTTGAATCATGTCCCCATATTTGCGATGTCAATCACCCATGTTTCATAGAATTGGATGATGGGACAATTTACAGGAAAACCCTATATTTGATGGTAAAAACCGTGGTTTCCTGTAGATTTTCCCTTAAACCAATCCATTGAATGTTCGATGGTTGTGTTCGTTTGCACGTGGGCTTCCCATGGACGAATGGTGTTTTCCAGGTCAAGCAGTACCACCGCCCCGACTGCAATGCCTTCGACGTCTTTGGGCGCGTGATGAGTGGTACAGTCTTCCGCGGTGATCGAGTGAAGATCCTGGGTGCCCTGCCAGTGAGAAATGGGGATTTTTTCCTGAGTTCATTTTTTTTGTGGAGCTGACATCATGGGACATCCACGACTTTGTTTCTGGGGAATCGATTTTTTGGGAAATCTTTTTGATGTGGAATTGGTTAACAAATCCAAGGCAGGGGATGTAAGATTTGCTAGGTGTTTGGGAGGATCCTTGGGCTGCGAAAGGTAGCAAATATACAGATTAACCAGAGGGTGAAACCAGAGAGCAAACATGCCTGGATCACATTCCAGCCAAATAATACCCATGAGATTTCTGCAGTACCCAAGTACTGTTTGACCCAAATCTGAACACCAACCCTGCAGCCTGACAAAAAGAGAGAAACACGCAGCACTTTGATTTCAAGATGATATTCGAATATATTCCAATATATTCCAATGAATTCCAATGATATATTCCAATTTTCATTCCAATGAATTAACCAATTGATATTCACCCCATATTCACCAACCATTGCTATTTGAAGACACCAACCGACCATTGGTCGGGGGTTTGTCTTACCTGGTCTCAGCGTGTCTCAGCTCAGGTGAGACCTACTCCTTGGACGACGACGAGGACATGGCCATCAAGGAGATCCAGAATTTGTGGATTTTCGAGGCCACCTGTTTTGCGTGGCACCGTGGTGTGTCTGGGTTTATGGGCTTTGTAATGGTTTGTATATAATATATATATATATATAACAAATTAATAAATCACAATATATATATATATAATATAACATTGATAATGATGATAAAAATAAATAATAATGATAATAATAATTATCTATATTATGTATGTATGTCTGTATATATAAATTATATAATATATAAATATAAATGAAATATCAATGACATAGCCATTTTTGATAGGGAAATGATGATGATCATCAACCCTGCTGGTCCATGGAGCTGCTGGTGATTCGGAAGTGAGAAACACCAGCATCCAATATGTGGATAGGCCAAAATCTACTAAGCAGGGGAATAGTAGATAATGGTTAAATGAGTTAAATGAGTTAAATGAGTTAAAATATATTATTACCTCATTTTAGCTAGCTAATTTACGATAGTGAATGGTAAATCCAGAAATCATAGCTATTTTAGGGATACCTAGGGTACGCTAGGGGCGCTGGCCGCTAGGGTTTTTGACTCATAGCCATCAGGTCACATCCCAGCTGCCAGGGCCGGTATCGTGTGGAAGTCAGTCATGTGCCTGCAGGCAATTGGGCCCCTCGGCAGGAGTTGAGACTGGATGGGGATGAGAATTTTGGGGATAATAATAATACTAATAATTAAACAACATACTAGTAAATAAATAAATAAATACAGAAATAAATAAATAAATACATACATACATACATACATACATATACATAAATACATATATAATAATAATGATGATAAAACATAATAATGTTAATAATAATAATTAATGATAATAATATGGGAATATAATGGTATATAAAACCTTTGGGGTTATAACTGACTTAACACTGGTAAAGGGCCATAAGTGTAGAGGGATGTGTCTGAACCTCCTATTTTCAGAGAAACCCATAGGAAGAGGTAGGAAGGGAGAAACCCACATGATATCAGTATCAATCAATACTTGCAATATTAGGCACGTCCATTGTATAGTATACAAATCCCCTACTAAGCGCTGGTTTGTGGCCGGTGTTTCATTGCTTCACGGGGGGATTTAAAAAAACTTAGCAGTTTCTCTTTTTGGCGACTTTCGCGCCGAGGTTCTGATCGGCGGAATTGAGACTTGCATCAAGAAGACGGCCACCATCACAACGGCTTCCAACGAAGAGGAGGTGCTGGCGGTGCTCCAATGGGATGGGATATGATGGGATGAAGCGGAAAAAAAATCCGTGCAATGACAACATACGTGGTATCAATCTGTACCCTCTGGTAAACTAACATAGCTAATTATGGAAAATGGCCCATAGAAATAGATGGTTTACCTATTAAAAATGGTGATTTTCCATGGCTACGTTAAATAACCAGATGGTATCAATCTGTATCATCTTTGATGGAAACCTGTTTTTTTTTTCCAATGCGATGCCAACATGGAAACGGATCGCTGCGGTCCTTGGGTCCTTGTGAAGCCCCAAGTTCTGGATCTACCCAGTCCTTGGGAATGGTCATAGTGGATGACCATACCCCCATAGATCCCGGGATGTGACATTTCACCATGGGACATAGAAGTTACGTCGTCCCAATGATTGGTGATTGATAAGTGATGATCATCGTAAATCCCAATACTTGGATTTAGGTTAAACATAAGTGGATTATATATAGTAACATATGCAATGTGGGTAAAACAAGGGAACACCGCCTTGAGGCGGGTGTGGGTTTTCTACAATTGTGTACTTGGTGATTGAATCAAAAATCACCTTTTTACACTGTAATTTACAGTATTTTGTGCTTGTGATCTATGATG
>Ga0126342_10013043_pt1 | contig 14762 bp, 13 predicted proteins | sample Cyp1metagenome_FD_92528 | JGI IMG/M metagenome (GOLD analysis project Ga0126342, IMG submission 92528) | Coral microbial communities from Lord Howe Island, Old Settlement Bay, Australia - Cyphastrea 1 metagenome | ecosystem: Host-associated > Invertebrates > Cnidaria > Coral ... | reverse complement strand
TATTATATAATTTATATATATATTATAATATATATATATATATTATAAATATTATATAATGGGTAAATAATGACAAATATAAATTAGTATAATAATAATACGACTCTGAGTAATATATATATATATATAGTATGGTCATATAATATTATATGATAAATATATTTATTTGTTGATCATTTTTGAATGATCGTCGGCTTCTCTGAGGCCCCAGGCGGATGGAGCAAAGGCCAGGATGCCACCGCTGGCTGGGAGGCGATATCATATATATATATTTTAACATAAGAATATTTTCCCGATTTCCCTCAACATTTCAATTTGATTCTGGTTTTCTATATTCGTTGGACTTCGCTTTGACCACTTATTGTTGTTTCCCTTATATATTATCTGGATTCCCTTTATTCCTGTTGGGGTTCACACCGGGTTCCCATCCTCCCGACCGATTGGGTTTTGACATCTTGTTTCCCTTGATCTTTGGGATTAACTGACAACCCAGTCAGAGTTCCAAAAAGTTAAGATGTTCTTCGTTGGCAATTGGGATTTCCCATGCATTCCCATTCCTTGAATCATTTGGGGCTTGAATCACCTTTCTTGGGTGTTTAATAATGATTTATATTATTTTTTTTCAATGAACTCTCTTAGCTTCCCACATTGGTGAATCTTTGGGTATAACCCACATGAATTTGTTCAACTGGTTTTTGGATCCAGATTCCATGTTGTTTTTGCTATCCCTCATCTGTGTGGATTCCCTTTATTCTTGAAGTTCACACCGGACTCCCATCCCTCTCCCTTCTCTCCCGACCGATTGGGTTATAACATCTTGTTACCCTTGATTTTTGGAACATAATTTAATAACGAGTTCTAAAATTGAAATGCTCTTCATTGGGAAGTTGCATTCCCCTTCCTTCAAGTTAACCCCTCTCTTGACTTTACTTGGGATTCCATTCAATGAACTCTCTTGAGCTTAGTTTCAGGTGTTGGTTGGTATAACCAGTATGAATTATAGACCACTGTTTTTGATTTACCATTTTCTATCGTGAATGTAAATGTTTGGACCCAAATTCATGTATGTAAATGTTTGCTGTTTCCCCCACTTAATTCTCCTGGATTCCCTTTATTCTTTTGGGGTTCACACCGGATTCCCATCCTCCCCCCTTCTCACCCGACCGATTGGGTTTTGACATCTGGCTTCCCGTGATTTTTGGGACATAACTGACACAAACCCCCAATTTTGAAGTTGGAATGTTCTTCATTTCCGACTTTGTATGCGTTCCCCTTGCCCGGTTTTAATTTTTTTTTGGATCTTGGCTAACCTCTGTATGAAAATTTCCTGCGTATGTGAATCAGCATGATCCTAGCCCATCATATCCAGAAAATGTCTGATTTTTGAACAGAAGAATCTGCGCTGTTATTTCCCTCTTATTGAACTGGCTTTTGAACCCAAATTCCATGTATGTAAATGTTTGTTGTTTCCCCCACTTAATTCTCTCTGCAGCATGTGATTCCCTTTATTCTCGCATCCTCCCCCCTTCTCTCCCGACCGGTTGGGTTTCAAAACAGTTTTTGATCTTAGTACAGTAGTGGCAACTCAATGTTCAATTAGGTTCGGATCCATGAATGGGTCCCCTTCTTTCAGACATAAGCTGAGTACTGTTAAGTTTTCTCAAAAATATATGGGAAAACACCATTTGACTATTTGACTATCTTAACACCATCTCAGATATATATATATATGTTCAATTAAAAACTATAACAACTCAGACAACATAAAAATATGACGTTTTCAAACCTGAATAACTATATTAACAATATAAAGCTATATATATAAAACTATAATATTATGATATCAACGTGTGTCTTTCAATAGAATGCATTGGCTCAAATGACTACCTTTAAATGTCTGAACCTAGTGACAGTCCAAGGTTCAAATTCTCCGAGGATGATTGGAAGTTTGAGGTGAGAACAGTCTGCAAATACTGAGACATAGACCACTGGTAGCAAAATAGAAGAACTGCAGAACGGTGCTTGTCTGAACATCGGGCACTCCATTAGTTGAATCTCAGTTTCTCTCTTAAAATGACCATAAATTGGGAGTATCCCCCCATTTTCAGAGAGAAAACAAGCACATGAATCATCCCATAGAGCGCAGGCTGCCTGATTCACCAAGACCTTCACATCTTGTTCAGCCTGCAATACACGAGTCCTGGCCAGCTACGGTGATGAGTCAAGCGAGATCGTCATCCCAGGTACTTTGATCTTTGGAGGTTTCCGAAAATGGGGGTACCCCTAAATCATCTACTTTAATAGGATTCTCCACTAAAAACCATGCAGCTATCAGGGTACCTCCATTTATGAAAACCCTCAAATAAAAAGAGTGGTGTCTATATTAGGTTCGTTCCCCTAACACAAATGCAGTTCAATGAAACTACTATTTCAATCCACCCACCTGAAAAGGTATGAATAATCTCCACAGTGTTCTTGAGTCCAGTCTGGCCAGGAAAAAAACACCTGGGTGTTGACACATCTTCCCTTCCCTTCTCCGCTGGTCTTGAAGGTGACCGTCTTGGTCTTCTGCTCAAGGGTTGCAATCTGGATGTCCTGCAGGATACAGGATGTGGCTATTCTTTGCAACCATCTGCATCTTAAAATCGGGAATATCCCAATTCATGGCCATTGTAGTGGGGACAAGGATGATACACTGATACACCATCAAATTTTTGGGCAAAGCTATTTTCAGACAGACCCGCTCCAACATATTCAAACAACACAACTTCCAAGAAAGCAGTGGATGTTCATAGCTCCTTGTGGGTTAATACCTGACAATCCCGGACCAAATGCCTCACTCGCATGCTCTGAGTATGGAATATCCATCCTGGACATTTACTGATGGTTTCACTTCCCCTGAACATAAAATGTATAAAATGGTCATTGGGGGTTCATCACCCCAAAAAACAGATTGAACATCAAAAATCATCAAAATGTGTATCAAATCACGTATCGGTTTATCAGCGACTCCCACCGTGACTGGTGGCATGAAGATGCAAACAGACTCTGTAGAGGTCATATATATTGCATTGACCTAACAATTACAGGGTATAGTAGTATATAGTAAGCCGAGAAAACATATTGAACAGACCCAATTTATCATAATTTATCAGTATTTCAGTTGATGTTGCTCTTCTTCTATCTGTTTATCTTCTTTTGTCGGGCTTTCACATCATAGATTTACCCTCCGGTAATCAAACATGGCAATGGGAAATCCATCATTTGTAGATGATTTTCCTATGAAATCCTCCATTTAGTTCGGAGATTTCCCAGCTAGCCGCGTTTGATGACACCGGAGGGTATATTCCCATGATATATTTTTTATCACCATTGCATCACCATTCTTGCTTGTGATATAGATGAGTTATATGATATATATAATTATATATATAATTATATATAATATATATAATATATATATAGATATTATATATATATATAAACTATATATCCCATGAATACCGTCATATACAATAGACAATTAACAGTTCGAACCTGGCAAATAGAGTTTGGAAGATTCGTTTCCGCTCAATCCATGGGTGATTTTCAACAGGGTCGTCCCGAAGAGTCCTGCTGTTTCACCTGAGTTTCTCGAATGGCTTCCTCGAAGTCGTGGGGCAAATGCACCGTCCTGGCATGCCACAGATCGAAACTACTACTGCGCAGCGGAGGTTGAAAGTTCATGGGGAAAATCAGAAGTTGTAACCCATCAGAACCCATGATAACCCATCCCCCATACATACTGTATGGAATACTTACCCGTTGATTTGGATTTGCTATTGCATGTTTCTAGAGATATTGTGTATCCCTATTTTGTTGGATTCACAGGCACAAAGGTCCCGTGGGTGAACTCAATCATCAAAACCATCCAATCGCAGCTTTTTGTCGGTGCGACCTCAGTTGGAAGAACGGAACCTCTGAAAATGCCCTCTCCTGCAATGGCAACATTGAGATCTAATGGAAGGGCAAACAAACATGGGCCATGGGTGAATGCGAATCAAATGTATTGTATTTGACTCGAACAGAACATGTATGCAACTATATTACTATATTCCATTGATCGTATTCTGTTGATGGGTTTCATAACTTTCAGCCATGCGCCATGAATCACTTTAAAATACTTTAAATATATATACAAGGAAGCGCTGACCAGAAATGACCCATCCAAGACTTGATTGCGTATCTACTTAACTTGACCTCCTTGAAACCATGATCAAAAAACGTGCCACCCTGACAACTGCTTACAGCGGCTTCAAAGCCTCTGTTCTTATCTGGCGTTGACGCGATTTCTAGTACTCGATCAAATTGACGGTGAATGGTGAAATACTGTGACATATTATGACATTATTCATCAATATTCCGAACATTTCCAAACCAAAGCCAAACCATCATGTTCATCCATTTCCGCTGAAAAAAAACATCTTCACCAAACTCGAAAGTGATCGGCCAGCCCACCTGGAAGTGATCATTCAGTCTCTGGTGCATCACAGCACCTGTGGATAAACAATGATAAACACGTCACCAAGAACATGGAGCACACCATGCAAGGTGGTGGTAGTAGCGTACCAGTGCAAACATTCACGACGAGGATGATGATGATGATGATGATGATGATGCTGGTGGTGGTGGTGGTGATGATGATGATGGTGATAATGCCGACGACGACATCGTACATAATGATCAGAGTGATCACAAGGCTCAAGAATGACCAGTATGATCAGGATGACCAACAGGAACAGACTGACCAGTATGATCAGAAGGAACACCCAAGTGAGGAAAAAAGCTGAGCCCAGCACTGATGGCTGTTCGATTGGTAAAAAAGAAATGCGCCGAGTGGTCCCTGGCTGCAACGCCACGGCCTTTGGGGGGGCCTTTTTGGGGAAGACCCCTTTGGCCGCTTCAAAAAACCATCTGGGACTCAACAAAGCTGTCCAAAAAAAGGACAACCCACATAAACCATTTACCCGCTGGGAATTTCACAGATTGCTATGGACACTGGCCCATTTATATCCCTCTACTCAATGGATTCGCAAAGTGTGAACTTACCAGATGGTATATGCCTTTGGTATCTTTGGTTGATACCTATGACTCATCATTCTTTCTAGACCATGGCACGTTGCGGCCGTGGCAAGTTGCTCAATGGCCATGCGCAGAAAGGTCCTTGCTGCGGCGTTGAAAGGGTCTGAGTCGAAAGTGGTGGGGACTCCAACAAATAAAAAGACAATGGCTAACAGTGGCTATATCAATGGACTTATTTAAGAAAAAAAATACAGGAAACTAACTTTGATTCTTTCCAGTCAAAATATGGGGTCTCCTCTTTTCCCAAGTCTGGAATCTTGTATTGCTTGGTAAACATATTTTAACATGACCGAGTTCATGATGTTTTCAATGATTAAATTTATGAAATCTGACAAGAAAAACATGGTTGATGGCTTGAACCAAAGCCATGCTGCGCGTGGTTTCGGTGTACCAACTCTTGGTATGCACAAACATGCAAAGAGGGAGTTCACCAAGCCGGTTTGCCTCAAGAAATAGGGTATACGGTTACCCCGGTTGAGAACATTTTGTTCCCCATTCGATTTCACTATTTTTGGACAACTGACAACTCGTATATTCACGATGTTCAAAGAGCAGGTTTCAATCCATAACACATTCCTCTTTTGCAGGGCAAATATGCGTGACCCGTTGTCCCGATTGCTACGTCCAGTGGCGGTTCATAGTCTTTTCCAAGGGTTGAATACAAATCATAGACCTTCTCGAACTTCAAGCGGTATTGAAACGACACCTGGTAAATGTGGGAAGGACGAAACGACAGGCAAGCAAGCAAGCGACACTGGACAAAATACAAAAATAAGAACTGTAAACTTATGCGTGCTGACAAGTTCATCTTTGAAAGGATAGCAACTTTTAGGAGTAGCCCTCTTAAGAGCCCAGGGCTCTTTAATGATTGTGATGTTACTGGAAAATCCACCATTTATAGATGATTTTCCCAAGAAAATCGCATTTCAACATTGAGGATTTTCAATTGCCATGGGTTTCCCATTCCCATTGATATTTCTCCATTATACGATGATCTGAACAAACAATGGCCTATTTCTCAAATGGCTGATGGATTATCTCATTATCCCAGTGATCCCCATGTTATCCCATTTTTGAAAATATATCAATTGATGTTAATATGATAATTAGTTAGTTGATATCATGAACTTCTCCCTTGGTTGATATCTCCATAAAAGGATGGATGATCTCCCCATTTCCCAATGGTTTCCCCTAACGAAGCCCACGGCAGGCCCCGGTGCTTCGGTACCCTGCCCGGGTCACCTCCAAGCGCACGTTGAGCCCGTCCCTGGTGCGGCTCTGTAGAGCCGGACCCTGCTTGGCGCCAGCGTCTTCGTCGGAGAAGAGGACGGAATTCACCTAGGGGTCTCCATAGTCATGGGGGTACCCCAAAAATGCTGGATAGTGTATTTCATGGAAAATCCCAATCTAAAATGGATGAGAACTGGGGGTACCCCTATTTCAGGAAACCTCGGAAACTGGGTGCTGGAAGAGGAGGGGCAATGAGGGGTCAGAAAAAACAAACCACATAAAACCACTGACACAACAATTCAAGCGAAACTCAAAACATGAAAACAAACAAACAAACAAACAAACAGACAGACAGACAGACAGACAGACAGACACCCAGACAGACAGACAGACAAACAAACAAACAAACAAACACATGAACAAATGAACAACCAACCAACCAAACAAACAAACAAACAAACGAATACAAGAACAAACACAAGAACCATGAAGTTGACTGTTGGGTTCTTGTTGAGCATCAAGGTGTGTCATTTTAAAGGTGCTCGTCCCTCCATGAGATCCCCGTTGCCATCCAGCTTTGAGAAGGGATAAATCAACAACTGAGAGGGTATCCAACGACACAAATCCGTTGGGGAAAGACTGTGATATCGATATTCTGTTGCCTTATGCAAAATGGACATGCACCAATAAATCACGGTGAACAATCAAAATGAATGCGAAATCAACCGGTAATCCACTGCTTGGGGGTTTATGGTTCCAAAGAACCTACGGGTGGTGTGGTCCCCTGACCGCTGTGGAAAACTGCTTCTGTGACAAGCGTGTACTGGTTGGTTGAGAGACAACAACCAACTTCCGAGGGAACAGGAGTGACTGGGCAAGAGGAGTGAAACTCTTGTGGAAACCGATGCTGGCATGAGATTTCAACCAGAAAACTTCCCTGAAACCACATCAATAGAACGGCCGAGCGTCCATACGTGGAAATCGAATAAAATGATTGGCAATGCCCAGGTAATATCTGCCGCTGGTGTACGGCTTTCTCTCAACTGTCTCGCTGATCCTAGGAAATTCGGAAAAGGGCAAGCTGTCACCATCGTGCTGCCAGGTATGTATATTGTATATATATATATATATATGCATACTATGCATAAAACATAATATGCATGTGTATGTGTAAATATATACATTGACATAATAAAATAAATATATAACTATATATATACATAATATATATGTACATATCTTATACACAATATAAAAATATATATATATGCGCATAATATATGTATCTATATGTATAATATATATATATATATATTTGATATTCACAACACATACACTCTCATAGTGTAATTAATGTCTTTAATATTGAATTATATGTATATATGTATGTATATATATAAAAGTATCTAAACATATATGCATTGCAGCAAGTATAGTATTGATGACGTTTACACACAAGTGTACAGGGTCATTCAACATGTTTTATGTATGTTTGTCACTCAAAATATCCAATGACATCCATGCAAAGTGAGCAAACTGAGTGCTGCAAAGTCACCTGCTGAAATTCAAGCCATATTCCTCAGCAAACCGTCCGGTTGAGAACAGCATTCCCACAGTGGATGACAGTTCCCTGAGATGAGGGACCCCTGAATCATTACAAAGTTATTGATACTTTTAAGAAACCAATGGGAATATAAGTTACCCCCAATTTTGAGAACCACACATATAATCAATTAGTTCCGGATCCCGGTGACCCTATGCAGTGTAAACCCTTAAAACCAATTAACCACCGATGAAATGGGCAGCTTTGATGTTGCCCCAAGAAATGGCACGGACAAAGAGCCATGGATTCTTGGAGTGTATCTGCGTTGTAACTGAGGTTTCTCTGATTTTAGGACACTGTGCAAATATCAATCTCGCTTTGCGCACATGTTCCATGACGAAATGGTTAAAAGAAAACAAAAGGCTCGCAGCAGCCTGACATCTTTAATCCTACTGAATTGACCATTGTCAACCGATCATTGATAAATCAATGCATCACCACAAGAAATCCTGACACCAGACGCCTCAGGACACAACCGCCATCCCTCCAGTCATTAGACCTTGCCTGGTACTCCAAAGTGTCAAAGCTGAAAAAGAACAGCACCGCCAAAGAAATGGCAGCAACGACAGCCACTGGCACCCAAATCGCCTCACAGTAGCTGTCGCTTTTTCATCTTGCGAGCTGCTTTTGCGGGCAAACTTGCCTGTTTGATCCAAACAAGAATCACTGTTGTGGAATGCATATAATATAAATATAATTATATATATACATACATACACATACAAATTTTGCATGAATATCATTACATATCATTTATCATATGGAACACAGGGAACTCTAAGATACCTGTTGTAAATCCATGTTTTCCGTACCCATCTCCATCCCCAGAGTTGTGGCCACTGTTTTCTGGTCGCGTGCCTGATTCATCGTCACTTCGTCACGAAGTCAGGGGCCCAGTTCGCCAAGGGCACAGCATCGGATCCAGGCAAATGGCACCAAAATATGTATACTAATGTATACTACAACATTCCAGACTTTGAACGGGCTAATGTCACAATTGCATGTTGTAGTGTCATATCTATCGCAGAATCATATAGGGTCTAATGCAACTCTTAGAATCACACGTTGCAACACTTGACATCAAGTATTTGGTATTGAAAGTGCTAACGTCACAATTGCAAATCGATCATAGAATCATATTATATGTTGTTTGCAGTGATATGGTAATGATGGATCTGAAATGGATGATGCTATGAGCATTTGGTGAGTCGATGAACAGAAGGGGTGATGTCTACTGCGCTGAATGCTGGTTTCCCCTGAAATGGAAATGGCATGTACCTTCTCCGTTCCGATCGATTTAGAACAGAAAGTGAAACATATGCCTGAAACAGCCTGAAACCTTCTGACTAGGGCATGAATCTAAATAATTCCTGCCATCATCCCATTTACAACTGGTGAAGCAATATACAATGATCGAGACAAAGAGTTGCTGACTGGTCATCATTTTGGTTGGTCCACCCTTAATTGGTGCATAGCTGTTTGGTACTTTCACATGGAAATTGAGTCGAAATCGGGTATCCAAAAAAATGGATGGTTATCGGCACCCCAAAATGACGGAATAGATCAAACATGTTCTATATGTTGTATACTAAATTTACTATACATATATATATATATATATTACCCTCTGGTTATTTAACATAGCCATGGTATAGATGGCCCATAGAAATAGATGGTTTACCTATTCATAGCATGCTGAGTTTCCATGGCGAACTGTTAAATAACCAAATGGTACTCAACATGTTCATATTATTTGGACAATATGGAAATCTTTGGAAAGAGGTACATCTTACATTTGTTTACATTTGCCATCATGTTCTGTATGTAACAATCAATGTAACAATTATATATATATACAACCAGATGGTAATATATATACATATATATATATATACATATTAGTTCAAAAGTAGTGTGTTACTTTTCTTCTTCGGGGAACCGCTCCACTTCGGCCCTTCGGCAACCCCGCGTGTTGGACCAAGGGGATGGATCGGCGGCGAAGGCACCTCAGGGATGCGGGCCCATTCTTCGGCGGTCGGGCGTGTCCAAGTGCTTGGTGGTTGAGCCCTAACTGGACCTACCTACCATTGTGGTTAATATACTGTGAATATTAATGGTTAATAATGGTTAATATAATTTAATATATATATATATGTATATATGATTATATATATATATTATAATTATATATATATATGGTTATGATGATGGTTAATGATGGTTAATCATAATCTGGTTGGTGGTTGACCGTCAACTCTGAAAAATGATGGAGTGAAAGTCAGTTGGGATGATGACATTTCCAATATATGGAAAGATAAGAAATGTTCCAAACCACCAACCAGCCAAGGTGTCCAAATATTCGAGTCCCCCACAATCCCCACAGTTCATTCTCATGCAGGAGGTGTTTGTTTTTTCGTCGATTGGCTTCCATACTGGGCACAAAGCTTGTCATCCACTCAAAAAGTGTTGCGAAACCGCAGAGCCAACCCCAAGAAATCTGAGGTTGGTCTGGCAAAAGAAGCCTGAGCAATCCTCCAGATCACTCAGTGACAACACCACTTTCCATCCACCCAGCGGCCTAAAATGCCTAAAATCCGAGAGTGTCAAATGGAATCTTGCTACACATCTAGGGTCACATGTTGCATCATCCTCACTTTCGGTTCTCATCCATGAAGGACTTCATAAAATCCGTGAGCTTGGCGACGCCCTCCAAGGGCAACCCGTTGTACAACGAGGCCCGGCAGCCCCCAACGGAACGGTGCCCTGCCAAGGTGTAGAGCTTGTGTTTCTTGGCCTCGTCCAGGAACTTCTTCTCCAATGCCTCGTCACCGCCGTTGATGGTGAAGGGCACGTTCCTCAGAAACTGGGGATGTTGGGACGGAAGCCACTATGGCAAACAACCTATTTTTTTCGCAAGATTCTAAAAGCTCATATGATAATATCATATTATGATATCATGAGAATCCTATGGATCCTATATAGTGTGCTTGATATCTCTGAAAAGGGGAGCACAAGGGTTGCCAAAAACGTTTTCAACCCCAAGATTCATGCGCGATCTGGCGGATTTCTCTACGGGGCAGTTGTAGAAGCCATTGGACCCATCAATGGCGCCATACAACAAACCGCTCTTTTTGTCCGACTGCTCGGCCCAATAGGCGACACCACCCAACTTCTTGGTGTACTTCAGGTACTCGCCCATGACGTACATGGTGAAGCAGGCGGGGGTGTTGTACATGGATCCATTGTCTCCGGTGGTCTTCCAGCTACAATAGGTGGGGCAAATCTTCATCTCCTTGCTGCCGTCCGCAAAGTCCGGCCTCACAAATCCCACGGACATGCCAGCAGGGCCCAAGTTCTTTTGAATGCCGGCATAGATGAAGGCATGTTTGCTGACCTCAATGGGTTTGGAACAAAAATTCGATGACATATCAGCCACCAAGGGGACACTGCCCACATCCGGTGTGTAGCTAAACTCCACTCCGTTCACCGTCTCATTAGCGCAGTAGTGCACATAGGCTGCTTCTGGATCCAACTTCCTTGGAACTGCTGACAGGGGTTTCACATGTCAGTTGAGAGAATGATGATAGTAAAGTCATGTAAAGTCCCCTCTACTCCCTCAACCACTAAGAATGTATTTCGACATGTTCACTGGTGGATATATTCGGAAATCAACATATGGTTGGTATGTAGAGGTAGGATGTGATCCATCTAACATTATCTCGAATTACATGGGCTTCCTACATTGTGTACGGAGTTGTCTCAAAATCCGAAATCCGGAACCCAGAAATTCCGCACTCAAATTGCAGGCGGGTTCCAGGTAACGTGGTACTCTCAATCATAACCAGCGGTTGAACTTATGAACGTAGGGTTGAAGTTGACTGTATTAGATTTGTATCAAAATTCAGGGACGCCATGTTCAAAATGGAAGCTGATCACGAAATACTTGATTTTGGTATCTCCATTTTTTTTCCTGATCCTTGAAGTCAACAACTGCTTCATAAGTGTCCTATGATGTCCCATCCCACACCTTTTCTCGTTGGAACATGGGGACATACCCCACGTGAAAAATCATGGATCCATTCGCTTCGACGGTCTAGTGGTGGTTTCAAGCTGAAAAAACATATGAGTCAAGCAGTCAAGCTAAGATCAGCATACTAAATAGGATTACTATGGTTTAGATGGATTAGTACGAAATAGTATGGATTGATTATTTAATTAGTGTGGATTAATTGATCCCATAAACCAGTCAATGGAAACCAGCAGTTCATCTTAATTACAATAGCATCATGATCATCATTACAGTACCCAGATGCTCCATGTATGGTATATATACCTACAAAACTGGGTGATTTATTTTTAGGGCAAATATTGGTACATATCACATGGATATGGGTTACAGTCAACCAGCACAAGCACCAGCACAAGCACCAGGACTCCACTCCGCTTTCTGAGGGATGGTGGTGAACTTTGTGGGTTTGGTGTTGCAGGCCAACTGTCCGGTGCCATATTTGTTGCATTCCTGGAGATTCGACAGTCGATCGATGTATCCCGGCCTAGCACAAAAGAAAACTTTCTGTGTGGGTCAAAGCTATGGAATAGCACATACATCCAGATAACTACATACATATATAAGAATATATTATACATATAATATAATGTTAAATAATACATATATATATATATATATATTATTAAATCACCATATGATACCATGTGAACATCCAGAGTAAACCATCTATTTTGGGGTGATGAGCTGAAGCCTATGCAACTACCATTGAGGGGGCCTGGGATATTGCCCCTGGGTCAGAATCACTCACAAGGCTATAGGATCAAATTTATTGGACCCTTTATGAACCTAACCATGCCATGGATCTTGTTCATGTCTCAGACCATCGCCTTTGGCGAGTTCAGTACACCAGCTCAAAGGAGACAAGCAGTATGGGTCATATCTTTCTTACGGACCACACATTTTTTTTTGTTATCTTGGGTTATTTTTTGTAAACCAATAATTTCTATCCGATCATCATGCCGATCTGAGTTGTCTGAAAATCGGGTACTCCAACATTTCATGGCTCTAAAGTGGCCAATTAAACATATATTCCCACCTCATCCTCCAAACCTCTAAGTCCGTGGCCATGCTAAAGCGCGCCCAGCACGCGGCCCCGGTCCTTGTGTGCCTTCTCACCCCACTGCCCTGTGACCAGGTAGTCCGCCTTGCCTTTCGAGCCGAGCATATTCAGCGGGATGGAGGAGAACTGCAGGGTCGCCCCGCCCTGCATCATCAGGACCTTGTAGTCGCCTTAGGAACCAAAAAAAACACAGTTTTAAACATATGTGCCATGGTGAAGTTAGATGGGATTGCCCCTGGGTCAACCATCTCAAAGGGCAAAGCTTCGAAATAAATAAGGGATTGTATCAATTTCGAAATTGACAATTTATGACAATTTTTGTGTTGTTTCTATTTGTTTAGGGGTTTTGTTTCATTATTAAGGGGAAGCTTCTCACCCTAATACTAGCTATACCCCCAAAAATGAAACTACTCCAGGTGTTTATTAGAGGAGGGGAGACGTTCTGTAGTAGCAGGAATGATTATATATAATTGATTGTGTTGGTTGTACACCCCATCATATTCCCGATATCCAATTCTTGCTAGTTTCATCTCAATCAATATTGGTGAAACTTATGTATACAGATACATATGTTTTTGCATAACTCTCCATGTTTTGTTGGTTTAATCATAAATATCAATTACATTCCAACTTTGGGGTGATGATTATAGCATATTATAGCCATCAAATTAGTTACATTAAAACCACATTTATTCTAGCCACATGACAGCCATATCAGAGCCATAATATCCATAATTATTCTACCTATACCACCGGAAAAACAAAAAAAACAAGTTCCTAACCATAATATTATAGCTCTAACTACAGTTATTAGAATTATTAGATCTAATGTGGGTAAAACAATAATATATAATAAAGCATCCCGCAAATCACCATTTTAAAAGGTGGTATGTTTACCATTCCCAAATGGGTGGTTTATTATTGTTTCCACATCAATTACCCTCTGGTAAACATACAAAAAACTATGGAAAATCTCCATTTTTAATGGGAAAATCCACTATAAATGGCCATTTTCAATAGCCATGTTGACATAACCAGAGGGTATACCAGCTGAAGCCTCGGTACTGGGCACCCCAAAGATGTCCCGCAGGTTCTTCTCAGCCTCTGCAGCGATGGCCATGAACTCCTTGGAGCGATGCGACATCTCCATGACGCTCATGCCGCAGCCCTTGTAGTTCACCATTTCACGCTGCACCTCTTCAAGCACCTCAGGGGAACCATTTTTTTGAACTGCCATCATGAAAAATGCTGGATTTTTTTCACACTTCATATCTTGAAATCCCATGAAGATCATGGAAGATATTGAAAAATGGTGGTTGATATCCCATGATAATTCCATGAAGAACCAGCAGTTTGTCCATGACGGCTGGGTTTCAGGTCCAGGAAAACATCGCTGATGCATCAGCTATGCAGGGGTTTTTCCTGCATCCGATGGCGGAATTTCCATATGAATCCATATGGATCATCATTTCAGGCCTCGGGAAATACCAATGCAATTTCTGAGTTCATGATGGGTACGAATTTCTCCACAGGTTGCGTCAATGTTCTAGCTAATCTTACGGGCAGGACTGAGGGTTGTCCCGGAATGGTCGTATGAACGTCAGTGGGAGGCTCATTTCTCTGCGCAGGTGCAGTGTTTTATGACTCTGGTACATCTGTGAGTTAGCGTGGTCTAAGAC
>Ga0126342_10013042_pt1 | contig 14762 bp, 13 predicted proteins | sample Cyp1metagenome_FD_92528 | JGI IMG/M metagenome (GOLD analysis project Ga0126342, IMG submission 92528) | Coral microbial communities from Lord Howe Island, Old Settlement Bay, Australia - Cyphastrea 1 metagenome | ecosystem: Host-associated > Invertebrates > Cnidaria > Coral ... | reverse complement strand
GGCCACTGCACAAGGATGACACGTGACTGCCATTGCAAAATGGCTCAAGCCAACGAAAGTTGGCTCAAGGGCGAGACGAAAAAGGTCTTGCCTAGCAGCTGCTGATTCAGCTGTTGATCCACGATTACAATAAAGGTCCCTTGCCAGCCAGGTATCCTTCGATAATCTGACATGGCAGTGGGACCCCCCCATATTTGAAGCGAAATCCATCTCAGAAGAAGATTCTAAATTCGTCTAAATTCCCAGCAGGAAAAACAAACGTATGAGCACAAGTAAATACAATCAAAACAAGTGCTCTGAACTGTGTGTTTGCCTACGAGGTTAACAGATCTACAACTTGTAAGCGCCATGTAATTGTGCAGTACTGCATAGTATTGTGAGTGGACCCATTTCAGATGGATCCAAGCACAGGAATCAAGAAAAGCACTGCGATTTTTGTGCTATACTTTGGATGAACTGTTGCCCTCGCACCGGGAGAGATTCATGGAAGGCTCAGACTATGTTCCGCCCAAGGAATTCAGGATGTGCTGCCTGATTTGAACACGTTCGCAGGGTCAACAACATCATCGTTGTCAACGGGTGGTTCTACATCATCATGAGCAAGCTGAATCAGCCTTTTGTACCGACCAGCTGCTAGCGACCAAGCGCTTCGCTTTTGATCCGCAGGATCGAGCTGACCAGCTGGTTCCCCTGCAGCAAGCTTGTTACACAGCTGGGGTCGGAGGAGCAACAGATCAGCTGCTGCTGCAATGGATTCCCCAAGCAAAAGGACAGGACTATAGCATTTGCTTTCGTCCAAATCTTTGGAAAAATATCTGAGCGCTTTCCCAGGGGGAGCTTCATTTCATCCATGGATGTTCCAGGGCACGGTGCACCAACCCTTTGCATCTTTTGGGTGGCCAGGAAACCTTGCACGAAACGGACAAACAGAAAACTTCCACAATGGAGTTTCACATTTTGTGTGTTTTAGACACCCAGAAACCAACAATTGTTGGTATGTGAAATTTCTAGCTATGGACGGTTACACCTGGGAGCAGCCGATTTTTATTGCTGGTCAGGTTCCAAAACCAATCCATCCATTGGAAATCCTTCGCCTCAGTTCAAGGATCCAAGCCGGCCTCCTGTGCAAGATTTTACCCCCAATTTTCTGATGAATCATCCAGAACCACATTCATTCCCGATTTTGAGTTTCTGAAAATCTGACTATTATGTAGCTTCTACTTATTTCCATGTTTATCTGAATCTATGTTTATTTTTCATTAAAGTATCCCTTATGGATCCAACCTTCACTTCTTACTAGGTCTTTGGGGTATTAAAAAAGGGTGGTTCGCCGTACCTTCGTGTTTGGATCCATTTGGATCCATTGTCGCTATAAACAGATTGAACTATTAGACTACATTTAGATACATTTCAATTATAGTAGCTAATTAGACTACATTAATATACTACATCCATGGCTATTAGACTATAAACATATTGTAGCTATTATATAAGCCATCTTCAATGAATCTTCACCTTGTCGATTTCTGAGTCCCGCATGTTCCCTGCGGCTTCAGGCAGCTCTTGAGGGTGTCGCAGAGATTGCCGGCATCGACGGACTGCGGAAGCGCTTGGTGTCCTTCGGCTACACCAAGTCGCTGCAGGCAGAGATCGGGGCCCCACAGTTACGGCCCTGAAGAGTTACCCATATGCTCCATGGTACTGGAATATTGACTGGTTGGTGGTTTGGAACATGGCTTTTATTTCCCCCAATAGTTGGGATGATCCAAGCTGCCGATGGAGATATGGAGCCTGTGGGTTATGGCCATGGAAATATCTCCAGTGAGGCGAACAATATCACTCTGAATGAGTTATATTTGTAAAGGGCTATAACTGCCATGAGTGCAGCAAGCCTTAAGTTAAGATGCAGAATTTGGACAAATCCATGTCCAAGATAGTGGGAAATGATGGTTTCTACAAGTTTGCAATGCTACTTCAAGCGATCAATATTCCATATTATGTGTATATCCTATTGTATTTCAATGCAACCACTATATTGTTAGTTTTCATTCCCAAATTTGATGGGTTCAACTCTGATAAAATAAAACCTCACATGAGCAGTGTTCAAGACCCCTGATGATTGATGGTTTAATCCGGGCTTATCAAAAAAAAATCCCAAATATATAAAGATCCCAAAATATCCAACCGGTGCAATACGGGGACGACAGAGGGTATTTTTCACAGTGCTCCAATGGGGATTTGTCATGAGAATAGCTAAGTTGCTTGAGTTCACCAGTTTATGGGTACCCTCTGATAATTTAACAGGTTGCTATTGAAAATTGCCATATAAATAGTGGATTTACCGATGAATAGCATGGTGGATCTTTCCATAGTTATGTAAACGTTTACCAGAGGGTAGGATTTGTCATGATGAAATAGCTATAGTCACGGGAATAATCTCTGGCAACCAATTAGTACGGACCACGGATAGCCATTGTCCTACTACGGTTGTGTTTTGAACACTGCTCACATGTGCTGTAGTCAAAAGTTGGAAGATGTTCATCAATGAATCAACTGGGATTTAAAATTTATATGCCATTTTTTTCGTGAATCCCATTCATGATGGTGGGATGACTATAAACCATTGATAAATTAAACCCATCTTTTGACCACGTCAGCCATGGCATATATCAAGTTGGTGAACACTATTCAATAGAGTTGATTTTGTGTTATCATCATATTCCACAGTTCTGAAGGAACATGTAAGGATTGAATGCTGTGGGGCAAAAGTATTCAATTCCAATTTAGCATACAATTACGTCGATAATGATTAGGTATCCACATAGTATGAAATGATCTATGATTCATTTGATTATATTGGATTAGTATCATGTCATAGATTTTTTTTCGTTGGCATATATCCATTTACGTCCCATCCCGGTTTTCGACTGGTCGACTGGCTAGTTCAATCCTTCATCTTCGATGACATTCACCGGGAAAGTCACACAAAGTCATTTGGCTTGTTGATTGACCTGTATAACTATAATATTATATATATATATTAGTATAATATATACACATGGATATATATGTACATATATACATATGTAAATATGTATATGATGTTATATTCAGTCTGTAGAATATATCGTCATATTACAACATTTTGTCGCAGGTCCTGGAGATCATCGAAGCATCTGGAGTGGATCCCTCGAAGCTCTTGAGCCTTGAGGTGAAGCGTTCGCTTCCCACGTATGGCGGACATGGCGACATGGCATGGCTATGGAAAAACGGATGTTTTTCTGTGATGCGATATACGGAAGATATACGGAACTGGGAAAATCCGCGAAATCTTTTATATAATGAAGACATAGGCTGGTTAATGCTGGTTATTATCCCTACGTCCATACAGAATGCGAATTATGCACAGGTCCTATACAACTTGAAAGGTAGGCCCTAGGGGTTGTTATAATCCCGCTACAACGTGGTCCCGTGTACTTCTTGTTGGTATAGTTCCAATCACCACTAACCCAACAGTGATGTGTTACTTAGCTAACTAGAAATCCACTATCAATGAATCAATCCCCATTTGTTTGTTGAAAAATCATGTGAAATCACCATTTTCCATACACCAAATGGCCATTTCTACGAAAAAAACAACCGGGCACGTTTGATGGCAGAATGGCTTGTGGGCCAGGAGTTTGGTGCAGCTCTTTGCCGGGGCCCCTGTTGTCATGTTTGATTACCGGAGGGTAGTACTGGTTAATGGGTGAACTGTTGTAACATTAGTTAACTATAGTTAACTAATATGTATGGGTGTAGTTCTCACCACTAACTGCTATATACCCATACATACATCATAACTGGTGAATTATTGTGTGGTTCTCACCGCTTACAAAAATTGATACTTATTGTATGGGTGTAGTGCTAAAGACATCATGCTCCAGTTGATTGACATGGTTTACAGTTTGCGAACATGACCAAGTCAATCACATGACACTCATTATTGATACCAGTTTGCATAGACATCATGACTAAGTTGACTAAGTTGGTACTTTGTTACAGTTTGATCAGTTTGCGAACTGGACGCCATGGCCCGCATCGATGTTTTTTCAGCTTGGCGATTTTCCATGGGGCCCCTGGATTCAACGGGCACGCGACAAAGGTGGCCTTTTAAGCACATTCAATGGGGTTAAAAACTGCAATGGGTCTATCAACCAATGAATCTTCTAACGGTGGTTTCAAATATTAGCCTTGTTTTGAAAACAATGAACCTGGGATTAATTTGATCCCAGTTGACTTGAATATTTTTCAGATGCGGAAAAAAGACTGACTATTCTCGATGTTTCCCGTGCTCCAGTACTCTTGACACAGGAAATATTGACACCAAAGCAGGGGTTCAGATGGTGAATCAGGTTCTTCTGTTGATTCAGCTGGGAAACAGGCAGCTCGATTCCATCTGATGTATTTTCCTCCCTGGCTTGTTGACATTGGAGTGATTGTTGATGCAAGTTCTGGAGATAGAAATACCCTGGTCGCCGTTTCCAGCAAATCTACCTTCACAGGTTGTGGTCGGAGATTTCTTTGAGCGTGGATCAGTGCAGAGTGAAGAATTATCATCTTGTGATTCGCGATCTGTTTCGCAACCATCGACCACCTCACAGTATTCCTGGAGTACAGTGTCGCCACTTTTTCCAAAACTTGTGGAATTTCTCCGAAGGGCTTACACAGTTTCTGTAGAAGCTCACATGTTGGTTTTCGGTGATTGCGTTGTGTGCAGCAAAGGAATATTGATCCATGGCAACAAGGTCTACAAGCTTGGAAGAACTCCTTGTATTGTTCGACTTGCTCGACAACTACAAGCACTTGGTCCGAGTGCTCTGTTGCAAATGGATCTTGGATATGCAGCCTTGGTACCATTGCATTACACAACATTACACTGTAAAAAACAAACGCAGAGGAGAACTCACTGACAAAACAGCAGAAACAGTATTTTTCCACGCTGACCATGCTGAACCCCCCCAATCATAATTCTATCGGTTTATATACGTATATAGTTGTAAAATTCATAATTTATAATATTCTATAATATTCTATAATATTCTATATACGGATATATAACTCTAACAGAATTGCAAAGAAGATTTCTCAAGGCCTTAGTACAGTAACCGCCAAAAAACACGATGATTTGTGACCACCTTTAACCATCCATTGTGGGGGGTCACGGACTTTTTTTTAGTCGAAGCTCCATCATATCACTGAAGCACTTGGAAGATCTTGCAAGATCCATCCCACTTACCCGGTAAACAGCCACATAACTATGGACAGATCCACCATATTTAATGGGTAAATCAACTACAAATGGTCATTTTGCCATGTTAGTTTACCGGAGGGTAACAAGTGGTGAATAAGCCCGGTGAGTAAGTCCCCTGCATTTTTCGATCTTGCAATGTTCGAAGCCGCCGTGACTGGTCCTATTTCTCAGTCCTTAGGTGATTTCTTTTGGGCATGCGATTTATGAATTTTCAACTGTTCCTACACTTATGGCCATGGCTATTAGTTACAACTGGTTATTTCTATGGGATTGTACATTCTATAAATGGGGTTTTCTTAGTACTTATAACTGGTTTTTCACTTGGGCCATAACCGACTAACCAGTTCCAAGTGGATCTTTTTGTGGGATCCTGTGAAACCTGAGGCCGAATCCACGTGGTGGAGCCCAATGAACACCAAGCCATTTTTGTGGCCCGTCTCTCCATGGTACAGAAACGGTGCCGTGAACGGAATCGCAAAGTTGGTGAAAAATTCCAAGTTACACGGATAAAATGGGGACCCAAATGGCACCATCTGAGTAAAAGGGATGTAAACGAAAATAACGAAAGCGAACAGCAGAGATTGTGACTTAAAGACATGTATATTTCTGAATATCTAAGCCCGTGTTTCCCAGTCCTAGGTGATTGAAAATCCCCACAACCTCTATAACATTGTATCTTATTTAGTGCACCCAAGAAGGTGCGGGATCCGTCAAGAACAGTATGAACATTGAGAGTGTTTTTGGGTTTTGTTTGAACATAGGCTATATCGGTATATCTGCAAGTCATGGTTCCTTCCATGATAATGGACCAACATATGACCAAACAAGGGGCTAGGGGTGCTCTATTTTTAGATGAACACATACGGGAGGAGGTTAAAGAGACTGGAGACACGTCACTATTTCACAGGAACATCGGTAGTCTGCGTATTTTGTTGGCGGTCTCAAAGATTGTTTATGTTCCACACTCACAATGGGAGGGCGATTCAGGGCGACCAACTCATATACACAAACCTGCAATTATAGTAAATATAGTTTTTCGGATAATCCAAACCAGTTGATTTTCACTGCAATCAGATATTTTCCACAAGCTGAAATCAATCAGATATAAACTGGTTGATCTTCCATTCCCAACTTGGCCCACAGTGAATCTACACACCGCCCAGGGACCCAGGGGGATGAACATCGGTCGAGGTTTCCAAGTTGTTTTACAGTTATGGCCCATGTGAAAAACCAGTTAGAAGTACTAAGAAAACCCCATTTACAGAATGTATAATCCCATAGAAATAACCAGTTGTAACTAATAGCCATGGCCATTTCACTGTAGGATGTTTTAGGTGACCCAGGTGATCACCCAGCTTCCTTTAGGATAACTATGGATAACTGGTGATAACCCAGATTCCAAGTCATGACTCATAGCCTCTCATAGCCGCTAGCCGGATCTGTTACCGGTGTTACCCGCAGGGGCATGAGATGGTCGCTTCTCTCAGGACAATGTGCGTGACCGGGGTGATCCTACAAGCAAAGGCACTGGGACTGTGGTGCCATCGAATGCGAAGATCACGAATGTATTATCTGTACTTATTATGTGAAGTTGTATTGGGATACAATATGTACCCTCTGGTAATTTGACATAGCTATTGAAAATGGCAATTTCTAGTTGATTTACACATTAAAAATTGTAATTTTACATAGTTATGTTAGTTTACCAGAGGGTATATATATATATTCTTTAACAATCTGATGAAGAAGTGAATTACACATGGATGGCTTGTATCACAAATTTGACAAGGACAATGAAGATTCACCAGTGTTCACCAGATTTAGGGGCACTGTAGGCAATGTTCAGTCCATAGATTTCATGAAATGCCAAGATCTTATTGCTCTTACAAGTGATTGTATCTGGGCAAGATTGGGTTGCAACACTCTTTCTTTTAGCTCCAGGAACTAAATATAATATATATATATATATATATTAATATACAACATGTATGATATATGTAATTGCAACAACTACACCAACATCACCCCATGTGGGAAACTATGTGGCTACCATATACTTACTAACGAGGTGGATTGGATTGAGGTATGAAATCCCAAAGAAACCATAGCGGAAATACCCTATCTTTATTTAATGTAGCCGCGGAGAATCATGTTTTTTTTTATTGAATCAGAATATATATATATATATATATATATATGTGCGTATCATCTATAAATGGACTTGACAATTTTCCGTATTAGCTATGTTAAATAACCAGAGGGTAATAGTCACAAACAAAGGTGGATGGATTCCTGTACACTTTCTGTAGAGACCATCAGCATGTGATCAAGATTGAGCGACGGCTGATGCTATAGCCTCTTAACAGCTATAACTGGCTTATAGCCTCATTTAAGTGATATTTTTAGCCCCCAGTTGCAGGGGTTATAATCCCATACTTTAACAGGGCCAGAAGGCCATAACTATAATGGTCAAGTCAATTGTCTTGTTAAGTCTTGTTCATTCTGTGTAAAGAGACTCCTTTCTATCGCCATTTGCAGTGACAATACACTTTTTTTGGCATGTTTTTTGCTTGATTTATTTGAAGCCGTTTGGAATAAGTCTTTGAGGCCGTTTTGAGATATGTTCTATGGCCTTTTGAGATTACAACAGCATTTTTATTCCACCCCTCACCAGTGTTTAGTCAGTTAACTCCCACTTAATTCCCATTGTTTGGAAACATAGTGTTGCCCTCTGGTTATTTAACATAGCCATGGAAAATCGCCTTTTTTAGATGGTTTACATATGGCTTACCTATTAAAAATGGTGATTTTCCATGGCTATGTTAAATAACCAGAGGGTAAATATTATCTCTGATCCGATGATCCAGATAAGCTAAGTGATCTCATCATTGATGTTTTTTTTGGCCGATGATCTCTGATTCTCTATACAGTGAAATGGCCATGGCTATTAGTTACAACTGGTTATTTCTATGGGATACATTCTATAAATGGGGTGATCCTAGTACTTATAACTGGTTTTTCACTTGGGCCATAACTGTAAGTCTCTCAATTTTGATAACCAGCTCCCCAGCTGTCTCCAGCGAAGAGTCAGGCCTCAGTGAACGACTTGATGGCAGCCCTGGGGAGCGTTGGACCCTGGATGCTGCTCGAAGACTTGGCCACGTGGCTGAGCAGTGGCTGATGATTAGTTCGGGGATTAGACCACCCAACACATGGGGATTAGATTCTCAACGCAAAAAAAATGGTCGGTAATGTAAGAGTATGGGAAGTCCTATATTATAATATACAGGTTGTAAGAATCACCAAGATGTGGGAAATGCTATTTACCAACCAGTATAAAAGGGACGACATAGGGTTTTTGACCATCCAGTGGTCGGGAGTGGTAGCTATGGCTATGGTTCCATATTCCCAGCAATCCCAGCATTCCCAGCATTCCCAGCATTCCCAGCGGGAGCCAAGGGAGCTTTTAGCCATGAAGATTTGAGGAGATGGTGGAATGGTGAAAAACCCATGGGGATTTCAACGAAGAAATCATGAAAGAAATCCATGGCACAAAACGGGATTTAATACGTGACCTCGGATCATTTACCCAGAAAGTCCTTGATTGTTTTTTGGAAAATTCTGGGGCATGGAGATCTCTGGAAAATGAGGTTTTCAATCATTTTTCACGACCTCACCGCCGCAGCCAAAGTCTGGAAGAAAATTCGAGTCACCCCATCTTCGTTTCCCAGATGAAACAAGTCGGGTATGCCATGTCAATTCTATCATCATCAATAATCATAGGTAGCCATCAAAGGTATTACTGCTACGAAAAATCATGTCCCCATAAAAGCGGACAATTGGTATCCCCGCTTCTTGGTATGACCCACATTTCAGGAATATAGCCAGTATAGCCAAATTTGTGTTCAGACTCTTTAATTTTAATTCATATATATATACATACACATATATACATATTAATATATATATATATACATATAATAAATAATAATAATAAACAAAACTAATAATAGATAATAATAAATAATAATAATAATAAACAATCATAATAAACAATAATAATAAATAGTAATAATAAATAAACAATAATGATAATAGATAATAATGATAAATAATAAATAATAATTATAATAACAATAATTTTATTATTAATATAACATCGGGTATTACTTTAATTGCATACCTCCCAATATATCCCATATCGACGTGGCATATGCCATATCACCGCCACGGCACTGCGGCACGTTTTTCCAGGCAGAGCGATGTCACCAGAAATGGGACTCTGCAGATGCGACTTGGGCAGGCATGGCGGCTCGAATGTGTATGATCAGTGGGGGCCCCCTTGGGATTGCGAAGTTGGGGATAACTAGGGTTTATGATACTTAAAACTTAAACTAACTATAGATACTATAGTCAATGGGGAAAACATGGGTTTACAGACCAACTTATAATTCGATTGCCCCACATTGTATGATCATTTTGTTACCCTGAAGGGTGTATACAGCAAAGTATGACAAATATACCACGACTACAAATGATCGTGAAAGTAAGATTTGTAAGCTGAACATCACCCATTTTGAGTGGTTTCACGAATCTTCCACCCAATTCATGGCAGGGTCGAACTGTTAATTTACCAGAGGGTATATAACAATGGTAAATGTAAACGACAGTTTGAAAAAACAAACATGTAATTTAGAATTATGTAATTCCAAAAAACATAGAGATGGTTTGATTTACGGTGCTAAACACGAGGATTTTCGGTTGGCATTTCTGATGAAGCCCAAGTGGGTCAAGACCTGCTTCCTGGGCTGAGACATCGATTTCAGATTTGGGCATGATTTGAACAGTGTATCAAGGTTGTCTATGACATTTCCAAAGAAAAACTGATTCAGATTTCCTTTCTCTCCGATTTCATATTTCCCACATTTTCCATATATATATATAATATATATATAATTATATATCTAATCTGGTTGGTGGTTTGGAACATGTTTTCCATATATAGGGAATAAACATCCCAACTGACTTTCATATTTTTCAGAGGGGTGGCTCAACCACCAACCAGATATTTATTTGCCCATCATGGGATCTTAGAGGATTTCAGATCTCTGAAACTTGTCGGTTTTTGTCCGACATCTCAGGGTGGCGCTTTGCCAGGTTTGGGTCCTGGCGCTGATGGGGGCAGTATCACCCTGCAGGCTGGGTATTTTGTCCATGACATGAATTCAGCAACTACCCTCTCGTAAACTAACATAGCTATGGCAAATTACCATCTTTAATGGGTAAATCAACTATTTCTATGGCAATTTTAATAGCTACGTTAAATTACCAGAGGGTAATAAACCAGCCATGACTTGGAATGATTAGTTTATACCACATATGACTTCATGGTGACTGTGTGTTTATGACATTGTTTTAGCCACATTTATTGTGCCTTGGGGATTTGACGCTTGAAATGGTCCATCCGGCTATGTGGTCGAAACAAAAGAGTGTTTTCATGGCTTCATGCCACGGAGGAATTGTGCCATTTGAGCAGTGAATTAAAACACCTGTTGATTGATGATTGTTTGGGGTTGTGCATGGTAATACTAGCCAATATTTTGGGGATTGCGACAATCCATGAAGTGGGAAGTCAATTAACCAACTAGTATAAAAGGGACGACAGGCTGGAGGTATTTGATGTTTTCTTTGTTTATGAATGACAATCTTTCCATGATGGAAGTGATGTGCTTTTGAGCCTGCTTGTTCCGTGAGTAGAGGGTTTTCCCCATATGTATTGTTTTAGTTAGCTCCCTGAAGGTCAAAATAACTCTGCAATTTTTCCTTGGTTTTCCAGTGATAGATGAGATAACAACCATGATCAAGAGTTGGATTAGACACACATTTTGGAGGATCAACCGATTAATAGATTTACTAAGTATATCATGCATGGTTACATCCCATATACCATTCTTTGACCATGACTCACTTAAATCAAACACAATAAAACCAATTGGATTGCCCCTTGCCATGTTTGACCGCCGACACGAGGCTTTCGAGAGGAAACTTGAAAAGCTGGGCCTGAAACACATAGCAGCACAAAAGGCCCCTGCTGGTCTGTGGTGTGCGTCAAGTTACGTGGAGTTATGTGGAAGTGAGGGGTTAAGAAAATAACTGGTGCATTTTTTTTGGAAATGATCAAACGATTGAAAGGATCTTAATGATGTGCGAAGCGAATCACACAAACATATCGAGCGCAACCAAGACAGTTCAAGCGTGGTGTATGTCAGTTGTGATGTTCTGTTACTTGGTGAAACTTGCACCAGCCAGCCCTTCCATGATAGAATGCCACAGGTACATCCAGTAGTATAGTAATACCGCCTTGAAATAGGCTACAGCGGAACCGTGAGATAAGAACCGATTATGACATGAATTTTATAGCCCACCCTGGGGTTCTTAAGTGCTATACGTGAAAAATATGGGATTTATGAACGAGGGTACCCTCAAGTTCTTAACGGGTTAGTTCTTAAGGGGTTCACATCGTGAGGGTTTTGCCAATTCATTTTGGCGTGGTATTAGGTTGCAAAGGAGGCGGGGGGGGAGAAAGAAACTGTTTAGGCGCCGAAAAGATTTTTTGATTTAGGGGCCCGAAACAAGGCAGCACAAGCAAGACAAGCCAAGACAAACCAACACAAGCCAAGGGCAGAATCTGAAGTCAGATGGCCTCTAGTGAGTCCGGCTGGTGTCGGGCTCAGTTGCGTTCAGACTAGCTAGGCGTATTGGGCTTCAAATCCCTGCGGCGCTAGCAATTTGCTTGATTCTTGTGTGCTTGCTTCTTGCTTTCATATATCAATCATCAGTGTTTGGTATATTGATACCCGGTAAAGGGGAATAAGAACTAGTGGCAGAATTCCAGGGCACCCTAGGGTTCTTATTTCATTTGCCTGACAGAAATCCAGCCCCTGAAGTTCGTATTGCAGTAGGTTCTTAAAGAGTGGTTTCACTGTAGCCCATGGTACTTGAATGGTTGGTTCAGCTACCTAGCATTGAGATGTCATGCTCTTTAAGCGCCATATTTCAATGGCATAGCCACATACGTACAAGTCTCATGGATTACGTTGAAAGCTTGAACATTGAGGCAGGACATAGTCGTAGAACAGAACTGCAAGCTGTACATGTCTTGAATGCCAGCTTGTTTAGCGTCTGTATGTTGTCAGGATTCAGCATGGCGGTCAAATCAAGACCACACACACATTGTCGCTGTTGTCAATGAATCCGGACAATTGGAGCTTCATCTCAGATACCTTGTGAGAATATGTGCCGAGGATCCCCTTTATAATGGAAAATCAAATTATAATGCATGATTTAGGGGTACCCCCCATTTAGGGGTACCCCCCATTTATAAGTACAGTATATGTGCAGAACGGGGACCTGCAAGCAGTAGAAAAGAGGACTCAAAATGCGCCGATTGCTTCTAAGCCATTTACAAGTTTGTTAGGGTGAAAGAACACAGCTAAATAAATAAATATATATATATATATACACATAAGTCTATATATATATATATAGATATATAGTTTTATATATTTGAGCAGTGCCCCTGATAGACCCTGTTTCCACTGAGCTATGTGCTGCTCAGATATGCTCCGTAAACATGGCCATGAAGGGCGCTGGGAAAATCATGGGACAATCATGGAAACTGATGATCAACCGAATGTGAATTTAGGGATTATTTTCAGACAAAACCATATGATGTGATTCATTGAATCACCTGCTTTCAGAATGGGGTTCACATCTACACTCAATTATTTGTGGCAGTAAATAATATGAAGCATGTGTTTCAAAAAACGTTAGGTGAATACCTCTGGCAATGACCTTGGCAATTTTTTAAATCTAGGCTACATTGCGTCCTCCCCTTCAAAAATTGGATCATGTTCACCCATCAAACTGTGGATACATCATATCCACCATAAACCATACAAGGTGGTGCTGCTTGGTTTTATGTTGATTCCTAACCCGATCTTACTATAGGTGTATGCACCCCAAACCTTAGTGACATATTGGTAAACTAAACCAACTTAGCCAACGAACCTGATATGCACTCCACATGTATCTTCCATGGGATATTCCATTAATATTGTTTTATTGCTGGTTATAAACTTGTTAGCAACAGACTTGGGCATCACCTTGTACAAACGGTTGAAACCAACTATTTTCCTCTCTTTTCCTCATTTTTCATGGCGAAATTCCCAATGTTTCCATCAATTCTCTTGGTGAAATCCTGATGGTTCAGTCCCAATTTCCCATGATTTTTCTTCGTTAAATCATGGATTTTTCATGGTTTTTGGTACCAATTTCCCATCCATAAGCTCCGTTGCCGTTGGTGCCGAAAAAAACCATCGAAACTCAACAAGGCCAGCCGCATTTTGGATGTGGATGCTGGAGGGGAGCTCTCACGCTCGGAGCAGCTTTGGTCGGGTTAGGTCCATGGTTTCCATGTGGGTCGGTTTGTGATGAAAAGATGGCTATAAAATTATAAAATCCATTGGTATACTACGGTATATATGTGTGATACATATAATTTGTATATATATATTTATAAATATATTATATATATATATTGTTTAAATATGGTATATATATTTATGGTGTATATATATATATCTATATATATATGTGCCTGGGTACCCCCAATCTCTGAAAATATGGTGTGTGTATATATATATATATGTAAAATGGTGATATATGTGGCTATAGAAAACTTAATGATTTATAACATATGTTCACAGGATATATACAATATTTATACCATACAATCCATTGGTGTAAAATGTGCGGCTACCCCCCAATCTCTGAAAATATGGTAAAGATATGCCATAATCAGGCATAAAATGTATATGGGCTATACATGGCTATCCCGGCTATCCCTCTTAAATCCTTGAAAACCCATTGGCTAATGATCATTTTCCCTATTCCATTCAATGGATTTTTAGAAGGTATAACCATGGCCCATTTTCGGACAGAACCATATGGATGTAAAGTAAAACCCGATATTTTGTTGGACTATTTTGGGATGTCATGTTTCTATCTTTTCGGTGTTTACTATCTATCGTCGTATATAAATATTTTATATATCTATATGCAGTACACATATAGTAAAGAGTTTGGTTTATAGTAGATATTTCGATAGTTAATGAGGTTTATGAACCAACTAACAGGGGTGGCACCACACTGCGTGAACATGGGGATTTGATAAAAAAAAATACTTTACTTCGTGTGATCCCCACCATGACGTTTATACATTTTCTTACTGGCAAATCTTCTGGCATTCTATCTGGCATATCTTCTGACATTCTATTTGGCATTATATCTGGCATATCTTCTGGCATATGATCTGGCATATCTTCTGGCATATCTTCTGGCATTCTATCTGGCAAATCTTCTGGCATTCTATCTGGCATATCTTCTGGCACTCTATCTGACATATCTT
>Ga0126342_10013041_pt1 | contig 14763 bp, 21 predicted proteins | sample Cyp1metagenome_FD_92528 | JGI IMG/M metagenome (GOLD analysis project Ga0126342, IMG submission 92528) | Coral microbial communities from Lord Howe Island, Old Settlement Bay, Australia - Cyphastrea 1 metagenome | ecosystem: Host-associated > Invertebrates > Cnidaria > Coral ... | reverse complement strand
CTATCTACCTATCTATCTATGTATCTATGTATCTATGTATCTATGTATCTATGTATCTATGTATCTATGTATCTATGTATCTATGTATCTATGTATCTATGTATCTATGTATCTATGTATCTATCTACCTCTCTACCTCTCTACCTCTCTACCTCTCTACCTCTCTACCTCTCCATCTATCTATCTATCTATCTATCTATCTATCTATGAATGATTCTATGTTTCTATGATTCTATCTTTCTATCTATCTATTGGAAAAATATACATTAATGTGTGTGACAGACGCATCAGACAGAGATATTGTGCGACGTTCTTCTATGTCTCCGGTTGTGGGAAAGGTGTTGAAACAGGTGTCATGAAATCGTTATGTTGTTGCCCCGACATTGTGTGCTCCTTGGGCCGGGATGGTGATCGGACCGGCCATTGAGGCGAAAAGAATTCTTCGTGAGTTCGGAGACGTTAGCCAAGCGCTTGAAGGCCTTGTGCCAGTGCCACCAGTGATGAGATGTGAGACTGATGTGAGATGTTGATCCTCTCGGGTGAGAGTGACTATGGTGTCACTTTTGTCCAGAAACTTCTTTGCAAAACTAGACCGACTAGAGAAATGTACTGCAAGTGTCTTTTACAAGAAGTCAAACGAAGAAAACTCTCATTCTCAACATTCTAAAGCATCACTTGTTCAGGTCATGTCTGAGGAAATCTCAGAACTTCAAGGAATGGCTCGTGCAAGAAGGGCACTTGCTGGGGCTCCTGCCTTGGAAAATTGGCGGGGGATGTAAGACCCAACCTCTAGAGTTGCTGGGGCCTGCTTGGAAAGTACTTCTTCTTCAGAAGTTCAGCTATTTATTTCATTTAATCTATTTTTTGTGTTCACGAACTGGTCCCAGTAGATAAAGAGTTCGCAGCATGACTATGTGCCTCTGAGGGGTTCTTATTATGCTCCTTTCGAGGGTGTTGTCTGGCAAGAGGATTTGCTGTCCGTCCAATGTCAGTTTGCTAAAAATCAAAAGGGCCGGTTGGCAGTCCTGAGGGGAACCTTACGAAGGAGTTTCTCTGATAGGGAGACTGTCGCTTCTGAATGCTTCTATAATATCACATGGGGGTATACCGGGTATGCTGTGCTTTGGTCATTGCTGGCGGGAAGACCCAGCGGTGCTTTCACCCTCTGAGGTCTTCGGCAACGATGACAAGTGAGGAACGGTTTCACACATGCCGTTTCCGCGGATCGCAGATGTTTTACTGTAGGTATTTGTGGGTATTTGTAGGTGCTAGGCAATTTTCGGCAGGTTTCTCTGCCAAGCTGGAAAATTGCGAGGTGCTCGGCACTCCACCGAAGGACCGTACAAAATGTCTGTACCTTTGTGTGAATATGCAGTGTAGACATGTTTTGTAATGCCGCTTCATTTCGGACCAAGCTACTCTGCTCTTTCGCTCTAAGCTGCTGCAACCCTGTGCTCAGCGACACGCAAGGAGCTCAGATGCATACTGGAACAATCTGGAACAGTGCATTTGTGTTGCAATGTGTTGCATTGCAAAAAAGGCGAAGTGCTGCGACGCGGCTTTTTAGGTCATACCCCTACGGTCCTGAACCGAACCTCTCAGAGAACGTTCGAAGCTCATGAAGCACCAGACATCCTTGGCAGGTTAACAACACCCACACGGTTTCGCTGTTTGGTTTGTTGAGGTTCAAAAGCGCTTAGCCAAAAGCGTGACTCCATACAATGCTGCAAAGCGCAGAAAGCGAAGCTGATATGTCTGTCATTGCCATGTTGTGGTCAGCTTCTTAGCGAGGCCTTCCAATTCCCAGCGAGTATTCAAATTTCAAAACGCATTCAAAATCATTCAAATTATTCAAAGAACATGCAGAATGACTTGAATAAAACCTGCAAAGATTAGACGTGTAGTTGTTTTTTTTCTTCCAAGAAACTGAGGTCCTGCATGAATGAGGCCATTTGGTTTGGTGCAGGTTTCCTTCTCTTCCGCTTGGCTTCGCGCTGCAATCTCATCCCTGCAAAGTTGGAGCCTTCAAAACTCTTTGCGCGAGACTTCAAGGGCGCCTCGACATGCCGACATGACGACATGACGATGGGACTATAGGACGTCATAGGAACGTCGGCCTAACATAATATAATCATGATAGAACAAGGAATGGAAAATGACACGATGATGATGATGTGACGGTGACACGGCAATGACGGCATGGCATGACATGCATAGAATGATATGTGATCATGTGTGATATGTGTATGATGACGTGTGTGGTATGCGACATGTGATAGACATGCGACAGACACGCGTTAGACATGTGTGGTATGACATTTGTATGACAAGGATGCGACTGTTCCAAACTACCGAGGAAAGACGAGTTTTTCTCCGAAGTCAAGCCCTGCAGCGACGCGCTGCCCCTTCACCCGTGAGATTTGTGAGGACGGTGACGCCGGTGATCACAAAGCCGTGCTGTCAAAATGGGACGAATGGGCCGCAAAGGGCTGCACTGGCCGTGTCCCTGGAAGCCTTGAAGTGGCAGCCCTGGAAGCTGTGGTGGAAGCGATGGCGATCTTGGATCCTGACCGGTTGAGGGACATGGTGCAGTACCTGTTCGAGTTTTCCTTGGTGCGACCTGGCACAGTGCACTCCTTGGTCTCCAGCATTTTGAAGGTCGGCCGCCCCGAGGTGGCAGAGAACTTCTTGGAGATGTTGGAAGCAGACAAGCGAACACAGCGAAGCTTGTCCTCCACACTGAAACTTCGCAAGTTGATTCTGGGAAAGTTTGCCGCTCACGGTAAAGTGGACAAGGTCAAGAGCATCTTGAGCAAGTTGGAGGGTGATGAATATGTGTCGGCTGCCAATCTGGCGATCCGTGGCTTCTTGGAAGGACGACACACGACGGTGGCTTTGCAACACTTGAACGAGCTCACCAATGGCGGCAGCCAAGTGCAAGCGGCCACCGTCTCCGCAATGCTGGCGTCCAGCAACAAGGTTCCGTAGAGCGTAGTGGTGTAGTGTGGTGCAATGACATGTGGTAAGTGATGGTAAAATATGGTAAACACATCTAGATGCAATACTCTAGTGCAATGCCCTGAAATGCAATGGTATGCAACGAGCACGAAACAAGCGTTGGGTCATACTTGGAGGACTTCCCCATTTCCAACGTGCTTGAGGCTTTGCGAGGCCATGCTCTGGTCGAACTGTGTACCAAAGAACACAGATCTGCTCAAGCATGCTCAAGCAAAGCATCTTGAATTGTATACAATGCCCTGTATATACGAAATCTCAAATAGGAAAGCAAGCAATATGCCAGTGGCAGGAACAGTTTGTTTTTCTCAACGCTTTCTCACGCTTTCTTAGTTCGAAATCCTCGTTGATAGGAATAGAGCTGCCAGCTGATGCTGCAGCTGCGGTGATGGGGGCTTGCCTCAAGCGAGAGGACATCGAGACTGCGTCGGATCCCGAGATGAAAAAGAACAGAAATTCATCTGAGCGATCTCTCATCATTCTCATCACAGTCATAGATTCAGATGGCCCAGATGGCCTAGAAGAGCATGAGATATGATTGGATGATTGGCATGTCGACAACAAAGCTAGGCGAACTCTGGAGACTCGTTTGCGAGAACATGGTCAGGCTGTGACTGGTCAAAACAAGCAAACAATGAGCAACACTCGGCTTTTTTGTCCTTCACCAAGCTTCATTTGGACATATTTGAAGAGCATGCAGAGCCTCCATTGTATGCCTGGCTTGATGCTGTGTCTCTCGATATCTCTTGGCACAGTTGTCCTTCGCCGTGCTGGAGCCCCTTTTGAAATTAATGGCGAAGCATGATGAAGCACCTGGGACTGCATTGACATTTGCATTGCTCCACTTGCAATATCTTGCAATATCTTGCAATTGCATTTGTCGCATTTGCACTATGTGCTATGTGATTTGGCAGGCAAGTTCCTTCGGATTGCTGCAGGCCGTGGAATATTTCCTAGCCATGCAGCACTGCATGGTATCACTTGCATCACTTGCATCACTTGCAACTGCAATTCTGCGAAGTGGCAAATCGGCAGGAGATGGTGGATCGCAAATTTTTCCTTTCCGAGGGCTTTTGCGGTTTGCTCCTCTCCCGCTGTGGTGAAGCTCATCACATACAATTTGCAGAGGATTGGGTGAAACATGGTGAAACAGTGGGGGAAAACCCGGGGCTGAAGACCTCGGCCAGACAAAGAGGTGGAGCCTCGCATAGCTATGACAGCTATGAATAGAGCCATGGTGTTTGTTGTTGCTGCCCGCATTAGAATGCATTAGAATGGCTTGGAGCCCGAAGTAAGATGTTGGCGGCAGCAGGAAGCAGACTTCTCCTCGAGGATGTTAGCTTTTAAGTATTTTAAAACCTTGGCAAAGGTTCCATTTCCATTTTTTGGGCTGAGATAGGGTTTGGTGCTCAGATTTAAAATGTGAAGTTCAGTGGTACGTACATCAATCCTTGAATCGTACATCGCCGGTGTGAACCTTGCACAGGAACCTGGGATCTGATAATGCCACGGCCGATCCATGTCAAGTGGGTTTGAACATGTTTGTGGGTTTGAACATGTTTGAACATGTTTGAACCATTTCAACCGATCAGGCTGTGCAGAAGTACCTCCGCGAGCGCAAGATGACCAGCCTGGCCACTTACAAGACTTTGATGAAGGCCGTAGCAGCGTAGCATGTCATGGTGTCATGGTCTGCTGTGACTAAGAGCTGCGAGACAGCTTGCTTCCCCTGTCCCAGAGTCCTAGACGGTTTTGTGGATTCACAGCCTGTTGTGGACACAGACTTTCAGCATTTTTCAGTTGCATATTACTCTGTGTAGCTTTATTTTTGGTGGAGGTCTATGCCACAAGCGACAATTTGAGTCGTGCTTGCGATCTATACTATGATGTCATTGAAGATGGCATCGTTCCCGACACTGTCGTTTCCCCAACTGTCAGATTTGGCGTCATTGAGGAAGACTGAGTAAGTATCATGTGTGACTTTCCGAAGCCGACTTCAGCGACGCTTTGACCTTTGAGCCTTCGCCGAAGGTGATGTACGGCTGCTTGGTGAAGTTTGCTGTGAAGTGTGGCCGGGATGATCTATCTGAGCTCCTTTTCAATGCCGCATTGGAGAAGCCACAGGTGCCACAGTTGTTGCCGTTGGGGCTGAAAGTTTGCTGCATGCTTTTGCTGTAGATTTTGGCCAGGGAAACGATGTTCAGAACTACATGTGGCTCATCCGATCTGCAGGCAATGCTGGCTCCAGCATTCTTAAAGTCTGTGATGCAAGATGCAAAGATAGTAGTCTGTCATGGTTGCTCCATCTCATCATACGCAGGTCAGAAACATGATGTTCCCCGTGCTGTTGGTCTTCTGCGTAACTTGCAACAACAGGCTGCCAACTGCGCTCCTTGTGATGGGTGGTTTATGATTTTTTGGATTTGTGTGAAGCTGCTCTTCCATGCTTTTTCATCCTGAAGTGTCGGTTCTTTAGGAGCTTTATTTTGCCCAAAAATGTCCTGTCATTTCACGCCATATACTTGCTGTATTGTACAGGTAGAGTATGTCGACGCCTCTGTGTACAACTGTGTCTTGGACGTTTGCATGAACAACGCGGAGACGGAGCTGGCTGAAACGATTTTCCAGGCACAGAGTGCACATGTATGGCACAGATTGGCACAGGCTGAGCACGTGCACGTTGGTAGCACACACATTGTGAAAGCCAAAGCCCCAGGAGATGGTTCAGAAGGAAGTTGTGACCTTGGTCACTTACAACACGTCTGAAACCTAGAATAAGATGAATAAGCATGGATAATATCATATAACATTTGCTGAACCAAACCTAGCATGAGAATGGATGAGGATTCGGATGTGCTTCTGAATTCACGGCTGAAATTGACGGGATCACGGGATTTTCTCGTTTTGTCAAGTTTTGTCAAGTTTTGTCAGGCTTCTGAAAGGCCACTCTGCCCAGGCGGCACCTGCGCTTGGATTTTCTCGTTTGAGTTCTTCGAGTTGTTCGAGTTCGATGTTCTCTGCCAGGGGAAATTTGAACGAGCCAAGATGCTGATCCAAGAGATGAAAGTAGGGGCACCTGGGGAGCAACTGGATAGGAGGAATGTGACCAGGGATGCAAAGCAGATGCACATCATGTGTTAATTTATTGAAATTCGGTGAGCTTTGCTCACAGATGCACACAGTGCGCACATGTTTGGCGCACATGTTTGACATCGCACATGTTTGAAGGACATCCTGTTTCATGTTTGAAGATTTTGAAGGCAAAGGGCTTCTCACCGAATGGCGCGTCCTTCAATTGTCTCATCAGCGCTGCTGTCTCGGCAGGCCACACAGCAGGGCGAAATTCATGAAAATTCGGTTTCCGAGAAAATGGATGAAAGCACTCATTGTCATGTCATTGTCATGTCATTGTCATGTCATTGTCATGTCATTGTCATGTCATTGTCATGTTGACATACCAATTGTGAAATGGCGAATGTGCAACTTAAAATCAGATGCGATGCTTCTTAATCATGCCAGTCACGCCAGTCACGCCCCAACACACCCCAAAGCAAAAGAACAATGGGGCAACGACTGCCAGACAGGTCGCTTTCAACAAGCCTGGACATTCTATGAGGACATGTTAAACTGCAACATCTCAGCTCGATTCTTATGTGTGGCATTGGGTGGCACAATCAAATCTTTTTCAGCTGCGAACTTACTTTTAACATTCTTTTAACACATCCGACAAGCACTCGTTGTGGCCCTTGCGACAAGTTGGATCAAGTCCAGCACTATAGCGGCTAAGGCCTTCAGAAAGATTTTTTTTATTACATTAATACAGTATTAATAGTATTTAGTTTGCAAGGGTGAATGGATGGTTGGGTAGGGACCCCCTTGCAACATGAAACATGTGTGGTTGTCATGGATAAATCTTGGTGCCACTTTTGGCTCAAGATTGATCCCTTAATTTTTCTTTTAGGGGGACGGTCTCCTCCAGGCGTGTCTCACGTGTGGCACGTGGACAGGCTCCTGGTGCGAGGGCTGCTACCTCCGTGAGGAGCAAGTGGGTGGCCTGAGTTTGGAGTACTCAGCCATCTGCTAGCACCGAGTGTGCCCCCAGTGCTCTGACCATGGCATCGCGTGGACATACGGGAACAAGGTCGCAACCCAAGTCCATGGACCAGGGGACGAGGACCAGATCGCGATCACTGGGTTCTTCACAGAGGAGGGCAGCTTCGTCAAATCCGAAGGGGACATCAACATCAGCTTCTCTCCCCGCCAGCGCCATGGGGCCCAGTCTGGGACTGGAGCCTGAGGTGAGGGAACTCCTTCTGAACCGTCCTGCTGGGCTGGAGGTTTTCCTTGAGGGCTTGACAAACCTGTTCAGACATCCGTCACATGCATGTGGTCCTCTGGGCAGGCCCTTGTGGGGGAGTTTGAAGCCAGGTCTGGAAAGCTCAGCGCTGATGAGCTTGGCTTTCTCTGTTGCGGCACTGTGGACTTTGGCGTTGAGCAGAGCCACTGCCCAAGGACACAAGGGCGTTGCCGCCATTGTGGAGGACCGCACTTCTACCTTTTCCCGCAACGTGGCGCCTCGACCTGAACCAGGCCAACCATCCAAGATCATCACCTACCGCAAGCTTATCCAGGCTGGTGGCACTCCGGCCCAACCGTCATTGGCCCAGGCCTCTGCGGTGGACCCCTACGCTCGAGAGCAGTCCCACCGGATGGCCAAACTGGATGCTTTCTTTCAGATGTTGCTGGAAGATCTGGTTGACGCTGCTGAGCTGGGTCTCACAGTGGACAACCTTACTGATGCGGGAAGCATTCAGTCTCTTAAAGAAAGCCTGATGGCGACGCCCAACCAGCTGAGCACTGAGAGGGTTGGATCTTTGATGGCGGCTTTGAAGCGTTGGAAGAGGTTCGCACTCCCCAAGAAATACCCTGTTAGAGCACCCACTCCGCTCCAGTTAGCTGAGTTCCTGCGTGACGTCAGCCGTGGGGGACCAACAGCAGCTGCAAGCGTTTGGCAGGCCCTGAAGTGATTCAAGGAGAAGATGGGCATGAAGCTCCCCTGTGAGCACTTTTTGGTGCTGCCTTACAAGAACTTCCCGGCCGCCTACTCCTCATCACAGGCCGTGGAGCTACAGCCTTGGGAGTTTGTGAATTTGCTCCTTTTTGCCCGGCAGCAGAGAGGGACCAATGTGGTGCTGGTGTGCTTCTTGCTCCAATGCAGCGTCTCCTGCATTCGGTTTGAGCATTTCCAACGCAGCAAGTTCATGAACTACCAAGCAGAATGGGCAAAGTTTTGGTGTCGTCAAGGGAAGCGACGAGTCCGTGGCTCACGCCCTGGGTACGAGTGGTCCACCCCGGAGCTGACATGGCAAGGCTTCTCCCTGCTCAAGATCCTGGCGGAGTTCTTTAGACACGAGTGCTTGACGGATGTTGGCTTCCTCTGGCCACAGGTTCAACTGGACCCGCATGATCTCTGGGAGATCAATGAGGGGACCCCTTTTACCGTGGGAAAACCTCTCTCACGGCAACGATTTCTGGAAATCCTTCGGGGTGCCCTCCACCAAATCGGAATACCCATCGAGGAAGCCACCACTGCACAGTACAACAAGCTACGGAGATTTATGCCAACGCTGGCGAATGTGCTGCGTCTGGAAGACCCAGAACTCCAAGCAATAGGCTCCTGGATGGAGCTCCCATCATCGGGAGGCCCCACACCCTCTCGGAAATTCAGAGCAGTGTGGATCATGGGACGGCATTACGCCGGAGGACAGACAGTGCGCTCCGCGGCAGTTAAGCGATCCATCCTGCAGCGCTTTTGGAAGCTGTTTCAACTCAAGCAGGGTGAGCTGGCGCTGACTGACCAGCAGTTGCTGCCCCGCGGGTCTTGGACCTGGCAGGAGTTGGCGGCTGCCAATGACAGGATGGCCCCTTTAGAGATTGCCCCACTCCCTGTCGACAACCCTGAGGAGTTGGCAGCTATGGAAGCTCAGGCCTCTGAGACCAAGGATGACCTGCCCCTGCAGGATGACCCTGAACCCATCCACTCCGATGGATCCAGCTCGACCACCTCTACATTGGCGAGTGACGTCACTGCCACGGGTTTTGACTTAGAAGGCGTCATCCCCTTGGACGTGGTCGTTGAAGACACCAAATGGATCCAACAAGGCTCCAAGACGCACTTGGTGAAGTCGCTGGATGCGGACTCACGGCCTGTGCCTTGGTGCCGGGATTTTGCATTCCAGCAGGACCCCAAGCGTGATGGCCAGGGCTTGGGCACTACATCCAGGCAGCTGTTTTGCCAGCGCTGCCTGTCAAGGATGCCGCGTGCAGTCTACAGCGCTGTGGCGGCCCAATGTGGCTGGTTGATTTGATGACCGCCCATCATCAGCTATAAAGTGAGGGCTGCGGGTAGGTTGCGTTGTTTGCATGTTGTCATTTTCTTTCAGTGGTCTTGCTTCATGTTTTTTAACATGTTGGCATGGTATGCACTGTAAGCTGTTTGTGGTTTTGCAGTCAGGCTCACTTCCCAGTCTTGCCTGCTGCCACCACCACAGGCGGTGTAGGCTCTCACATCCGCGCCATGAGCGCTGCGGGGCGTATCGACGTGCTGCAGAATGACCGGGGCCTCAAGACATGCTTTGAAGCGGCCAACATTTTGCCTACCTGGCCGGACACGTTCTGCAAGCTTCACAAGGTCGAGACACTGGATGACTATGTCTACCTCATGGACACCAAGGAGTGGGAGCAGAACTTGAAGGACCTCCTCAATGCATCTATCGACCTTAAGGACAATCGTATTATCTTGTCCCGGTTCAAAGCTGCGTATGAGGGTGGGATCTCGGCTATCAAGACAAGCCAGTCATCCCAGAAGGTGGAAGACTCACTGGATGCGGTGCTACCAGAGACGACGCTCCAGTCGGTCACCAAGGACTTCGCTCGGAGGTATGGTGTGGTCTTGGACCCCCACTTTGATCCGAGCGACGCCTTGAGAAGCCGGATCTATAAGGAATTCCGGCGCCAGACAATGACTGTCCTGGAGACCCGCCGGGTGAAGTCGATGATGCATGTTGCGGCGCCCAAGACTACGGAAAACATCAAGCTCTCGGACTCATTGCAGCTCCAACTTCAAGAAGATGAGTCAATTGTGATCACTACAGCCATTGAGTACTACCTGGCGCTCCGCACACTGTGCAACGCCTGGGCCTGGGCTGGCAACTTTGAGGCCTCTGACTTTGACGGCACCAAGCGAGTGTTCATTATAGCCTGGACCAGGCCCAAGGCTATGCTGACTTTTGCCTCCGGATGGTGGTGGAGGTTGGCCAAGGTTCCCTTCAGTGGCTCTTGAAGAACGACATGCTGACCCGATCCCGCATGGCATCCCTGATTCAGCGCAGTTACACCGGTGGCTCTGCTTTGAAGGAGGCCCTCCATCAGACTCACTTGGAGTGGCGCAGCCCTGCCTTGCAGAGCTCTGGGAGCCTGCCTAAGGCCAAAGGGCAGCAGCCGCCACCGGAACCACCCAATCCACCTCCCGCCAAGAGCCCCCGGTCAAATCAAGCCGGATACTCGGCAAACTGTGAGTATGCTGAAGGGGGGCAAGAAGCTCTGCAAGGCCTTTAACGACCAGAGGGGATGCAAAGGCGATTGCGGTGCACTTCATGCTTGCGATGTGCGTTTGCCTAGCGGCCAAGCTTGTCAAGCCACATCCCACAATCGTCAGTCCCACCCCGAATAGGGACAGCGCCCCCTGCAGGTGCACTCATCTGCGGGGGACCCTCACCAGCCCCTGGACCCTCTGCTCTGGGTAGCATGGTCCTTGTTGCTGAAGGTGGTGGGCCCGCGCAAGTGAGGAAAGTGGTAGTGGCACACAGTGACGCAGGTGACAACACGGCACCACGTCAGATCATGTTGGCACCGTAGGTGGGGCCACGCCACAGGAGCCGCTGAGTATGCCTCCTTCGAGTGCAAATGGACCCCCAATTTCTTTGAGTGCTCGCCTGGCCGCAGCAAAACCGGTCACCTGGAGGGGTCAAGGGGATTTAGGCCAATACACATGAACGGGCAACCCATCAAAACCCCTCGCTTGTAATAGACTTCTGGGCAGGTTATTCAGGCCTAGTAATTGCCATGCTTTGTTTAGGTGTTCATTGTTATGCCCTCGCAGCAGAGTGTAACCCAGTTGCCCGAGAGTGTGCCGCACAGGTCATGCCCCACATCGTGCACGTGGATGCTGTGGAGAAGGTCAATGTTCGGGTCCTCAGAGACTTTCTGAAGCGGCGAAAACTGCGAGGCATCTTGGTGGGTGGAGGTTCACCATGCCAGGCTAACAGCAGTCTAAATGTGGGACGTAAGGGCTTAGGTGATCTTAGATCCCTTCAACCCCAATTGCTGGCCCGCCTGGTTGATGACCTGTCCCACGAACCACTTTGTGCAGACTTAGAGATTGTGGCGCTCCTGGAAAATGTGCACAGCATGCCCAACGACGTGTTGGCTCAGTACTGTAAATGGATGAAATCTCACCCCATTTCAGTCAATGCTGCGCTATGTGGGTGGACTCAACGCCTGCGGCTCTTTTGGCTTTGCTCTCGTCGTAGGGGGCTGGATGCAAACATTCCCCCACCGGACTCTTGGCAATGGGTCCCAGGGCGCCGTGCTCACGACCTCCAAGACTTGGCCTATGCTGGCACCAAGCCCATTCCAGCCAAGTTGCAATGCACTGAAGGTTACCTTCCCCTTCTCGACCCGACCAAGGTCATGCAGAACGGTGGCAGGGGCGCCATGCACACCTCCACTCGTGAATTTTTCCACCCTGCCGACCGCATCCAACAGGTATCCCCGGAGGCAGCGGCTCGGTTCGAATTGGACCATCGCCGTTTTCCACCTGGAGCCTATGAGGAACATTGCCGGAGGAGAGAGCCCAAATGTTGGGGACCCGAGCGGCTGTGAATGCCGTGGAAGGGTCACCTGATGAACGATGTCAAGGTCGGAATTCCCTTCTGGGTAATGGATTCCACCTGCCCTCCCTGATGGCTGTGCTTTGCCTGCTGCCTGCACTGCTGGAAGCCAAGCTGGTTCCCCAACCACGCCAGCCTGATGCCGACCTGCTGGCACGCTTGGTGGGGTACAGTGTGGGAACCGGGGCGATTGAACTCTTTCCCTGGCATCATGGATGGTGCGGCTGTAACCCAGCTGATGCAGGGTATGTTCGAATCCATTGACCTCCCAACCACCATCTGGCAGACTACCAGAGACCGCCTTGCCGTGTGCCAACTCCCTCAACTCCAGGCATTTGCCTCTTGGAGGCGCCTGCGAGGTGAAGAGTGGCGCCAATTAGGGCCCATTCCTGTCTATGGCAGAGCCCGGACCCGTGTGTTTGCAGGACTTTCTGGACAGCGTTATTCTCCTGATACCTCTAAGGGTCTTTTCCATTTGCTTCCCCCAGGTCTGGGACCGGAGGCCCACATCACAGCGGCATTGGCTTTGACTTCCCCTTTTGCGCCTCAGTATGGCTGTGGCAGCAATGGCTTCCGCTCCTAGCGAAGAAACAACGTGAAATCCTCAAGACTGTTCACCGGGCCCTTCGCCCCCTGGACCAGGCCCTCCAACGATTCCGTAGCACAGCAGCAACAAAGGTGGCGGCGCAGAAGAACCCTGCGTTCGTGGCCTGCCTGACAGCTTTGCTGCGGTGGCCAGATGTTCAACAACCACTCCACTTGCTCCAGGGCTATCCAATTGTTGGATCGGTTCAGCCTTGTGGAGTTTTCAGAAAGACCTCGCAGGAGGCCAAAGTCAACCCGAACTCCTGGTTGGGCAGCTCTGCGCAAGCGGATTTGGACAAGCTCCTCACCTCACGGCCCCCGGCCTTTGCCAGGGACATCTTGGATGTCACCGAGGCTGAGATGGCTAAGGGATTTTGTGGCCCCCTACGGTCCAAATGTGACCTGGACCAAGAGTTTGACAAAGGCAACTGGAAGTTTCTCGAAAGGTTTCTTGTTGTGCAGCCTGACGGAAAGAAAAGGGTCATAGACAATGGCAGGAAAAGTGGACATAATGCCCATACTCAGATGCATGAGACGATCTCGACAGTCACAGTCGACTTTATCGGTACTGTGGCCCGGATGCTCTTGGAGCGCATGCCTTTCACGGACCAGGACCTGTCAGATCAACACCCCTGGTGTGCCCTACGCCTGGGTACTGACGATCTCCCAGACGCATACCGGGGTTTGCCAGTATGTGACAACCACTTGCGCTACTCCAACATTGCAGTTCTTGTACCACAGGTTGGATGGCGATTTACCACCCTGTATGGCCTTGCCTACGGGCTGGAATCTGCTGTGGTCGCCTTCAATCGCTTCCCACAGCTTGGCGTGGCCATCACGAGACGCTGCCTCTTAGGGTGCTGCGCTGCCCACTTCGATGATGAACTGTCCGTTGAATTCATCCGAGAATCCTGTGTTTCCCAAGTTGGCCTCAAGATGGTTTTTGTGAATTCATGGGTGCCCCGCCACAACCAGCTAAGTGTTTTGTGCCTGCGTGCAACCGCCACTACTTGGGCACCTCCGTACATGTTGGTGATGCACTTACTCTGGGAGTGGTGCGTTTCCAGCCCAAATCTGCTACCCAGTGGAAGGTCCTCTCCCGACTACAACAGGCAATCGACACCCAGTCCTTGGACCGGGATACATCAGGAAAACTTCGTGGCGATCTCAATTGGATGTGGTCCATGTGTGCAGGACATATCGGCCGTATAGCCGGGCCCCTATTGTCAGCCAAGCAAACCTCAGACTCACCTCACCTCGATCGGACACAACTCTTTACTTTGCAACTGCTCATGGATGTTGTCCGACATGCCCCACCTCGTGACATTGTGGTTGCAGGCCCCCTCCAGCCAGTTGTCAAGGTTAACTCCGACGCGAGCTTTGAAAATGGTGTCCTGAGACTTGGTTGGATGATTTTCCATCCTGATCACCACCCTTGTGGCGGCACCTGCGTGGTACCACAGGCAACTTTGGACTCATGGTGTAACCGCAAACAGCAGATCTACCCTGGTGAAGCCTTGGCAGCGCTGGTGGTCCCACTGATTCATCCAACCTTGTTTGTGACGGCTGATGTACTGTGGTTCATCGACAACGAAGCGGCCGTCGCCAGCCTCATTCGAGCTAACAGTTTACAACCAGATGTTCACCTTATTTGTCTGTTTGCCCACGCATGGATTTTTAAGCAAGGAGCCAGAATTTGGTATGAATGGATTGATAGTGCCAGCAATCCGTCCGATGGTTTAAGCCGTGCCGGACTTGAGGATGATTGGACTTGAAGCAGGGATGGATTCTTGATGAATACCCTTTCCCTGCTGAAATTTTACCAGATACCTTCTTTTCTTCGATGTTAGCCTCATTGTATTAAAGTGCAGTGGGTGAATTTAAGAACTGTGGGTGTTGTCTTAGTGTCTTCGACCTGTAAGACCTGGTGTGTGTATCCCACCAATGTAATGGTTTGGATCACAACCGTTACCCAGTGTTACTTCGTATCACTGTCATGCACTTTAATACTTCGAGCTTTACTTCTGGGAGGTATAACATGAGTTGCGATGCAGAGAAAGAATATGCGGCTGCATACGCCTTTGTCTGTACCCTTACAACCCAACTGTTTCTTAGTTTGCAAGGGTGAATAGATGGTTGGGTAGGGACCCCCTTGCAACATGAAACATGTGTGGTTGTCATGGATAAATCTTGGTGCCACTTTTGGCTCCCT
>Ga0126342_10013040_pt1 | contig 14763 bp, 14 predicted proteins | sample Cyp1metagenome_FD_92528 | JGI IMG/M metagenome (GOLD analysis project Ga0126342, IMG submission 92528) | Coral microbial communities from Lord Howe Island, Old Settlement Bay, Australia - Cyphastrea 1 metagenome | ecosystem: Host-associated > Invertebrates > Cnidaria > Coral ... | reverse complement strand
ATATGCGCCCAGGTGCGTCACCACAGTCCCGCGGGTACGTTTGCACGGGTCCCGGGGAGGTGTCTTCGTTGATCACCGACCCCCCCGGGACCCCGGTGATCCCCCGCATATAGATATAAATATATATATATATAAAGGTAATAGAAGTTTTACATCTGTACAGATGTGTCACACACACAAACTCACCCACCATCACCCCTCCATCACTCTTATACTTCCTCTTCCCTTCTTGTTTTTCTATGCTCAGTCTAAGTCTAAGTCTAGAGAAGTTGGTAACATGTGGGGTTATCCGGTCCTATAATGGTTGCAGTATTTGCTCTAAGTGTCAGTTCAGCATTGAGTTGAGATGCTTGAGTTGTTGATGAACTTGGTATTGTCGGTGTAGCCTGTTGTGTAAGTTCTGCATCTACATCCATAGGTTCATTGGTTGTGCGATTACCGGTGATGTTGTAGGTTGCTGTTGTAGTCTTTCAGCGTGATATGTTCTACCTGTTGTTCTTACACTTTGCCTTAACAATTTAACAAAAAAAATGCATTTGTCTTAATAATAGTTTTCCTTGCTCTTCCCTCAATTGTTCCATAGCATTTGGCCCGTCAAAAATGAACCTTCAGGCCCTTCAGGGCAAATTTTGAAAAAATCGCAACCCTATTTGGTAGTTCCCCGCATCTTTGTGTGGGGTTCTTGTTTTTGATTCTGTGTCCCGCCTCCTCCTCCGCCTCCTCCTCCGCCGCCTCCGCCTCCATCTCACTCACACAACTTTGCTACACACCATCTTTCACACACAACTTTGTCAAACACCCTCTTTGACACACTGTGACACAACTTTGTCACCCACCATCTTTCACACACCTTCTTTCACACACAAATTTGTCACACATCCTCTTTGACACACTGTGACACACAACTTTGTCACCCACAACTTTGTCACACACCATCTTTCACCCACAGCCACAACTTGTCACACACCATCTTTCACACACAACTTTGTCACACAACTTTGTCACTGGCAGGCGTGGCACTTGGTGACATTGACGTTCAATTTGCGTGGCAGGCGTGGCACTTGGTGACATCCACCTTAGTTTCGCTTGGCAGACGTGGTACTTAAGGCACTAGGCTGGCTCTGGTGGCGCGCTTGGGCGTAATTTAGTCGCCCGGGGCGCCGCGCCACTTTGCGTGGCAGGCGTGGCATTTGGTGACATTGAAATTGACGTTCCATTTGCACGGCAAGCGTGGCACTTGGTGACATCCACCTTCACTTTGCGTGGCAGGCGTAATACTTATGTACTTATGTATGGTGGCGCGCTTGGGCGCGCTTTAGTCGCCCGGGGCGTCGCGCCACTTCGCATGGCAGGCGTGGCACTTGGTGACATTGGCGTTCCATTTGCGTGGCAGGCGTGGCACTTGGTGACATCCACCTTCACTTTGCGTGGCAGGCGCGGTACTTATGGCACTGGGCTGGCTCTGGTGGCGCGCTTGGGCGTAATTTAGTCGCCCGGGGCGCCGCGCCACTTTGCGTGGCAGGGCAAGCGTGGCATTGACGTTCCATTTGCGTGGCAGGCATGGCACTTGGTGACATCCACCTTCACTTTGCGTGGCAGGCGTGGTACTTAGGTGGCGCGCTTGGGCGCGCTTTAGTCGCCCGGGGCGCCGCGCCAGTTGCGCAGCAAGCGTGGCACTTGGTGACATTGACGTTCCATTTGCGTGGCAGGCGTGGCACTTGGTGACATCCACGTTCGTTTCGTGTGGCAGGCGTGGCACTTGGTGACATTGACGTTCCATTTGCATGGCAGGAGGGCACTTGGCGACATCCACCTGTGTGTTGCGTGGCAGGTGTGGCACCTATTTGTCACACGCAACTTTGTCACACACAACTTTGTCACACATCATCTTTCACACATCATTCACACACAACTTTGTCACCCACTGTCTTTGGCACACCACTTTGTCACACACCATCTTTCAGACACCATCTTTCACACACTACTTTGTCACACACCATCTTTGACACACCCTTTTTGACACACTATCCTTCACACACCAGTTTGTCCCCCGCCATCTTTGACACACCATCTTGCACACACCACTTTGTCACCCACCATCTTTCACACACCATCTTTCACACCACTTTGTCACACACCATCTTTCACACACCACTTTGTCACAAACCATCTTTCAAACACCGTCACAGACCATCTTTTACACACCGCTTTGTCACACAGCATCTTTCACACACAACTTTGTCACACACCATCTTTCACACACCACTTTGTCACACACGATTTTTCACTCACCATCTTTGACACACCATCTTGCACACACCACTTTGTCACACACCATCTTTGACACACCATCTTTCACGCACCACCCTTCACACACCACTTTGCCAACCACCATCTTTGACACACCATCTTTCACACCACTTTGTCACACACCATCTTTCACACACCACTTTGTCACACACGATTTTTCACTCACCATCTTTGACACACCATCTTTAACACACAATCTTTCACACCACTTTGTCACACACCATCTTTCACACACCGTCACAGACCATCTTGCACACACCACTTTGTCACCCACCATATTTGACACACCATCTTTCACACACCACTTTGCCACCCACGATCTTTGACACACCATCTTTAGCACAACTTTGTCACACACCATCTTTCACACACCACTTTGTCACACACCATCTTTGACACACCATCTTTCACACACCACTTTGTCACACACCAGCTTTCACACACCATCTTTGACACACCATCTTTCACACACACCACCTTTCACATACCATCTTTGACACACCATCCTTCACACACCACTTTGTCACCCGCCATCTTTGACACACACCATCTTTCACACACCATCCTTCACACACCAGTTTGTCACCCACCATCTTTGACACACCATCTTCCCACCACTTTGTTACACACCATCTTTCACACACTACTTTGTCACACACCATCTTTCACACACACCATCTTTCACACACCACTTTGTCACACACCATCTTTGACACACCACTTTGTCACACACCACTTTGTCACACACCACTTTGTCACACACCATCTTTCACACACAATCTTTGACACACCATCTTTCACACACCATCTTTCACACCACTTTGTCACACACCATCTTTCACACAGCGTCACAGACCATCTTTCACACACCACTTAATCACACAGCATCTTTGACACACCATCTTTCACACACCACTTTGTCACCCACCATCTTTGACACACCATCTTTCACAACACACTACAATTTCACACACCATCTTTGTCACACACCATCTTTCACACACAACTTTGTCATACACAATCTTTGACACACCACTTTGTCACACACCATCGTTCACAACACTTTGCCACACTACAATTACACACCACTTTGTCATACACCATCTTTGACACACCATCTTGCACACAACACTTTGTCACACACCATCTTTGACACACCATCTTTCACACACCACCCTTCACACACCAGTTTGTCACGCACCATCTTTGACACACCATCTTTCACACCACTTTGTCACACACAATCTTTCACAAGGTTTTTCACACATAATCTTTGACACACCATTTTTCACACACCACTTTGTCACACACCACCTTTCACACACCATCTTTGACACACCATCTTTCACACACCACTTTGTCACACACACACACACCACTTTGTCACACACCATCTTTCACACACCATCTCTGACACACCATCTTTCACACCACTTGGTCACACACCATGTTTCACACACCATCTATCACACACACCATCTTTCACACACCATCTTTCACACGCCACTTGGTCACACACCATCTTTGACACACCATCTTTCACACACAACTTTGTCACACACCATATTTCACCACACCATCTTTCACACGCCACTTGGTCACACACCATCTTTCACCACACCATCTTTCACACACAACTTTGTCACACACCATCTTTCGCCATACCACACACAATCTTTCACACACAACTTTGTCATACCCTCTCTTTACACACAACTTTCATACACACCATCTTTCACACACAACTTTGTCACACACACACACCATCTTTCTTTGTCACACACCATCTTTCGCATACAACGCTGTCACGCACACAACTTTGTTTTACTTTTCGGTCCTCCACCACCTCCTTTGTCTTTCCTTCCTTTCCCGTCCCCGCTACAACATTTGGTGCTCATTATTGGAAGAAGTTGCCTTGTGGGGTTATCCGGTCGTTTAATTTGCCTGTTATTTTTCATTGTCATCAAGCATCCCGGTAATTTCAGCATAGGCAGGCTTTCTTCTTAAGCCATACGTTGACATCTTATTCACATGATCTATCACTGCTGTTGCCATAGTAAAAAAATATGTTAAAATAATGTTATATTACCTATATATGTAAAAAAAAACTAAATTGATTTATTTGATGCTGTAACTGCTCTAAACTATGAAGGTACAACTTGTCCCTTTGGATTTAATTCTTAATTCTCTCTCTGTTTGATTTCTATAATTCACTCCCTTGCTTGCTTCAATTATGCCGTCTCTTATTGCGAGTAGTTTGTCTCGTCTCTCTCTCTCTCTCTCATCCATATTTTCTTTTAACCATGTCATAAACCTTGTGTCCTGATGCTTACACATACCCGTCCCTGATGCCCTCAGGTTTGTTCATCTGTTTTCTGTAGTTCAGCGTTGTTTGTTTCTTCTTGTAGGCTTGGAACATTGATTATATATATATATATTTTTAAACAGTTAATCTATTTTAATCATAAACTATTGCTCCGCTTTCAGTTAATTCAAGGACACTCTCAGAGACTAAATTAACAAACACTTCTTGGATGTGTTCAGTTTCAGCTAAGTTTCCTTCAGTTCCTTTTACTTTAAAAATGATTAAACTCCCGATTTTGGTTTTAAGTGCCGGTAAAATTAACGTCTTGCATCTTTTCAAAGCTAAAGGCCATTACACATTTGTTTTCTCTAAATTGTAAATAGCTAATGTTAAGGCTGTCCTGATTGGCATTCATGAAAAAAGGAAAAGGCATCTGATAAACTCTGAACTTCAAACTCAGGATGCTTCTTTGAAGCGATTTGAAGTTGGTAAGACAAAGCCCGGCTACTGTCAGCAAATCCTTTTCCTGCTTGTGCAGGGATGTTTTCAGGGTCTCCTCCATCATTAATCTGTCCCCATATCATAGGATTGTAAAAGTAGTTCCAACTCTTAAATCCATAATAATCTACTAAGAACCAAGTAGTTTGCATAGATTTCTCCTCCTCTGGGTTGCCGATACAAAGTCACAAAGGCATTAGTCAGTTTGGATGCTGACTTAGCAATGTTCAGGTTAATCTCACCTCCACCTGTGTTGAAAGTCTGCGTGATAATGTGATACTGGGGCACAATCAGTTTCAAACTCTGACCCTCTAACAAATGCTTGGTGGTATTTATATCAACAGTGTTGTCTAAAGTGATTACATCAGGGCGGATAAGCACATTGTTGATTTCCCAGCTTGTGGATGTGTTGCAATCTTGAAAGTAGTATCCGTTTTTATCAGCTTGAGTTGTTCCATTCCCTTGAGGAACTACAACAGGTTCAGTGCCATCACTAACAATAGTGAATTTTAATCCTAAAGGAGCAAAACGCAAAGGTAAATAGTAATTGCTTCAAGTAGCCCACATACAGGTTTATGAGCAAGTCTTACCTTAGCATTAGCCCCAGGAATGCCTGATACTGAGTGTCGCGTGTGCCAAAAATCAACTCTACCCCACTCACTGTGGTCTCCTCCAGTTGATACAGTAGCTACATCACCAGCATTAGTTGCTCCATCAGTTGTAGCTTGTATCAAATTACCTAATCCATTAGCAAATTTATGGTACTCATCATCATAAGAAGGATTAGCACAACTTTCAATGTCATCCATTTCATTTACATCTTTTGCTTTAAACGACTTATACAGCTCACAATGTCTGTTGTATTCAACAATGTCCTGAACCGTTTGACCTCCTACTGTTGCCCTGTATCGTTGAAAAAATGAGTGCAACCCACCCAGTGGTCTTAAGCATTTTGCTCTTGTTCCATTAGTGTTTTGTAAATTAGCAAATAAGAGGACGCTGTTTAAATCAAGGTATTGGTTGGCTTCACCAGAAATCCAGAAATGTAAGATCTTACGTTCTTATTACCTGCATTTGGGGCATAGACATTTGAACCTGAAGGAAAATAATTGACTTATCAGTGATGTATTGTGCCGTCTCAGGTAGTCCGAAGTTCAATTGGCCAATCATAACATCAGATGCTTCACTCGCGATATTGTCCACTATCTACATATATATATATATGGTTGTGAATATTTTTGTAGATGACTATTTATTGATTCTTGATGTGTTTTTCATATCTTCTTGTGAGCTATAGGTTTCATTGGATTTTTAGATTTCTTACTTGCAATATTTTCTATATCATTATTTTCTACAAGTTTTTTGATAGAATTGTATTCTTTCATGGGCTCATTCATTTCTTTCTCCAGCTTGCTGTAGCTTGACTTGTTCTTCGTCAGTATTACCAGTTGTGTCTCCTTTCTGCATTTTCTTCTGCTGAGCATCATTTCTATTATAATCATGTAGAAGATACTTTACCTTAGGATCAGCCCCGGGTTTGTGCGGTGAAGTCCGCACTGTTGACGCCTGGCTCGATTTGGCGCAACGCTCCTGCTATGCGGGATTGCCGCTGCAGGTTGCTAGACCCACTGTAACAGCCGCACTAAAGGTACTGGTCGTTTTTGACAATAGTGTTGAGTAGTCGGGTGCTGGCTACAGCCTGTAACCTCTGTAATCATTAAAAGTACAAAAAATACAAACCCAAATTACAAAAAAAATGCGACACTGAGGGTGGCAAAATCAGCAACAAAAGGGAAATACAACATACATTGGTGATGGATTCGCGGTTTTGTTCTTTGACGGCATGTCTAAAGAACGAAAAAATACAAAAGGACAAAGCGCAATCTGTGAAGGAATGGAAAAATACAAAACAAAAATACAAAGTGTATTTTTGCATTTATTTTGTATCAAAATAAATCCGAATGCAATTTCTCAAAAATACAAAATACAAAAAAAAATACGAACCAAAAAAATCAAAAATGCAAAATACAAAAACAATACGAACCCAAAAATTAAAAAATACAAAATTCCCAAAAAAAATACGAATTCAAAAATGAGACAGAGAGCCAACCCCATAACCAAATTGCAAAATAAATGCAAAGCCAACCTGTTGTATTTTCTAAACCCTGCAATTCAGATTTTGTATTTTTTCGTATTTTTTGTGTATTTTTAATTGTTGACAGAAGACCCTTCTGTAGCCAACGCAAACTACTCAACAATAGTGCTGGTCTGCGCCTGCGCTATGCGGGATTGCAGCTGGAGGTTGCTAAACGGGCTGTAAAAGCTGCGTGAAGAAAAAAAAGGTTGCAGAAGCTATACAAAAGTAGCTGGGAGGCAGCTCAGAGCAGAAGCGGATCAGAGAAGAAGTAGCCCAGATAAGAAGCCGCTCAGAGAAGAAGATGCCAGAAGAGGTACCTCAGCGAAGAGGTCGCTCAGTGAAGAAGTAACGCAACAAAGAAGTAGCTCACTCATCCATCCATCCATCCAGTCATTCATCCATGCATCTATCCATTCATTCAATCATTCGCTGATTAATTGACTCATTAGTTCATTGATTCTTGCCGTTTCCTGATTCATTGCTTGATGGGTTCATTAATTCATTGATTCATTGGTTCATTGGTTCATTGATTCATTGGTTCTTTGTTTCCTTGATTATTTGATTGATTCATGGCTTCGTTGCTTCACTGATTCAATGATTCAGTCATTCAGTGATTCATTGGTTCAACTCCTCATTGCTTCATTCACTCACTGATCTCTTGATTCGTTGAATCGTTGGCTCATTGATTCGTTGATTCCTTGACGATTCACTGATTCATTGATTCGATGATTCCGTTGTTCATTAGTTCACTGGTCTTTTGATTCATTGGATGTCATTGAGTGTCCTGCCTCTTTTTTTGTTTCACTGATTCAGTGATTCAATGAAATTCGGTTCATTAACTCACTGATTTCTTGATTCGTTGATTCACTGCATGGTTCGTCCATTCATTGGTTCATTGGTTCGTTGATTCATTGGTGCATTGTTTCCTTGATTATTTCATTGATTCATTGCTTCTTTGCTTCATTGGTTGTGATTCGGTGGTTGGTTGATTCAATTCCGCGTTGCTTCATTGATTCGTCGATTCATCGGTTCATTCAATCCGTTGTGTGTTATTCTTTGTTGGTTCAGTTGTCATCTCAATTATCATCTTCTCATTCTTTGGTGCACCTCACAACTTCAACAATAGGCCATTGATTTCTGATATCCTGTTTTTTTTTCCGAAACTTTCGCTCCGGCATGGCCGAGCACTACCTGGTATACATGTATGTATCATGAATGGAGTTTAAAACTCAGCTAAAATTTAATAACTAAATATGTTTGGTAAAGAACACCTCGCTTGGACCTATGAACAGTATGGCAATATGGCAACAACCTGTGCCTCCCATCGCTCACCCAGGTGCATAACCTTCTGACACTTGGATTCTTCAAAAGTTGCTTAAAGTACTCATATAAAAGCGCATGTGCACCCAGGTAAAGCTGGAAGGTTTGCCTTGGGCAGATAGGTGTTGCAGTGTTGCAATCCATTAACCAATGCAGCTGCGCCAGACAGAGTAAAATTGTATATATTGTTCGACTTTGAAACATGGCCGGTGGCATCCATGACTGTCGTGGTTGAAGGCTGTGATGTCGTGGCATACACAGAGTCTGTCTAAGCAACATGAAGTGGACAACCAAACTGCCCACGCGCCTGGGGGCCCGGTCTGGAGGTAACATGTTGATTAAGAATGATATAGGATAATTAAGGTACTGGTGGACTAGCGCTTATCGTAATAGTGTACCCAGTATCAGATTCTCTGTGACTGAAAAATAAGTACTGTATGTCATGGCAGCTCTGCTATTCGCACGCGTCTCACACAGCCTGTTGCTGAGAGTCAGCGGAATCAGGCTCATTCTGACTGCCAGTACCACTTTTTCCATCAGGATTCGCAAACAAACATCGGGAGAGATGGGACAACAGAAGAGCAAGTTCGTGCTTTCCACAGCTTACTAAAACTGCACTCCGATTTTGAGTTTATATTATTTTATGTTTCTTCTACACTCGTTGCAGATTTTGATCGCCAAGAATCAAATTGAAGTGGTCTAAAACATACAAGCTGAGCCCAGCTGTATGCAGAAAACCAAAAGATCCAAAAGACTCAGAAACCATCAGAGACCTATGGATGGGGCTGTGGCTGCTGTGGCTGGAGGCGCTGGATCCGCTGCCACAATGCCTCCTAGATCTTTGACCGCCCATGCGGCCCATGCGCATGATCCTTATTGCATGGCAGCAAGTTGTACCAAATTCATTGCGGTGAAACAAGGCTGGTGTGGATTTAGGTTTCAACAACCTGATGAAATGAATGTTGAGCTCACAGTTTCCTGAACCATCTTCGTCCATGTGCAGCTTGTAAACTGAAAGCAACTGCACAGGTGCTGGCGCACAAACACAAACACATTCAATCTTCTTAATGTCCACAATTGTACATCGCCCAGGAAGAGCCGAGTAAACATGCTCGAATGATTTCTTCATACCAACCTAGACTCGTATGGATGAACATCAGGTCCGATCAGTGTTCTATAAGCTACTGACAAATGACCAGTGTAAGAACTTCAGAAGAGTTGGTGGATCTGCTCAAAGGTCACTGTTTAGACCTGACAATAACCTCGAAGGATGAATCTGCAAAGGCATGCGAAAACCAAAAGAGCCTCTAACTTATTGTGTGACGAAAACACGACAAGGCCTGCCGCCAAAAAAACAATGACAGTCGTCGATTCTGAAAACGACGGGAAAGTCCCCACAAACATATCACGCTGGTAAGGAGAAACTCGTGATACTTCGCAGATCAAAATAAGAAGACTCTACTGAGGCCATGAAGGTACGAAAAATCAGGTTGCGCAACTCATTTTCAAAGAAACAAAAATCACCACTTCTGCAAACAAAAGGTTTCAGTTCTGGAATATAATTCCTGGCCAAGGTGCAGTTTTTCCAACCGAAGAAACTTGTCCTGCTCAAGTCTTGGTCCAAGTTCGGCATTTTTTCCAAATAAAATGCCCGGGACACCAATTCTAAAGCTACAACCCAAGACTTCAAGACCAACTTTTCAGATTTCCCTGTTTTGATCGTGTCAAAGGAAAAGTGACACCATTAGTAAAAACTGTTGCACCTCTTTGCCGTCGCAGTAGTTCGAATGAGCCGTCGCAGTAGTTCGAATGAAACATGTGATTAGGACATCCAATGCTGGAAATGGGTATTCGATCTCAGCATCGTGCTCAGATCTGCATTTCGTATAAACCAGTGTTTGGGTTTTCACAAGGAGATGATGTGACAAAACTTATCTGCAGCTCTTGACCAAAAGAACACATATCATATGGTTTCGACCAGGGTAAGAATCTAGGAACTGCCACAGCCAGGCCACAGCCAAGCCACACCCAGGCGGCCACAGCCAGGCCACAGCCAAGCCACAGCCAAGCAACAGCCAGGCCACAGCCAAGCCACAGCCGACCCACAGCCAAGCCACAGCCAGACCCCACAGCCAGCCCCACCCCCACCCAAGCCACAGACAAGCCACAGCCAAGCCACAGCCAAGCCACAGCCAAGACACAGCCAGGCCACAGCCAGGCCACAGCCACGCCACAGCCAGGCCACAGCCAGGCCAGCCAAGCCACAGCCAGGCCACAGCCACAGCCAAGCCACAGCCAGGCCAGCCAAGCCACAGTCAGGCCGCAGCCACAGCCAAGCCACAGCCAAGCCACAGCCAAGTCACAGCCAAGCCACAGCCAGGCCACAGCCAGGCCACAGCCAGGCCCCACAGCCAAGCCACAGCCAGGTAAAGGCAGGCCACAGGCAAGCCAGAGCCAGGCCACAGCCAGGCCCCACAGCCAATCCAGCCAAGCCACAGCCAGGCGGTCACAGCCAAGCCACAGCCACAGCCAAGCCACAGCCAAGCCACACCCAAGCCACAGCCAAGCCAGGCCACAGCCAAGCCCCCAACCAAGCCACACCCAGGTCAAAGGCGAGCCACAGCCAGGCCCCACAGCCAAGTCCCACAGCCAGGCCCCATAGCCAGGCCCCACAGCCAAGCCAGCCAAGCCACAGCCAGGCGGTCACAGCCAAGCCACAAAGCCACAGCCAAGCCACAGCCAGGCCACAGCCAAGCCACAGCCAAGCCACAGCCAGGCCACAGCCTGCTTGTAGTTCTGGCCTCTCCTCGTCTGTCACTGCTTCTGGTTCTTCCGGCCAAGGCTTCTCAGATGACGTTGTGCCGCCGTATCGCTTGATCCGATCCACCTAGAGCTGGAGCGAAGGAGTAAAAATAAAGAGCATCGAAGAGAAAAGTATGTTTCCACATCAAGACACCAGCATTCGGAGGTTTTATCGTTATTTCATGTTATTTCATCGTTTCATCATGTTTCATCTAGAGAGGCCCCCGTACGGCCCCTGTTGGATGGCTGTTTGACCCCGAAAACAGCTCCAAAAAAAAACACGAAAGATTGTAGAAAAGCGGACTCCGGGATTTTGAAACCGATAAAACAAGGTGCGCGCTTCAACAGCTAAAACTTTGAGTGCAGGACAGGTGTAGGATTTACCTCAGAGCTACTGAGGTAGCAAAACCGTTGGAATTATATGAAGAAGCTGGGCGATTTTCAGGCATCAAGTGTAGTTGGGAGATGCTGCGAAGTGAGAAAGCACAGAAGCTTTATATATATATATAGAGTAAATATTATCAAAGGAAGTTTCATGGAGGAAACTCCGAGTTACGGACTTTCACATTCTCACTAGCCCAAAGATCATTGTGTCCAGTTGGCACCTGCATTAAGAGATCATGAAGTCACATTCCAACTAACCAAAAGATCATTGTGTCCAGTTGGCACATGCGCTTAGAGATCATGAAGTCACATTCTCACTAGCCCAGAGATCACTGTGTCCAGTTGGCACCTGCGTTTAGAGATCGTGAAGTCACATTCTCACTAGCCCAGAGATCATTGTGTCCAGTGGGCTCCTGCGTGAAGTAGAGTCGAGGTAGAGTAGAATAGAGGCAGGGTAAAGGTAGAGTGGAGTACAGTATACATAGTAGAGAAGTGGAGGGCAGAGTATAGCAGAGGAGCGTAGAAGAGAAGCGATGAGTAGAGCAGGAGTATAGAGTAGAGGTAGCGTTGAGTAGAGAAGAGTACCCTGAGCATCGCACATTGATTAGAATCAATATTTTGATGCTCTGAGATATTGATTTTTTTTGACACTCAAAGATCACGTGTTTTCTCTTTTTTTCTGGATTCTATCTTGATTTTTTTTGATTTTCATCTTGATATGTTTCTTGATTTCATTTTTTGTAATCTTGATTTAAATCTTTATAATTCTTGTTTTCTCTCCTTACCTTTTCTGACCTATCTGGATCTCTCATTGGCTGCTTCATGTGTGCATATGGTTGACATGTCCACCACCCATACATGCAGTTTTGGCTCTAAGTTTGCTTTTGTCGCTTAGTTTTGGAACCTTGCAAAAGTCAAGGCCCAGGTCTTGGACAAGGTCCAAGTCCTGGAAAAGGTCCAAGTCTTGGAAAAGGCCCAAGTCTGGGAAGGCTTTGGAAAAAGCCAGGCCAATGTCCAGGGGAGGACCCAGACATGAAGCCAAACCTCTGGTGGATGTTGGCTTGGCTTTTAAGTGCTTGGAAAAGCACAAGGATATCCTACCTGACCTGGGGGCCTGTGAGCATATGTGCTCCAGCTCTGGACCCAATGCTAAGGCTTTGCATGCCACCAGGAAGCTATGGACAGGGTTGTTGGATCTGGAGCCAAGTGGCATGATCCACAGCCAGCCACTGAGACAGGCTCTTCTGTCTTTGTTGGCAGAGAACCCAGATATAAACCTGGGGGAACATACTGGGCTGGTGTGGGTCAATTTGAAGGTGGAGAGGCTGAACTGCCTCCTGGCACATGTCAGGAAACTTGGCAAGGACAGCAAAGCTCTCATGCCTGTGGCTGCCAAGCTCACCAGGGACCAGTACCATGAATTGCTGGTGGGCTTGAAAAAGCTCAAAATGCCTAACAAAACAGAGCTGGCCCTGGTGCCAGTGACAGCACCAAAAGAGGAGCTTGGAAAAGCACCTTCTGCTAAGAGCAAAGCAGCCACAAGTTGGAAAAGCATCACTTCAAAAAAAGGCCCATATGCTTGGAAAAGCACCAGCATCTGCCAAGGCCAAGCTTGGAAAAGCCAAGCCTAGCAAAGATGCAGGGAAGCTTGGGAAAGTTGGCAAGGAGGCCCTTGGAAAAGGTAAAAGAAAGCTGGCTCCCAGAATCAGTGATGTGAGCTTGGACTCTGAAGGCTTCCCTGGGATGTTCAGCAGCCCCTCCAAGAAAGCCAGAAATGCATCTTCCTCCCAGGTGATGTGCCTGAGGAGAGCAAGTAGCAGGTTGCATGCAGCCATGGGCTATGGTTTGGAAAAGCCAAAGCCCAAGACTAAGGCAAAACCTGCCAAAAAGCCTGCCTCATGCCTTGGAAAAGGCAAGAGCAAGCCAGGCAAGGCCCTGGCTGATGAACCCAAAGAAAGGGAACCTTGGGTTGATCTCAAGCAAACAGAAGCTAACAAGCCCCAGCCAAGATCTTACCTTCAAGGTAGGGTGGAGGGTGGCAAACTGCATCTCATTGTTGAGGTGGCTCAGAATATGCCCACCCACTACCTTGCCATTATTGGTAAGATCAGGTGTGCCTTGGAAAAGGGCAACCTGACAAAAGCTGAAGCCTTGGCCATGAGGAAGGACCTCTTGGAAAAGTACAGTCCATAGGCCTTGGCACATGTTCTTGGAAAAGGACATGCAACTTATCCTTGGAAAAGGGCAACCCTGTTCATGGAAAAGGGCATGCATGCCCTTGGAAAAGGGCCAAGTGCAGCTGAAGTGCATCAGCAGTTTTGAAAGGAAAAAGGTAGCTGCTGCTGCTTCTCTACTGGGTGGGTAACTGGTTGTATAGTACTGGCTAGGAACCTGGTAGCTAGTGGGGGCCACAGGGTAGCTGCATGCTTGTTGATGTTGAATGCATGTCTGCAGCCATGCTTGAGCAGGTTACATGCATGACCATGTCACCACACATGCTGCTGCTACATGCACACACACACACAACTTGCACAGCACAGCACACAACTTGCACAGGCATACACATGCTCACCAACAACAAAAGTCGGCAAGAAAACAGCAACCACTATAACACAACTTTGTAACTACACTTCACAGTCAGCACATACAACTAAAATACCACTTGTAGCTTGTTGCTGTTGGTGGGCTTGGAAAAGCTCTGCTGCTGAAGCAAGGCTTTGGGTTTGGAAAAGCCTGGTCCCGGAGACTGGGTTTGGAAAAGCCCAATGGGTTGGAAAATCTCCCCTGAACTGGAAAGTCTTGGAAAAGATGGACCAGCCTGAAGGGCCCCCCAACAAAAAGGGGAGGAAGTCATGGGACCACTTCCCAGGCCAGGAAGGAAAGGAGGAAGGGGATGCAGTGGTCAGCCTTGGAAAAGGCAGACCCAACTGACCCCACTGTCCTGGCCAAGCACCTGGAAGCCTTGGAAAAGGCAAAAGCAAGGTGCCAGGAGAGGATGGCAGATGCT